>Ga0265780_10002893_pt1 | contig 22949 bp, 17 predicted proteins | sample P1T30metagenome_FD_192432 | JGI IMG/M metagenome (GOLD analysis project Ga0265780, IMG submission 192432) | Plant litter microbial communities from East Loma Ridge, Irvine, California - P1 T30 | ecosystem: Environmental > Terrestrial > Plant litter > Unclassified | place: USA: California... | reverse complement strand
CTTCCCTTTTTACACCTTTCTCTCCATAGTGTAAATAAAACTCATTAGTTGTATTACATACCGCCTATCCTTCGGGGTATAGTTAATTACTCACTTAATAAGAATGGAACAAGTTAGGCAATAGCAATGTCATTCAGGTTTTCTAGTGACGGTTGGACTGTTGTATTTCTTTTCCATCAGAAATGGCACACAACCCCTCACAAAACACTAGCGTAAAGCTCCTTGGTCTTAGAGCGGACCCGGACAGAGAGGTATAGCCAAGACGCCGTGTAACAAACTATTCCCTTTTCTTATTAAGGCGATGTGCCCCTGTTGTGCTTGCAGTAACTTGTCGCGTCGGCTCGGAAGCTGCCATATGTCGTGAGTGCAAGCAATGGTGGAAAGTCGTATTCGACGGATTAGAAATGTAAGCGGTAGTAGATTAGCAGCAACCTGGCTGTATAGCAGCATCAGCATTTCGAATTTCTAAATTCCATGTTCTTTTCAAAACTTACCATGCATGTACTGATGCAAGGTGCAGTTGGGCAACTACAGGGCGGAATGAAGCCGTTGCTGCAGCATATAGGGAATTGTCGGGGAATGAGCTCGGTATCTTCGATGTTGCGGATGGTACCGTCCTCCTGTAGGACATTGAGTGCGAGAGAAGCAGCGCAAAGTGCGGATAGAACAGCGAGGAACTTCATGATGAGATTCGTTGTTTCGTAGAAATCGCGAATTTTATAAGAGAGTTGTATTGATGTTAGGAAAGAGGAAAGCAGCGATTACTTTATACCTAGGTATTCGGAAAGATCTTGGCGTCAGATTCGTCCCCGGACTTTTGAAACAAGCGCATATGCTATAGTTATAGTGTAGTATTGGCGTGAGCTCTCCCCCTGCACGGCGAAAACCCCAACTTTGCGTTCTTATTGGCTGCTTCCGGTCTACTGGGTCTTTCACTATGCAGGTAAGGATACTAGACTCCTTGATTTGGGCCGCTGTCTAGCGTCTACCGCACGTTACCTAGGTAGTACCGCCGGTGGGAGGCTGAGCATGCTTGGTATCAATGCAGTCTCCAGCCCTACAGCACTAGCGAAACTAAATAATATTTTTTTATAAAAGGGTATAGATAATGTATAGCTAGCGCTGTATTAACTTTTCATCTAGTTCTATCGAGCCGTTATGCTGCTGGTGTTGTACGGCTAGAAATCGCGCTGTCCTCAGCCTCCCACCGGTGGTGCTAACGTGCGGTATCCCGCTACATAAGGACATCTGGACAGGCGTTTGTCTGGCGGTGAGAAACCCTCCACTGCAAAATTAAATACAGGCCGGAGAAGGGCTAGTATGTACTGTAGTTAGCAGCAGCAGCAACTTCCGCTCTTTTCGCATGTAGGTCTCTGAGTCAAACAACGCGTAGTCGATTGTGTTATAGCCTACTCTATTCATGCTACTCACTAGCTAGATATTAGTATAGTAAGTACTACCTAGATAGTGCTAACAGCCGTTTGGAAAGGCTTTCGGCGACTAAGCCGGATATTACTATGTTGCTGGTACAAGGGTCTTCAAACCTAGGTACATTCCAAGGTTCTAGCTATCATGAGTATGGATCAGCGTGTCGGGCTTATCTATGTATCTTCTTGGAGGAAAAACAGCCGTAAATCGGCACAAAAACGTCGGATTTATGAATGACAATTCGACCCAACTTATGGGAACTCTAGCAAATTATCGACTGCGCTGTCTAGGATGGGCCTTGGCATTCGGACACTCTGTAACAGAGCTAGTAAAACATGGAGGGTCTGTGTGCTCAAGACACTACCGCTGGGTAAGTATACCGTGATTGTCGTTAGTAAACCTTAGAAGCCGTAGATAGGAATGGATCCGGACGTTAGGGAAGTTCAATAAAGATTTGGGGTCTCAGCATAATCAACACAAAGTGTAGGAACCTAATGTACCGCACGTGAGAAGCACCGGTAGGACACGTCGCGTACTATATTAATTCAAGATGAAGAGGCACGCTGATAGCTTAGCCCGTTTTAGCCCCGAGCCTCTGAGCTATTCAGAAGTCTTAGATCGAAGTCCAGCCACAGATCTCTAGCCACAGGCTTGCACGGCCACAACTATCTCTCATTGGCTGTTGGCCCGGGGCCTCGGGGCCGAATTGGGCCAAGCTATTAGCGTGGCTCTTTATCTTGAATCAATACGGTACTTATAACTACAGCAGCAGCGCAATGCAACCCCACCATCAAAGCAAGTCAATGCACGTGATATATTTACGAGGTTAACAAAAGCTCAAGAATAAAGTATCTTGCTGTTACTGTTGGTGTACAGATCAGATTGTTATGTTTGCCAAGCCCTCGGTGTCCCACCGGTGGTGATTTTGTGCGGTAATCCTGCAAAGCTCGCATGTCCTCTGGCAGGATAACCGTGGTAAACATCTAGTTGTTGAACAGCAGCCTGCGCCGGAGATGAAAGGCGCCATGTCACTTCACGCATAGCAGCAATCCGACAATGCCAGGATGCCGTGGTGAATCCGGTGAATCTCCGCAAAAGATGGCGGCGCTAAGCCAAATCCCGGCCCGCGCAGTCGTCGTCGGCCAGAACGGGGTCGGCTTCTGGCCACTCGCTCCAGCACGTTGTGGCCTAGTCAAAGTTAATTGGCTGCGTGAAACTTGCATCCTGAGAAGGCCTTTTGATGCTCCCCACGCCGGTGCGCGCGAAGGAACAATGGCAAGGCGGCACAGACGGTGTCTTCTGACGCCATGCGCGGCAGTGGGTGCTTGGTTTTGCTTGTCCGCGGCTTGTACGCACTTGGCCGCCGCCCAGGTGTTGGCAGCCTTCACGTCGCGCGAAGTTGGAGATGTAGGAAATCTGGGGGATTGCCAGCATCAAACGGCCTAAGCGACGAGGGCCGCCGCTTGTGGAGCAATAGGAATGCCTCTGCATGCATATCCGCCTGCTTTGGTGCTAGTCCAGCGGCTGCGACTGGCGAGCATAGCAAGATGGTCAGTGTCGCGTGAGTAGTTGCCGAATTGGGTGGGGACATGCAAAACTTTACAACCTGAGCTCGTAAATGGCGTGGGAAGCGAGTCTGTACGCTAGAAGATCTTTCGAACCCCGGTTTTCCTCTATATAAACCTGTGCACCAAAGGTTCCTAACATGTGCAGCTTCGTCTCGTCTTGCTCGTGCATCTAACTCCGCGCGTTGTCTTCACCCAACGCCAGCTCCTTCCCGACCACGAGCTCAGCCTTCGACGTCGACATCTCCTAACGCACGTTGCAAGCTCCATCTGCACCGTACCCACGCATAACGCCCCATTCCGAGACATTTCGCGCTGTCATCGGAAGGTCCGGCAGTATTCCCACGCTATCACTATCGCCGCCCATCTTGAATTTTCTAGCCACTCAGGAGCATTTCCAGCAAACGTGCTCCGGATCCGCGTTGCTCCTGGGACTCTGCGTGCAGACCACAACAGCCTTTCTTCAAGGGTGCACCCATTACCAACGTCATCAAGCCCGAAGCCACGGACTCGATCTACCACGGCGGTAGCAAATTAGCGCAAAAGCAGACGACTTCTCCACTAAGGCTTGGCCGCACACAAGCATTTATAAACTGCATCTACGGCCCTTGGTATTTGCCTGCAGCATCAAACTCCCATCTACTCGGAATCTCACAGTGCGACTTCACTCGCACAGCCGCCGAATATGGCTGCACAAAATAGCGGCGCGGATTCCCTTCGGGACTATGGCATCGCTGCCCCCCATGGACCCAACATGACCGGCGAACATGTTGCTACCCAGGACATGGACATCCGGCAAGACATGAGCGAGAACGAGCAGAGCATTTTCCACGCCCTGCTCCACCCCGACGACATGTACGACGCCAACGGAACCTACTGGGCCGACATGCCTCTCGGGAAGCGTCTCAAGTTCGTCACCGCTGTCGACAAGAAGGAAGCACACGAGGAGGCCAGCTACTTCTGGGCCATGTTCAAGAAAGATCCCCTTGAGCCCATGAGGCATTACTTCAGGACCTGCGTTATCCCTGGTGCGGGTCTCGGTCTCGAGGGCTATGTTCTGTTCTCTATTGGAAATGTTCGGCCGCTGCTTCAAGCGGCGTTTCCCAGGTGCTGGAAAACAGCGGAGATTTGCAATAAGACTTGGACGCAGGCCATTGACTACCTCGAAATTTGCGGTATCATTGTTGGTATGTATTCTTGATATCATTTTGTTTCACAGTATGCTAACTTAGTAGGTCAAATCCTCGTCGGTATTCTCGGTGACTGGCTGGGCCGTCGCCATGGTCTCATCCAGGACGCCGTCATCATGTTTGTCGGTCTTCTCATGCTTACCGCCGCCTGGGGTGTCACTCAGAACGGCTGGGTCATCTGCTACGTCTGGGCGCTCTTCTTCTACGGAATCGGTGTTGGCGGTGAATACCCCATGACCGCGACCGCCGGTATGGAGAATGCCGTTGGTTCCGGGAAGGTTTCGACCAAGGACGACCGTCTGCACCGTGGCCGAAAGGTCACGAGCGCTTTCTTGATGCAAGGATGGGGTCAGTTGGCCAACCAGGTTATCCTGATCGTCTTGCTTTTGATTTTCCACTCTGGGTCAAACCCACCATACTCGAAAACTGTGGCACAGTGGACCTACCGCGTCTCTTTTGCAATCCCCGCCGTTGGCACTCTATGGCTCGTCTACTTCCGTTACTACAAGATGAAGTCTGCTTCCAAGCAGCTCATGTTGTCCAAGAAGAAGTCCAAGGTCACTGGCTACGATGTTCAGTCTTTGAAGCTCACCTTTACCTACTTCGGACCCCGTCTGATTGCCACTGCCGGCGCGTGGTTCGCCAACGATGTCTTCTTCTACGGCAACAAGCTTTTCCAGAACGAGTTCATCAAGGTCATCACACCCAACAACACCTCGGTCATGACCGGATGGCTGTACAACTTGATCAACGTCGGCGTCTCGCTCTGCGGATACTACCTTGCATCTCTGCTCATCGACAACAAGCTCTACGGCCGCAAATGGATGATGATTGTCGGTTTCTTCGCTGACTTCGTCCTCTTCGTCATCCCGGCCTTCAACTTCGAGTACTACAAGGAGCCAGCACACGTCCACGCTTTCCAGGCCATGTACTTCCTGTCGTCCTTCTTCAACCAATTCGGCCCCAACAGCGTGACTTTCCTCGTTGCCGCCGAAGTCTTCCCCACGCCAGTCCGCGCAACAGCCCACGGCTTCTCCGCCGCCGCAGGAAAGGCCGGCGCGCTCCTCGCCGCCGTGCTGTACAACTACATCGACGACCAAACCAAGTTCTACTTCGTCCCCTGGTTCGGTCTGATCGGCGCGCTCCTCACCATCCTCTTCCTGCCCGACACCACGGGTCTCGACCTCAAGGAGCAAGAGCGCCGCTGGGCATTCATCCGCGCTGGCAAGGAACACGAGTACCACGGTATTGCTATCCACTGGAAGCATCTGTCCTGGTGGGAGCGCTTCCGCGGGCAGCACAAGTACTACGACGCTGGCAAGGACTACGAGATGAAGATTAACGAACTCCGCGCGGAGTGGTTCGAGCGCCAGCAATCCAAGTTTTCAGAGAAACATGGTTGGGAAGGCGATGTGGATGAGGACCTGGGTGCCGATGTGCATAACTACTTCAAGCGCACGACGAGCGGGAATCCATTGGGCCAGGAGGGCGTGATGACGAATGAGAAGGTGGGCCCCGAGAGCGAGGATTCGGGCAGTGATATCAAGGAGGTGCGGGAGTCGGAGAAGAGGCAGCTCTGAGCCATACTGTTTGATTTTTAGAAAGGTTGAATGGTATTAGCTCGGAGTTTGGGTCGCATCGGTAGCGCAGACAGACTGGAGGATGATAATATCACGTCATCGTTCACGCTTCACTAAATTTATCGTTCATGTGCAAATATTACTGTGGATTGCGATAGCCGTTGATGCTAGACGCTTCGACCGGCACTACACACCGGCCAGGCCAACCGCCCGTGCGCGCACCGCTAACCCATCCAGCAGCCTCAATCTGCCTCACGTCACACAAACCTGCACACCCGCCTCCCAACGGGCTGGCAATGTAATGCATCAGAAACCCACCGCATCTCCACGGTCCCTCACGCATGCAACTCACCCGCCATAAACATTGCAAATCGCCATGACAACCTGCCTCCCGCCTCCCCCTCCACATGTTGCCCCAGCCAACCGTGTTTCAGATAGGTGAAGCCCGCCTAGCCAACTGTGACGTCATGATGCGCGACTAGGCTGAATCAGGAGAGGAAGCCTGTTTCGCAGCTCAGCGTGACGCTTTCACGCAATGCAGCGGTTTATTGAAAACAGGCGTGTCGCGCGGGAAAATGGGTTGATTGCATGCGCTGGACTGCACTGCTGGAGAATCCACACGACTGAATCGTTAGAAAATCATGCAGCGAAGAGTGGCAGTTTTGGCCAACGCAGACGCAGACGCAGACGCAGACGCAAGGCACGGAGCAAGCGAAGGTTACGCGTCCCTCCACCCCTCGACGAGGCTGTGATCGTCATCGCAAGGTGGCTTGCGCGTTTCCCTTTCTTCTATTCTTGGAAAACGACACTGGACTGCTGGACAAACTTGGTTGTTTCCCCCGATTCGTGACAGAAACAAACTCTGCGTGGCGAGGGGCCGCGGTGCAGCCGTTGGCACCGCGTAGAGTTCGCTGCGGGTGGCGTTGGCGTGGCGGGATCGCGATTGGCGTGCCCCTGGCTTTGCGTTCCCGGGCGCGATAGTGCCCGATAAGTTGGTTGTGTGGTTGGGAGGAGGGTTGTTAGAAGTGGAGACGGTGTTGCGTGGCACACTGAGGAGAGTCGAGTCGAGTCGAGGCGTGCGATCAGACTCTGTTTTTTTTCCGTTGGTCTGCTGGCGCGGCTGGGTTGCGGTGTGAGGTTGTGCATGTATTTTCAGCCTCTCTATTTCCGTGTTCACTTTCGACTCAATTCAGTAGATTGGCAATCCGGGGGAAGAATGCATTGTTGGGGCGCGTGTTTCAATCTATCGTCTACATCATAGGCACTAGGATGCATGCGGCGAAAAAGCTGGCAGGTTCCTGAATTTTCCTTGGTCGACCGCCAGGGGCCTTGGGAGAAATGCTTGAGCAATTGGATCGAATCGGGCCTGCCCTGTCTGGATGCTGGGAGAGCGAGTCCGTGCCCCTTGCCAGCCCCGAAACACAAGCCTCCCTGCCTGGCTGGGAAGGAAAACTTGCGAATGCAATGCACGCAAGCACGGCCAGCCCCAGCCGCAGGTGCCTCCCAAGGATCAGCCGTATATAGATCCGCATTCCTCTCCGTTTCTTCTTCTCCCTCACATCCACAACCAGCAGCTTTTACCAACCACAAGTCTTCTTCCCATCCTCACTTCTACTTTCCAAGTAATACCAACTCTCACACACACAACCGTCGCCATGCGTTACTCATTCGCCATCTTCGCTGCCGTTGCAGCTGCTGCCCCCCAGGTTCAGCCCATCTCCCAGATCAGCGATGGTCAGATCCAGGCTCCTCCCGCTACTCCTGCCCCCGGATACTCTGTCACTCAGTCTGCCATCGTCCCAGGCGTGACCCCCATCTCCAACCCCGTCTTGTCGGCCTCCGTCCCAGCAGTGTCTCCTCCTGGTAAGCCTTCTTCTCATCTTTACCCCACGGTAACCAGCAATGCTAACTTCACATCAGCGCCTGTTGTTCCCTCCAACACACCCGTTGCCCCCGTCCCAACCATGGTCACACCCATCGTCCCCGGTGTTAACTCCACCGTCCCCACCGGCACTGGCATCGCGTCCACGGCCTCATCCGCTCTTGCCTCTGCCACATCCGGTGCCGCATCTGCGTCCGGCAGCTCGCCCGCCCAGGCCACCGGTGCCGCTGGCAGCAACTTCGTCAGCTTCGGAGGCCTCATGGTCGCCGTCGGTGCTGCCATGCTCGCATAAGCGTGTCGCCCACTGGATCGAGTCTTTGCTTTAACACATCACGGCGTTACTACGGCCGCATCGAAAACCTCTGCGGCTTAATACCTTTGTTTCATACGACAATACCACCGGGCGGGAATGGGCATCGGGGTATCTAATGCGATCATGGTCTTTGAGATGACACATGATGGACCACTTTGTGTACATGGTTAGATAGTTCTTCACTTGAATTGAATCGAACATCATTGGCGCCCGAAAGGGGCTGCCTTGCAAACTCGTCTCCTCATCACTTGCCCGCTGTGACTCACCGCTTGTACATTGCCTGTCGCTGTTTCGATAATAACGTCGTACTCTGGTGGCGTCCAGACCGTTGAACGACGCTGCGGCTCGGAACACTAGGCGCTGTAGTGTACCTGACGATCGCGGCATCTGGGCCTACGTGCAGCGACTAGAGGCCCGGCGATGGCAGCACGACACGACGGCCAACCCAGCGATTTCTTCGCGCATATCAAGACTGCCACATTACCTGTCTTCTTCTTTCATGTAGACTAATAAATCGACGCGAGATGCGATGCGATGCTATGCTAGTGGGCCGATTCAGTCGCTCAACGCTCAACGCTCAACGCATCTCGATTCTCCCCTTTTCTCGCCACCACAAAACGCGCGTTGCTTGACGCGCGCAGCTCGCTACGGGATAAACGAAATCGCAAATCAGCGCGTTGCATTAGCGAGATACAGACAACGTAACGTATGCAGGCGTCGGCGTCGGCGTCGGCGGACTAGAGAAGTGGTGTGCTTGCTTTGCGGATGAGAAATTTCCCTTTGCTTGCAGGCAGGATGGACAGACGTGCGACTTTATTGAATTTTGGGTGGGGTGGGGTGGGGTGGGGTGAAGTGGGGTACTTGTGTGTGCGGCATCAATGTTTGGTTTGGTTTGGTTTCGTTTTTGGTGCGGCGTGTGACATGCGGGTGGTTTGAAAGTGAGGTGAACATGTGGAGAAAGAAACATGTGGGTGGGATCAAACATTGATTTTTATTTTTATTTTATTCACACTAATTTATTTATCGAGTCGAGGCAAGGCAAGGCTATATCTCCCTAAACGCCACCTCGTCAGGCAATCTGAAGCTCGCGCAGAACATGCGCTTCTTCGGCGCCACGTCGCGCACATCATAGATGTTGACGTCGGGTGTGTCAGGCGTGATTTCGCACTGCAGCTGCCGCGATATCTCCTCGCATATCTCTTTCGTCTCGGCGACGTTGTCGTCGCTCTTGGTGCTGAAGCAGTGCACGTGGATCATGGGGAGTTTGTGTTGCGTGTGCGGAGTGAAGAGCTTCTTTGCGTCGGCGATGGACAGGCCGGGAATGTTGGAGTACAAGCCGATGAAGGAGGGGAGGAAGGTGATTGCGCTCGCGGGCAAGTTCATGACATAGTGCTGAAACGTGCGTGGTTGGACGAGTGTCCTGTCCGGCGCTGGTCTCTGCGTCGGCGGTGCGCTTCTCGAGAATTTGACCTTGGGATATATTGGGATTGAGCGTTCACTCTTCAGCAGGTCGATTGCCGACTGTCGGATGAAATGTGCGCCGTCGGTGTTGCGCGGCGTCACAAAGTCTCCCACTTTGTTGATGCGGATGTTGTCCTCCAGCGACTTGTAGCTCTCGGGGTTCAGGTCGTTGGCCCAGACGAAGCACTTCTTCTTGCCTGCGGGTATGGCAAAGGGTCCCACGCCAGCCATGACGTCGCATATGGCCTCGCCCTCGTGGAACATGTTGCAGAGCCGCTCGTGCTCAGTGTGCAGTCTTGTGTTCCAGTAGACCTTTGCAAAGTCGAACTTGAACGTGCAGCCCTGCTCGCGCAGCTCGACGTTCATGTCGTCAGGCCCATGCAGCACTTCGTACTGAAACGTGCGGAAAGCATTCTCTGTGCCCACGTTGTCCAGCTTGTTGATGACCGTCTTGACCATGGGGTTTTTGTCAGCGAGCACGTCCGCGATGAGGTATTTGTACGGCCAGTAGCGCTCGCGCAGGTTCAAGTGCGCAACGTGCCCCGCCAGCGCGAAGCCCTGGGGTATCTCGTCGTCCTGCTTCGTCTCGGGCGGCGGTATTATGGCGCTTGTGATCTCCGAGTATGTGAAGAAGTCGTAGTCGAGGTCGAGCTGGAAGGGTATGACGCCAAGCGTGCCGTCCTGTTCGAGGTCGCGCAGCCTAGGGCTCCACGTGGTGCGATCTGCCTGTTGTTCAGACTCAGCATGTCAGGATGTCGCGTGCAGTGCCAGACGTACCGTTGTGCACCACCTCGGGCCGCAGCACCAGGCATTTCCCGCCCTTCTGCGCCCTCTCCAAATCTACATCCGGCCTGATTGGGTCTACGCGGTTGTTGGGGAGGGTGTCGCGGCTGGCGGTCAGCTCTTTGCGGCATCGCGAGATGTCTTTGGTGTTGAAGATGCGGGCAGCCGAGGTGGGCATCGTCTTCTTGAAGAAGCTGCGATCCAGCACCTTCATGGCACGCGCCGCCGGGGGAGCAAACATGTCGTCGTCGGTGGACATTGGCCGTGTCTGGCCGTCAAATAACTTTTGTGGCTGTATGACGCAGGGTCCCATCTCAGGCACCGAATGCGTGGTTCCAGTCCCTCAACACCTGGCTTGTCGAGATTGGCGCAAACTCTCTCCCACCCGTCTCCGAGTCGTCTGAACGTGTTTCTGCAGTTCTGACTCTTCCTCGAGCTACCAAAGTGGGGTCAGGGTCGACTGCACGCGGGCTTGCCAGGATTAGCCTTACGGGAGTGCATGCATGACCGCGGCAAGGATCTCAAGAAATTGGCCTCGCGCGCGACTCAATAACACAACACCACGCCCTCCTGAACCCTTGGACCCTTTCCACCACGAGCCCGACGTGACATGACGACGTGCGCGCATGCTGCAGTAATATAGACCCCAACTGGCCGCTCTTCTCTACACGTTCCCGCGACCCTGAACGGGAACTATTCCGCCACATCCACCATGGCATCTGGAGGAGGGAATATCAAGGTCGTGGTGCGATGTAGGCCCTTCAACGGTCGAGGTAGGGCAGACTGATATCATGCCACAAGGCTCCAGCTAAAACTCTCCAGAAATCGACCGCAGAGCACAATGTATCGTGCAAATGAAGGGCGACCAGACCATCCTCTCACCCCCCAAAAACGTCGATGTCAAGGGAAAAGCCGCAAAAGCCGCCTCCGAGGGCACCAAGACCTTTGCTTTCGACAAGTCGTACTGGTCATTCGACAAGAGTGATCCGAACTATGCCGGGCAGGATAATCTACACGAGGATCTGGGGAAGCCGCTGCTCGACAATGCCTTCCAAGGCTACAACAACTGTATCTTTGCATATGGACAGACGGGTTCTGGAAAGTCATATTCGATGATGGGCTATGGGCAGGAGTACGGAATTATCCCCAAGATTTGTCAAGACATGTTCGAGCGCATCAAAGAGGTGCAGGCGGACAAGAACTCGACCTGCACAGTCGAGGTTTCGTACCTGGAGATCTACAACGAGAAGGTCCGCGATCTCCTGAACCCATCGAATAAGGGCAACCTGCGAGTACGAGAGCATCCGTCCACCGGTCCCTATGTCGAAGACTTGGCGAAATTGGTTGTACAGTCCTTCCCGGAGATTGAAAACTTGATGGACGAAGGAAACAAGGCCCGTACCGTTGCCGCGACCAACATGAACGAGACGTCCTCGCGATCGCACGCCGTATTCACCCTGACCCTTACTCAAAAACGCCACGATGTTACAACCAGCATGAGCGGAGAACGGGTAGCCAAGATCAGTCTGGTCGATTTGGCAGGTTCAGAAAGAGCACAGTCGACGGGAGCAACTGGCGCGCGATTGAAGGAGGGAGCAGAGATTAACAGGTCGCTCTCTACCCTAGGACGTGTCATTGCATCGCTAGCCGATATGTCGAGCGGCAAGAAGAGAACCCAAGTGCCGTACCGAGACTCCATCTTGACCTGGCTTTTGAAGGACTCTCTCGGTGGCAACAGTATGACTGCTATGATTGCTGCCATTTCCCCAGCCGACATCAACTTCGAGGAGACTTTATCAACGTTAAGATATGCCGATTCAGCCAAGCGCATCAAGAACCACGCAGTTGTCAACGAGGACCCAAACGCGCGCATGATCAGAGAACTCCAGGAAGAACTCGCCAAACTCCGCGGGCAGCTTACCGGGGGCGGTTCAGGGGGCAGCGGTGCCACGATGGAAGAGCAATATGCGCCTGATACACCCCTGGACAAGCAAATCGTCTCCATTGCGCAAGAAGATGGCACAGTGAAGAAGGTATCGAAAGCCGAGATTGCAGAGCAGCTCAACCAGTCGGAGAAGCTTTACAAGGACCTCAATCAGACATGGGAGGAGAAGCTGCTCAAGACTGAGGAGATTCACAAGGAGCGTGAAGCTGCTTTGGAAGAGCTCGGTATCAGTATCGAGAAGGGCTTTGTTGGGCTGTCAACACCAAAAAACATGCCACATTTGGTCAATCTGAGTGACGATCCCCTCTTGACCGAATGTTTGGTGTACAACCTGAAGCCAGGAATGACCACAGTGGGTAATTCCGATATTGAGGGCCAGACTGCGCAGATACGCTTGAACGGCTCTCAGATTCTAGCACAACACTGCGACTTCGAGAACGTGGACGGAAAAGTGACCGTGCTACCCAAGGAGACTGCAAGTGTCATGGTGAACGGGATCCGAATCACCAAGCCGCGGCTTCTCAAAAGCGGTCACCGCATCATCCTGGGCGACTTCCATATCTTTCGATTCAACAACCCGCAAGAGGCAAGGGCTGAACGCGCTGAAGTAGTAGGCACGAGTCTGCTTCGTCACTCAGTAACACCAAGCCATTTCAACTCTCCCTCACCAGCACCACGGCCTGGCCATGATCGATCATTCAGCACCATCAGCATAGCGAACTCGGATTTCGATTCGGACAGTCCGAGAGCTCGGTCGCCAGCACTGTGGCAACGCGGCCGAGAATCTGAATTTTCGTACGCGCGGAGAGAAGCACTCACCGTTTTGGTGGGATCCGACAAGCGGGTTGAGGATCTTGGTGACGAGGAGTTTGACACACTTTTCGAAGACCTGAACCGACTGCGTGAAATCCGTAAACGTCCAGAAAGTCGCATATGGCAGAACAACGACGACGACATGGATTCGACTTCTTCCTACCGGGAAAAGTATGCGTCAGGAGGCACTCTTGACAACTTTTCGCTTGACACGGCTCTAACCATGCCTTCTACGCCGCAACACGAGGGCAGCGAGAAGATGCAAGAAATGCGAAATGACATGCAAGAGAGGATTGATCAACAAAAGGGCGACTACCACGCCAAACTCAAATCCGACGCGGAAGCCAAAGTTGAGCTCGAGGAACTACGTGCTGCAAAGTTGGAGATGGAAAAGCAGATGCAGGAACAGAAAGCGAATTACGAGCGTCAGCTGAAGGAGCTTGGCCACGAATCTGCAACAGAAGCAAGTGAGACACCGGCGACAGAGGAGCAGAACGACAAGCGATTGGAACTGGCAAAGAAGGTCTTCCAGCAATGGCGGCATCGCAAATATGTCACTATGGCCGAGACCATTCTGCAAAATGCAGCGACCATGAAAGAAGCGCAGATCCTCAGCCAGCAAATGGGAAAGCGGGTCGTCTTTCAGTTCTGCATCGTTGACGTCGGCCACTGTGTGCCGTCATCATACGACCTTGTCAACATGGGCATCCCTGGTGAGGAGGACGATTGCCTCGAGAGCACGCCAAAGCCCTGCGTCGGGGCACGAGTGATCGACTTCAGGAATGAAGTTGTCCATCTTTGGTCGTTACAAAAGCTCCGACAACGCGTTCGCCGCATGCATCAGATCAACCAGTACATGAACAGACCGGAGTATCTACAGCACTTCAACCCTGAATCGCCATTCTCAGAGCCTTGCATGCCAGAATTCTCGCGGATAGGCGATGTTGACGTTCCCCTTGCTGCGGTCTTCGAATCAAGGGTGCGAGACTTTAATCTTGATGTCATTTCGCCTTACACATCCAACCCAATCGGCATAATACATCTGTCCCTGGAGCCTTCGTCCGCGGAGGCTCCATCGACGACGCTAAAGTTCAATGTCGGTATGCATGAATTTATCGGCTTTCCTGAACGAGAGGGCACAAAGGTCCACGCAGTGCTATTCCTTCCTGGCATATCCGACGAAAGCGGCGCAACAACGACAACTTGGATCACCGACTTCGACGAAGGCCCTGTGCGTTTCGAGAGCATGCATAGCATGAGTGTACCATATCCGAGTCCACGGGATACCTACCTACGAGTCTCGTTATTCGCAAAGGTCACCGAGATCCATCTCGACAAGCTGCTCAGCTGGGATGACATGCGCGACACGGCAGATAAGCCGACACAGAAGCGCCGGACCGCGCGATTGCCAGAGTCTGAGTTCTATACAGAGGATAACCACGACATCTTTTCGCGCGTCCAGATCCATGAGATTACTGACGATGGTACATACCAGCCTGTTGAAGTCACGCAAAGCAGCATTATGGATGCTGGAGTGTATCAGCTACATCAAGGTCTAGCTCGCCGCATTGTTGTGAATCTGACGCACACTTCCGGGGATACACTCCAGTGGCAAAATGTCACCTCCATGCGCATGGGTCGCATCCGCCTCATCGACGCATCAGGCAACTCTCCTGGCATCGACTCACCAGTGAAGGAGGTACCGATTGATTTAGTCGCGCCACCCGTCGTCAGAGACCACGCCGATGGCACATCCAACGTGAAGTTTGTGGGTCGCTGGGACAGTACTGCCCATGGCTCGTTACTCCTGGATCGTGCGACGCAAGACAAGTACCGTGTCCAAGCGACACTGTTGTTCAATGTCAAGTCCCCCAAGCTCGCACAACCTATGCTGTTCTCGTTGGACCTAGGCATGCAGATCCGCAGCCGAACGTTCGTGCGACAAAACTCACTCTTTGCTTTGGCAGCTTTATGGAACCCAATAAAGATTGTCCACTCTACAGTCGGCATATTCAACGTTGCCATTCGTCCCACGTCAGTCAAACGAGCGACCGACCTCTGGCGGATGAACACTCGAGATGATTACATCAAAGGCGAGGAGCAGCTCGCTGGCTGGACGCCTCGTGGCGTATCTCTCGTCCGCGACTTCATTGACATCGAGAAGCGACGGCGTCGTATTGCAGAAATCGAAACCGCTCGGTCTGTCCTGTCTTCCAAGGCACTCACGGTTCCCAACCTCGCCTCCACTGCCGAACTCAACGAGGACCAAACCGCCCTACTCAAGCGTGTTGTAAGTCTCTGGCAAACCAAGAAAGCACCCGCCGAGATCATCCTCAACCCCACAAATCTCGAACCACCATCGAACGGCGCAGCATTTGCCCCTCGCTCGCCTTCTCCTTCTCCAGCTCCTGCGCCTAGCCTCACCGCCACTGTCCGCTTCGTGTCCAAAAACCCAACGCTCCTAAAGTCCTCATACCTTCTCACTCCCGACCTTACCAACACGCGATGGATACGTCGCTTCGTCGAACTGCGCAAGCCCTACATGCACATCTACTCGACCGACGGCGACGAAATCAACGCCATCAACGTCAGCACTGCGCGCGTCGACCACTCGCCGCAGATCGCCAAGTTGCTGAACAGCAGTAGTGGAAGCCAGGGGCAGGGGCTGAAAGACACGATTTTCGCTGTTTTTGCAAAGAGCAATACGTACATTTTCCGCGCAAGGAGTGAGCGCGAGAAGATTGAGTGGATTTTGAGATTGGATCAGAGTTATTTCTCGAGCGAGGGGAGTGAGGAGAGTGCGTGAGTGTCGAGGCGTATCTAGACTCTGGCCATTCTTCGGACTGTATGTGGTAGGAGATGTATATACGTACTGTTTGCGGTGATTTTGAGGCGTTTGGATCTTGGCATGGGATACCCGAGTGCGCCCTTCGGCTGTACTCTTTTCTTGTATGGATGGTTATTTGGCCTGAACAATGTGGATCGACGAAGTAATCGCTAGCTACATATTTGAACTTGTTCGCTTGAGTAATGTGCAGAGCTCGTGGGATGCGTGGTTTTCCTCCATGAAGCTTGATATTCTTTTCATTTGTCGATGCATTGACAAGCAGATCAGCGATACTTCGCTATGTCATTTCGTAAAACTATCAACAAGAACCATCATTGCTTCCCCGAATCCTCACACATAGATATAGCACAAAGGACTCCCACCCATCGTATTTAAAACATCCTTAATCCTAACCGTCTCCCCATTAACCCCCAACACCAACTCCTCCTCGACCGTCGCATCCCTCGTCGGCGGCCTATTCTGCAGCGTCAGTGTGCCCGCAACCTTCCCCGCCTCTTCCGGATGCAACACCTGCCAAATCCAATAAATCCGGTCAAGCATGGCATGATGCAGCCAAAACGTAGGATCATTCACCGAGCTGTACAGATCGGTCGCGTCGCCGCCCATGGTATAGTGGCCCGACGTGTGCAGGCCGAGAAAGCCATCGGGATAGCGGCCCTGGATTTCAGTCCAGAAGAGGCGGTGGGTGCGGGAGCCTGCGCCGATGGTCACGTTGAGGAGGTTGGCGGTTGTGAACCATTTCTGCGGGATGTAGGGGGATATGTCGCGGCGGAGACAGCGGGGGTTGAAGTCGGTTATGTCGAGGGCGAGGTCTGTGAAGCCTTGCATGCCGGGGGAAATGGGGCCGATGTTTGCTTGGGTGCTAGACGGACTTGTTAGGGTTTGGAAGACAATTGGGGTTTGCAGGGATGGGGTACTTCTTGAAGGGCCCGCTCTTGAGGCAGCCTCCGCCTTTGCCGGACGGGATTACGATGGTGCGAGCGCCGGCGAGACTGCCGTTGTGTGCGAAGAATTCGCCGTCGCCGCCCATGCTGGTGTCGCTGCCGTCGAAGACGGGGGACTTGTATATGTTGTCGGTATTAGCGAACCAGTTCCAGTACTAGCAGCGTTAGACATGTCACTAATGATTGTACGGATTCAAAACTTACGGGTTGGTAACCCTTGTAGCCGCACTCATTTCGCAGGGCTTGCTCGTATGCCCATACAAAGTAGCGGTGCCATGTGAGGAAGAGACCATTACCATGGATATACATGGTCTGGTTCACGTGGATGGCGACGAAGTCATCAAAACGGGTCTTTGCTGCTGGGGCCCATGACTTGTCGGACTTGGACGGCAGTGTTCGAAGACACTGTACAGCCTTGATGTATGCTTTACGGTCCGGCTTGCTCATGTAATCCCTTGGCGATATTAGAAAATGCAAGTTCATGCGCGTGAGGAATTTACCAGTCTTTCCTTATGGTTGCGGTGGCCAATGAGCAGCCCTTGGGAGCCCTTTTCGAGACAGCATCGCTTTGCTCAAGCGTGTTATAAGCATGCTGCTGCAGTTGGGCGAGAGCCTCGAGAGGATCAACTGTTGGGTCGATATCGATGACCGGCGCGGGGGTCGAGTCGAGGGGAGCAGCAGCCACAAGGCCGGCAGCCAACAGCTGCACGGCGCTTACAGCATGAAACAGACGCATTGTGAAGGGGCGTAACTCGCTATGGGCAAGGTTTGGCAGCGTGGGGAGATAGCATAAGACGCCCCAAGTTGGCGATTATATACGTCTGAAAAGTTTGCCCTCGAATCATGCAGGGACTTTGCCGCGATCTTGCATCCATATCCCAAGGATCGATTTCGGAAGAAGGCGATTCCAAGGCGATGTCGGGAGCACGATGAGATTCAGGAAGGCTAAATCCGATGGAAGCAGGTTAGAGTACACCCAAGCCGCGTCTAATGAGGGCTTGCATCCTGCGTCCTGCTTTAGTTTGAGATTAATATGCAAGGGAATTCAACAGATGCTACGGACTGCATACTATGCGTAGGTTAGCGTACATCCTTCGAGTGCCACAAACCCTGAGTACCACTCGAACGGGTCGCTAGCGCTCCATCGCGTGGCCATGGCAATGTCAGGATGGAAAGTCCATTGGAGGTCCCAGCATTGCCTGAAGATTGCCATGCCCACGTCCCGTGTGTGGTAGGAGCGCTAGCAATCATCCACACGGGATGTTACTGTACGGGTTCTCTCTTCCGGTCGCTTAGAAGCAATTGAACAGCAGTCGCGCTCTAGGCCTAGAGTACCGGTAGAGCCGGATGGCTTCTTCCGCCACGAGCGAGAAGCGGTTCGTGGGGGCTGGCTCGTACGAGCTGCGCCTCTCCAATTGTTTCTTCGAGAACAGATTCGTCACATCTCTGGCCTGTTAGACGAATACGTGTAGAACCGCCCGTGGAGCAAAGTCGTTCATAATCTAAGCGGGCTCGGTCATCGATGCTTCTTGGGACGGTGGAACGATCCAGAGACCCACCAGATGTTCGAATGCCCGCCGGGCCGTTGCGCTTGGGCGATCTTTCCCTGAAGTTTGTTACTCAAGCTAGTACATAAACGCATCTAACTCCGAAGCCTACTAAATGCAGACGTAAGTGCAGCAATTCTCGGGTCGCACTCGTTGCAATGCATTTCGGAACTGTAAATCTTACGAAGGGCTTTTGTCGTAAGCCAGATGCTCCGTGGTAAGGACGCCACCCACGTCGCATCATGTGGCGAACTGGTCAAGCAAGCAATGAACGAGACCACATGCATGTGCTCGAATTCCTGGAACATCACCGTGCCTCACACTTAGACGAAGCATCCCGCCATATTGGGGACCAGATGCTGTTGGATGGCAGAATGTCACACAACGAATCCTTCGTTTCGGAAAAATAACATAGGCACTGGGAATCCCTCACTCTAAGTACCTTCTACCGCTTCTACCGCACTCTATTTCACTGCTTCAACATGGCGCCGAAGAATACTGATCCGGCCCGCGCCGCAGAGAGTAACTTGGCCTACCTCCTCGGAGTGACAGCAGCCTTCCATGCTGTTGCCCTGATCTTCGTCGCGATGCGCACGTACGCTCGTATCGTTGTCGTGAAAGCATTTGGTAGAGATGACGCTCTCATGCTGGCCGCAACGGTGAGCGATGAAAACAGATCTCTGTTTGTTTGAGCATCTTACTGACTACATCAGCTAGGCCTGCGTATTCCTTGGAGGCATGGTGACCTACATACTAGCTGGCCAACATGGCTTAGGCCATCACACCGACACTCTTGAGAAGAAAGACCACTTCGAGTACCTGAAGTTGACCTTCATACAAGCAATTGTCTCCTCTATTGGTGGCATGGCATTTCTTAAGCTCTCCGTCGGATTCTCCCTCCTAAGGCTGAGTCCTCCGCCAGTATACACGAGAATGCTATGGACGCTTATTGGTAAGCTTTAGCGCCTCTGATACTCAGTGAGGTAGACCTTGACTTGTCTTCTAACTTCATCAGGATTTGTGTGTCTATATACGATCGTCTCATGGGGTGAATGGGCCGCCGTCTGCAAGCCCATATCCGGCTTCTGGAACAAGGATCTCAGGGCAAAGTGTCTGCCTGTCAAATTTCACAAGGGATTTGCGCTGATGAACACATGTAAGTCTTGTCTTGGGTATTGTTACTGCACAATGTCCTGGCGACTGACTGGGCGATACATAGCCTGCAATATCCTGACCGATATTTGCTTTGCATCTCTTCCTGTGCCTATCATACTAGGTTTACAAATGAGGCAGAAGACACGCATCTATCTCATCTTCATCCTGAGCTTGGGCTACATGTACGTCTACAGTGTTCATAATTGCGCACGGAAACTAATAACGAATCAAGCGCGGTGGCGATGGGCATCGTCAAAACTGTCGTTCAAAACACAAAGAGAGGTGATCCCGATCAGTCATTGTACGTCCCTAATCATACACCTCCACCACAAACTGCCCACTAACACATGTGCAGTACGAACGACATCCAGTTCTGGGGCTTTCTCCAAGTCAACACCGGTATCATAGCCGCCTGCGCACCCTCCCTCAAACCCCTCCTCGGAGGCGTTCTCCGGCTCTCATCGACCCAGCAATCCAAAGGCCGCAGCAATTACGGTACAGGCTCGAACGGTCAGTCCAACAAGAGCAAAAGACAGAGCAGGATACGGGTCAGCGCCAGAGCGCAGCATGGTGGCTGGATCAGGACGGATAGTGATATTGAGCTGGACGAAGCGGCGTCATTCAACAGCCAGACAAAGATTACGAGTAAGAGAGATGCGGAATAGGTATAGAAAAAGTATATGAAATGCACAGAGTGACTAGTATACCAAAAAGAGACCATCAATTGAAGGAATGTACCTTGAGATTCGTGCTTGACATATCCCATCCCATCTATCAAACCATCACTGCCACTCAAACGCCATCGCTATGCGCCCATCCCAAATCCCAAATCCCAACTCGAATTCAATCATTACCCCAGCCACCCGCTCAGGTAGTCCCAGACATACTCGGTTATACGTCCCGAGTATTCACAAACACGCAAAGTATGTTCCGGCTCGTATGACATATCCGACCACACCCTCTGGATTTAAACCAATATCGCCGCAATAGCGCCAACAACTATGCCCATGCCCACGCCCACCGCGCTCGCCGCACCCGTAGACTCCCTCGGCACCTCACTCGTCTGGCTTGCACTCGGCCTCATCGTGCCCGAAGGCGTTGTCAGATTCCCACTTGGTCGCGGCGCTCCCGACGGTGTGATGGTTTCGATGGATGTGACGATGGAATCGATGGAGCTAAGTGTAGGCGCGGCGGACACAATGCTAGTTACTGTGCTGTTGTTGTCCTGACGGCGGAAGTTGGCAGCGATTTCGGGATTGGAAGTAGCTGCGCATGTGGTGAGGAGGAGCGCGGCAGCGGTAGCGGTAGCGAAGGATGTCTTCATTTTGGTAGAATTGAGAGTATGTGAACGATTGAAGGGTGTTATTAATATTCGTTGATTGATTGGATTGTTGAGCGAGAGACAGAGTGAAGAATTAAATAGATGGGTGAAATGCAGGACGGTGAATGATGGGTGTTATATACATCTGTCGAAAGAAAATCTTGTGGAAATAGGGTGGAATCTCCATATAGAAGCATTACGTACCACAAGGCGTAGCAAGGCCCCCATTGTTGCTCTTGCTGCGTGCCCCGTTGGGACGCGAATAGAAACAAGTGCTGATCAAATGTGGATCGTTATGCGGCGTGGGGATCGGAGAGCCGCATCGTTGGCTATGACATGTAAGACAGCGTGGCGCGGTGTCGTACACCGCATAAAATGTTCGTATAAGTTCAGCCCGTGTTTCGATTCACACAGCCCGCATCTCGGGTCCTTCGTGCTGACTACAAGATAAGCAGCACCAAGTCCGCTTGAGTACGTGTATGTAGCACTTTCAAACGGTCTTTGGACCCATGATTACTGTGTATCCAATAAACGCCTGCTACTGTGTGGGTATCTCAATACAAATCAAAACAACGCAAACCCTACAACTCGTCAAAAACCCTCAATCGATCGTCGTCTTCAATACTTTTCGCTGCATGTGTTGGTATTGGCTCCGGTTCAGACTTGCTTGACGTCGGACCGATAATCGCTTCCTTCGCTATATCAGGTATAGGCGCATTGATGATCTTCGCTACTGTTGCGAAATCTGTAGCAGGTCTGTCGTCATGGGTGACTTCGATGGGCTTCAGTTGGTGGAAGAGAACCAGAGCGAAGACGACGGCAGCTATCGAGCCCAAGATAGCCCAGAGAATGCGCGTGCGACCTGACACATGTCAATAAATAACCCTGTAGACATGTTGGTGGGGTAACATACGTGTGTTCCTCGCAGCCCATTCCTGCTCAGACTGAGCTCGCGCATCGACACGCTCTTTGGCGTTTGCTAGCCGATGCGTCAAAGAATCCGCTTTCTGCTTGCCAACGTGTATGCGGTCCTCCAGGTCAACGAGTTGCTGCTGCTGGTTGTCAAAGTCGTCGAACCCGTCGTACTGTCCCTGGATGTCGTCGATCAGCTCCTTCGTGTCCGACTCGAAGTTGTCATGGAGCTCTTTGGTCAACCCGGATAGTTCTTGCAAAGAGGCTATGGTCTGCCGTAGCACCGACGCCTTCTCAAGTATGGAGTAATATGTATCGTCGAGGCGGCGGGAAGTCTTGAGTGACTGGTCAGAGAGAGTTTTCAGGGCGGCGCGCAGGTCTCTATTAGCCTTGTCAATAAAGCGTACACGCATATTGCGCTGTTGTAAAGAGCTGCAGTACCTTTCCCTAGCTTCGACCCTCTTCCGCTCAAGCTCCACATCCTCGGGCCGGAGGGGTCTCCGCGGCGGAATGGTAGCGCATACATGACGGCTCTCCTTTGATTCCACATTGCCGTCTGTGCCTGGCGCAATGCTTCCTTTGCGACTGTGGCTGGGGCTGGTGTCTTTGCTGCCTCGTGCCTGCTTCAGCAGATCCCCAAAGCTCGTTGGTGGTTGTAGTTGTATGGCCGACTGCACGACGTCTCTCGCATGTCGCCGACTGGAGCTATGGCGATGTTCTTTTTCCTTGTCATGGCGACTGCTGTGGTGGCGGTGTCGGTGTGACTTGTGCTTGTCGTGCTTGGGCGGCTTCTCTTCGCTGTTGGTAGTCGCAAGCGAGCTCATTCGGGATGCCGAGGTCGCGTGGCCCAGATTCGGGAGGAAAGACTGGTGGCTCGCCAGGCCGGCATGCAAAGTGGGCGTCTGGGCCATTTCATGTTGGTGGTCGAGTGTTGGAAGTGTTGGCGCGCAGAGACGTCGTGACCATGTCCGCGCGTTCCAGGGTTATGCTGACCGTGCACCTTTTCGATTGCAACTTGTAAACCCACGACCGCATGGAACATGGTGAACAATAAATACACACTAATAGCTATTGTAGAGCATGTGGGTAGATAAGACCTTGCTTGGCTCAAAATTGGTATCATTAATGAATCGTGTTGGACACAAAGTTGTGGTCAAATACACCAGCTTTACTTGATATGCGCCCGAGTTGCCTGCGCTCGAATCACTCGCTTTGCGTTTGCGTGAACATGGCACGCTGCAGCTTCCACTCTCCCGTCTGTG
>Ga0265780_10002892_pt1 | contig 22954 bp, 21 predicted proteins | sample P1T30metagenome_FD_192432 | JGI IMG/M metagenome (GOLD analysis project Ga0265780, IMG submission 192432) | Plant litter microbial communities from East Loma Ridge, Irvine, California - P1 T30 | ecosystem: Environmental > Terrestrial > Plant litter > Unclassified | place: USA: California... | reverse complement strand
GCTTTCCGTACTTCCGGTGCGCCGCTTGCTTGGTCACGCCGAGGCTCAGTGCGATCGCTTCCCAAGACAGCCCGGCTTGCCGGGCGCGTCGGACGTAGACGGCCTCACCGCGCTCGATCTCGCGGCGAAGGTCGGTCACGATCTGCAATGCCTCCGCTGGTCCCTTGTCAGGCATCGAATCGACCAGCGTCTTCCATCTCTCGATGTCGACTTCCATGCGTCAATGCTAGTTGACGAAGTGATGCCGAAACCCAGCGGCATATCGCCACTGGTGATCTGGGTGCACGGAGGAGCTCGGGTCGCAGGTTCTGCTCCTGGCCACATGCGTGTCAACCGCGTTCCGGTTCCAGCCATTGGCTTCCCGCTGAGAGCGGGCACGGTCGGAAGAGATGTCCCGTAAGGGGATCCCTTTACGGCACGACCTCGTCCTCCCCAGGTCCGACTGATCGTCGTGGTGCCATCTCTTCAGTGGAGGCGACCTGCTCTCCGGTGATGTCCACCCGAATCGGCGCGGTGCTGTCGAGACCTTCGGGCGCGTCGAGCTCGAAGCTCCACAGCGCGGCGTCCTCCTGACATCCGGCGGGGTCGACCTGCTGCTTCGTCTCGATCAGCAGGCGGTCCGGGGCCAGTACTGCCATCGTCACGGGAACGACAGGGCAGTTTCCACTTCCGGTCAGGGTCAGCTCGAAACCATCACCGGCATCGAGCCACCGGACCCGAGTCGCCTCGAATCCCTCAATACCGCCTCGATAGAAGGAACGATAGACCGCCCCTTCCGGAGCCGGCTCACTCGATCCGAGCACCCCCGGCAAACGCTGCGGCTCAGCACGTGCGCAGCCGAGCATCAGCAACCCGATTCCGCAGATCCCGACCATCATTACCGCACGCCCCCGCATGCGCCACAGCCTAAGCGGCTCGTCCGGTCACAGGAGCCCGGATAGCGATCCCCTTCCGGGACGGCCTACGGCTTGGTTGGCCTGCGTCTGTGAAGATCCGTCGAGCGATGCCGGTCATCCATGTTGCGGACCCAGCGGCAACACGAGCCTTCTACGAGTCGAGCCTCTCCCCCGACACCCCGACCACCCAGCTCCTCGTCACCTGGGACAGCCCGACCGCTGTGGACCCCGACGTGCGCGGAGTGGCCATCTCGATCGAAGTCGACGACGTCGACCGGGCGTACCGTTCAGTGCGCACGAACGGCCTCGACATCGTGAGGGACATCCGCGACGAACCCTGGGGCATCCGGCGCTTCTTCGTCCGCAATCCCATCGGCGCAGTCATCAACTCGGGAGCCACCTGGTCACGCCGTCCGCGCTCACGGCGATCCCAGGAGCGGAGTAGCGGCCGCCCGGCGTTCTTACTCCTCTCGGGAGAGCTGCGTGCGCGCCGAGAGCTGAGGGGATGCTGCGGTCACAGGGAGGGGAGGGCGATCCGGGCGTCGTCCTTCTTGCCGGCGTGCAGGCGCTGCACCAGGGTGCGGAGGATTGTGGCGGTCACCAGCCGGTCCGCGACGCCGCGCGCGGCGAGTCCGACGCGGGTGCGGGGGTAGGCGAATCGGACGAGAGCCCTGGGCGTGCGTCCGACGCGGTCGGCCAGGGGTCGCATCCACCGCTCGTAGGCGGCGAACGCGGTGACCGGGTCGGCTGCCGCGGTGGGCGCTGCGAGCGCGGCGGCGAGGCCGTAGCCGCCGATCAGCGCGAGGGAGGCGCCGCCGCCGCCCATCAGGGTCACGCACCAGGCCGCGTCGCCGACGAGGGCGACGCGCCCGCAGTGCCACCGGTCGACGCGGATCTGAGTGAGCTGGTCGAAGTAGAGGTCGTCGGCGTTCTCGAAGGCGTCGAGGACCCGGGGCGCCTGCCAGCCGACCCCGGCGTAGCGCGCCCGCACGCGGGTGAGCGCTTCCGCGCGGTCGACCCCGACGAGATCCTCCCCCGGCGCGTAGGCAAGGATCGCGCGGGTGGTGCCGTGGTTGTCGGGACGCAGGTGCACCGATCGGCCGCCGATCGCGTTGAACCAGCGCCAGGTCTGATCGTCCGACGCAGTCCGGGGGATGGTCCCGACCGCCATCGTGATGCCGAGGTCTCGGCGGTGAATGGAGGCGGCCGGGAAGAGCCGGTCGCGCGTCCTCGACCGCGCGCCCTCCGCCACGACGAGGACCTCCGCCTCCAGGCGCCGGCCCGCCGCCGTGACGATGCTCACCCCGGTGGCGTGCTCCTGCACGTCGGAGACCGTGTCCCCGTAGACCACCTCGACGTCCGGGACGGCGTCGAGGACGATCCTCGCGAGGTCGCCGCGCAGTACCTCGAGCTCCGCCGTCGCGCCCTCCGGACCGTCGGAGGGAAGGGTCGCGCGCACCGCTCCGTCGGCGTCGACGACGACCGTGCCCGTCTCTGTCGTGGTGGCCGCTCGCACGGCGTCGAGGAGCCCCATCCGCTCCAGAACGTCCTTCGCGAGCCCGCGGACGTCGACGTTCTGCCCGCCGTCGCGGAACCGCGGCGCGCGCTCGAGGACGATGACGTCCCAGCCCGCCCGCCGAAGCCAGAACGCCGTGGACAGTCCGGCGATGCTCGCTCCGGACACGACCGCGCGGGGGCGGGTCTGCTGGTCCGTCATTGGGGACCCTCTCGCTCGAGCCCGGCTACTCAAAACGAACGCCGATGCTGTTTGTGACACTAACAGACCGGATACGCTGTTTGCATGCCTCGGCTCAAGGACAGCACCCGCCTGGAGCGGCGCCGCCGGATCGCGTCGGCCGCCCTGGACTGCTTCGCGGAGAACGGCATCGCCGGCACGACGATGGCGGACATCATCCGGGCGTCCGGCCTGTCCTCCGGAGCGATCTACTCCCACTTCGACAGCAAGGCCGACCTGCTGCGGTACGTGATGTCGACGATGCTCGAGGAGCGCTTCACCGCGATCGGCGACGCCCCCGAGGCCGCGCCCGCGCCCACGCCGGAGGCGCTCGTCGCGCGCCTGCTCGACGGAGCGGCCGCCGACCGCTCGCGGACGACCGTGCTCGTGCAGGTCTGGGGCGAAATCTCGCGCGACGGCGACCTCGCCGCCGTGGCCGAGGAGAACCTGGCACACCTGCGCACGCTCCTCATCGGCGGCCTCAGGCCCTGGGCGGAGCAGCGCGACGGCGTAGAGCTCGGGCTCGCGACCGCGACCCGGACCGCCGACCTGGCGATCGCCGTCTCGTTCGGCTACACGACGCTGCTCGCCCTGCGACCCTCCGTCGACCCCGAGGAGCTGCGCGACCACCTCCTCGGCGCCCTCCGCGTGTCCAGCGCAGACCTCTCGGCCGGCTCCTAGCCGACGGCGCCTATCACGGGAGAGAGTGTTGCCACCGGCTAGTGGGCGCTGCACTCCGCAGGTTCACCGATTCGGTCGAGCCGCCGCCGCAACAGTGGCACTCGACGCACCTCTCCGGGGGTCGACTTTGTTCGACCGCCATCTGAGGCGCCGACAGGAGGGCTGCCGTCGATCACGTCGCCCGGTACGCGCAGAAGAACACCGCGGCACCGGCGATCGCGGTCCTGTCGATGACCGCAGTACTGGGCCCGGCGGTGTCAAAGAGCGCCCGATCCAATGTCGCGCCGAGGACGAGGTACGCGAAGTGCTCCGCGGCCCTTGCGGGGTCCGGGACCTGCAGCAGCCCGAGGGAGTCGTACCGCTCGAGGCGCCCCGCGATCGCACGCATGACCGCGGCGGGCACGCGCTCGAAGTAGTCGGCCGCCAGCTCGGGGAAGCGGTGCGTTTCACCGATCAGCAGCCGCCGGGTGGCGATCACCTGCGGAGCGAGAACGGCCCGCGCGTGGATGCGCGCGAACTCGCGGATCTCCTCCTCGACGTCGCCGGTCCCGATCCCCGCATCGACGTGCACCGCCACGAACGCCTCCGCCGTCGCCGTGGCCCGCTGGATCACCGCGCGGAACAGGTTCTCCTTGCCGGGGAAGACGTTGTAGACCGTGCGCTTGGCGAGCACCCGAGCCGGTGAACGTCTACCCGGGTGAGGTGCCGTCGATGTTGGCCGAGGCTGCTCGGCTTGCCGATCAAGTTGGCTTCGCGCAGGTAGACCTTGCCCGCGAGCTGCGATGGCACCCGGCGCGGGTGCGTGAAGTCTTGGGCGTGGACGACCCCAGGCCGACGTTGAGATTAGTAATTGGCCCCCCACCTCTTTAGAACACAGCGCAGATGATCGGATCGCATCGAAAGCGCCCGCACCTGCTCTCCGATAGTCTGCGGTTCATCCTGAAGATCAAGCCGAAAGCGGGGCATTGAGGCGATGAGCCCACTCAGCTCGAAGTCGCGACGAACTGCCCAGGCCGCGAAAGTGACCGCCCGTAGTGCACAGAGTTCCGGCATCGTCAAGTGCTACGTGGAAAGGTTTGAGGATGCAGCGGGCGCGCCTGACCTCCGACTTCGCGAGAAGTCGACCAATCGGCTCGTGCGGGTTCTGACGGACAACCAGTTCTTCAGATCCGTTGCGCCGCTGTCGAACCTGCTTCAAGACTGCTACGCACATGCCGGCGGCCTCGTCGAGCCACGGAGCCGTGCGGAGCACATCGCCATCTCCGCGCCGATCGTGAAGCAAACTGCTCACGAGATCGTTGTCGCATTCGAGGGGTTCTTCGTGAAGGTCCATATCGTAGCTGCGGACATCGTTTCTCCTCCGACATCCGTGTGGGCCTACATCGAGGAGTACCCCGTCGAAGACGGCGGCCTTGGCCTGCGTCTTCGACAGAAGATGAGCGGCCGGAAGATCGAGATGTACGGCAAGAACCAGGACCACCTACTTACATTCCTCAGCAGCCCGCAATTCACAGGTGCCGAAACTCACATGGCGAACCTCTACCAAAAGGACGGCTTCACCGACTACGTGCTGGTGTCCGGAGGCGCGGCCACAGACTCGTTCGATGTGCTGCTGTTCAACGACGGCGCCGAACTCACCTACCTGCTTGGCCCAACACCCGACACCGCATACAGGGACGCGTTCCGAGAGCTCGCGGACGAGTCAGCGCCCGAGGCGCACGCCCGTACCGCACAGACGCACTTCGATAGGGCCCTCTACCGCGAAGCGGTGCTCTCCGCGCGACTTGCTGTCGAGACGGCGTGTGGCGGACGTGGGCCCGATGTGAAGCGTCGGCTTGCTGATGCTCCGCCCGACGTCGCGGCTGCGGGCGATGTCTTGTACGGGAGGCGCCACGTCGCCGTCCACGAGGGCGATACGCGAGTCGAGCAGCCCGATGCTGTACAGGCGATCCGCGCGATGCACCGCGTCCTGGCCTACCTGAAGTAGACGGAATTTAGCGGCCAGAGGGCGCACCGTCAGGGCCGAGCTACACCCACGGCTTGGCGTCGTTTGACCGCGGACAGAATCCGTCCGGGAGCACGACCGTGTTGCGTCGACGCCAGCCGATCCGGTGGAACGGCAGAAGCGAGCGGTTGGCGAGGGGGTGTCTAGCGATGGGGTGCTGCCTGGAGCCCGTCGAGCACGGGAGTGAGGCGAGGTATGCGGTGATTCGGGCCAAGGATGGCTCTCGGTGGCGCCCCGATGCATCCGCCGAAGCCATCCGCGTCGGGCCCGGCGAGGCGCTTTGAATTCAGCAGCTGGACCTCTGCCACGATTGAAGGCATGGCACCGCTTTCTTCGTGGACGGACCCCACGCGCGAGCCGCTGAGGCGGCACGCGATGGTGCACCTGGTTGCCCCGCCGGCGACCATCGGGGCGGGGATCGACTGGGCTGCGTCACAAATCCCAAACCAGTACACAGGCCCCGAGCGCGTCGCCGCAATCCTCGCCGATCTGGGAAAGCCTGCTGCGGCCGGATACATGGAAGGGAAGCTTCCTACTAGCAAGCGCACCCGCTCGGGCGACCTCGGAGAGATCATCGGAGCGCAGTACGCGGCGCTTGAGCTGGGCTTCCGAGTGGTGGAGCGGTTGCGGTGGAAGGACCATCGCGAGATGTCGATGCGTGGCGATGACTTGATTGGCGTGCGCGCGAGTACGAACGGAACACTCAAACTGCTGAAGGGCGAGGCCAAGAGCCGTGCAACGCTTGGAACTGCAACGGTCACGGACGCGGACGCTGCACTTAGGCGCGATCGGGGACGCCCGTCGCCTCATGCTCTCAGCTTCGTCGCTGACCGACTTCACGAACTCGGCGAGCACACGTTGGCAAACCTCGTCGACGAGGCCCAGCTGACCACAGGGATCAGCCAGCGGCAGGTGGTTCAACTGCTTTTCACCTTCACGGGCAATGACCCACGCAACCTCCTCCGGACAAACACGACCGCGTATCGAGGCGGCGTAGAGCGCCTCGCCGTCGGCCTGCAGGTCTCAGAGCATCAGGCGTTCATCGCAAACGTGTACTCGAAGGCGATCGCCGATGCCCGAGACAGTTGATGACCTTGAGGCTGCGATTGAGGAGGCGACCACCCCCGGATTTCGCGAACAGCTTCTCGCGCGAGGCGAAGCCCGGTCGATGATTTGGCGGGACGGTGTCCTGCCCGAGGACGCGCCCGCGTTCGATCAGCTGCTCAGCTACGATCTGCTCTCCTACGGCTATTCGCTCCTGGGCCTGGGGTTACGTCTCGTGGAGGCGAACGGGTCGCAGAGCCTCGCCCAACGCGCGTTCGAAGGCGCAGCCACGGCCATCGAATCAGTCATCGCCAGAGGCCCTAACTCGCGCGAGCGGGGCTTCCATCGTGTTGTTGCAGCAGCCGCCTATCACCTTGGCAGCTTCTCCGCGCGGGCATACTCCCTGCTTCAGACAGCGCTCGATTCTGGTGAAGTCACGACTGGTGAGCGATGCCTCGTCCACATCATCCGCAGAGAATTTGACACCCTGGCAGCACTCATCTTGAGCCACCGCGACGAGGACGCGGCAGCAGACGCCGATCTCGTTGAGACGTTGCGCGGTCTCTTCGAGCCCACGAGCGATGAGGACCAGGACGATGACAGCGGCGTCACCGATGTCATCGACGTCGTCGACCTTGCACTGACCGACGCGTTCGTCAGCGCGATCAGTACGGCGCTGCTCGCATTCGAACGGGGCGAGGAGGCGCTGCTGAATGGGGCCCTCAGCACACTGCACGTCGGTCTCAGAGCAGCCAGCGAACTGAACATGATTCCCCAGTGGTGGTGCCATCGACTTGCGATTCACCTGCTCCGCGGCCTGTGGGAGGCCAGTTTCCATCGCCTGCTTCCGGAAGGCCCCATCGACGGTGACGGGGGCGACTGGGCACGTCTGCGTGCGACGTTCATCGCATCACTCTTCCGGAGGCGACGCTCGGAGATCGACCTATGGCCGTCGCAGCTAACCGCCGCAGGGCGGGTGCTGAACACCAGCGAGAACCTGGTCTTGTCTCTCCCGACGAGCGCCGGCAAGACCCGGATCGCCGAACTTTGCATCCTCGCGTGCCTAGCCGAGGGCCGACGGGTTGTCTTCGTGACCCCATTGCGGGCACTATCAGCTCAGACCGAAACGGCCCTGCAACGCACCTTCATCCCTCTGGGGAAGTCCGTCACATCCCTCTACGGCGCGATCGGGGCCAGCAACGCCGACGAGGACTTGCTACGAGAGAGGGACATCGTTGTCGCCACTCCCGAGAAGCTCGACTTCGCCCTCCGCAACGACCCAACACTCCTGGATGACGTAGGACTTGTTGTCCTCGACGAGGGGCACATGATCGGGGCGGAGGAACGCGAGGTCCGATACGAAATTCAGGTACAACGACTGCTGCGCCGCGGAGACGCGGCCACCAGACGTATCATTTGCCTTTCGGCGATCCTGCCAGAGGGAGACGAAGTCGAGGACTTCGTGAACTGGCTAACCAATGACCAGCCCGACGGTCTCATCGCGAGCTCGTGGCGGCCGACGAAACTTCGCTACGGCGAAGTGATTTGGCAAGGCGATCGAGCCCGCCTGAGCGTCATCGTCGGAGATGAGGAGCCCTTCGTCCCCCGATTCCTCGAGCCCTTCGTTCCCCCGATCGGCCGCAGGACGACCCCCTTTCCCAAGGATCAGCGGGAGCTGACGCTAGCTACCGCCTGGCGGCTCGTTGATGACGGGCAGACCGTCCTGATCTTCTGCCCGCTCAAGTCATCCGTAAATGCCTTTGCCAAGGTCATCGTCGACCTCCATAGGCGCAGAGCGCTCCGGAGTGTCTTCGACGGAGATCCCGGCGACCTAGCTTCGGCGATCACGGCCGGGGAGGAATGGCTCGGCCGAGATCACCCGATCCTCGCGTGTCTGAAACTTGGCGTGGCAATCCACCACGGATCGCTGCCTGCCCCTTACAGAAGAGAGATCGAGAGGTTGCTACAGCGAGGAGCGCTGAAGGTCACGGTCTCTTCTCCGACCCTCGCGCAGGGACTCAACCTCTCAGCCAGCGCGCTCGTGATGCATAGCCTCTGGCGCAACCGGGAACTGATCAAGGCGTCGGAGTTCCGCAACATCGTCGGCAGAGCCGGGCGAGCTTTCGTGGACTCCGTCGGCCTCGTCGTCCACCCGATTTTCGAGAACGTTCCCCGAGGGAGGCGGAATTGGAGGAAGCTGGTCGAGGACACCGCTCTCCGCAACGTGGAAAGCGGCCTACTGCAACTAATCGTGAACCTATTTTCCCGGATGCAGGCGAAACACGGTTTCCGGGACATGGACGCACTACTAGAATACGTCGCCGGCATCGCGGCGTGGGATTACCTAGAAGTCGCGACGGAGAGTGGTGAGGAAGCCAGACAATCCCGAGCTGCGTGGCGCTCGCAGCTCGCTAGCCTCGACAACGCCCTCCTCGGTCTGCTCAACGATTCCGCGATCGCGGAGGACGGAATCGAGGGGGCCCTCGATGACGCACTCGCATCGTCCCTTTGGACCAGGAGCCTGGCTCGACGGCAGGAGCCCGTTCAGATAGCACTTCGAGCCGGCCTGACCGCGCGTGCGCGCTTCGTCTGGAGCCAGTCGACCCCGGCACAGCGCCGAGGGTACTTCCTTGCGGGGATCGGCCTCGAGACCGGGCGCCAACTCGACGAGCACGCCAGCGACTTGGAGCAGTACCTGGGCGACGCAAACGAGGGCATCCGAATCGGCGACCCCGGTGCCGCGATCGACGCCCTGACCAGCTTCGCCAGGATCGCATTCAGCATCCCCCCCTTCGCACCCCGCACCCTCCTTCCGCAGTGGGAAGGCGTCCTCGCCGCATGGCTTCGCGGCGAGGATGCCTCCCAGATGGCAGCAGAAGAGATCACGGACACATTGGAATTCATCGAGGACTCGCTGACCTACAGGCTGCCGTGGGCACTGGAAGCGGTCCGGGTCCGGGCGACCGCACACGAAGACCCTTCCGGCGATCTTTGGGCGCTCCTTGCCGACGAGCACGGACTCGCAGTTGCAGCGTTAGAGACAGGGACGCTGAACCGCTCTGCTGCGCTGCTCATCCAGGCCGGATTCTCCTCGCGGGCCGGTGCTCGCGCCGCGATCACAGCCGGAGACGGCACCTTCGCAACCCTGTCGGAGCTTCACCAGTGGTTGAACTCGGAAGAGGTGCAGCAACGTGCGAACGACACGCACTGGCCGACCGTGTCATCGCACGACCTCTGGGTCGGTTTCGTCAGCCGCAGCACTGCTGCACCGGAGAGAACCTGGATCAACACAGTTGAGGATGCCGCAGTGACGTGGCTCGTCGATCATCAACCCAGTAGCGGGACTCCCTACCGGGCCGTGTCCCTTGCCCATGGGGCGACCATCCTCCAAGCCGCTGACGGTCGACGGGCCGGTCAGCTTGTGGAACCGCTCAATCCAAATCGGCGCGGGTTACTCACAGCCACCGGAGCAACCGCCGTCAACCTCGTCGAACTTCGCTATCGAGGCCCATCCGACCTTCATGCGTAGCGGAGCCGCAGTGGTTTCTCGCGTTCTTCTTCCTCGCGTGCACGCTGGGGAGCGTGGGCTGTGGACGGCTCGGGCCGTGACCGCAAGGCGGTTCGTCCGCCTGTCGCCGGCCACGGCGCAGGCGTGTCGGATCTGCTGATGAAAGAGGCGATCGCGACGTACTTCCGCGACCTCTACATGGACGGCTACCTGCCGCGGGCGTGGTTCCACGACATCTTCTGTCGGAACCTGCCGATCACCCGTCTAGCGTGGGACCGGCTGGGTACTGGATCCGTGACGCGCGCGACGCTGACGGAGAGCGCGATGCGCCGGTTCCCGGCGATGCGGCGGGCGCAGCACCGCCGGCAGCCGGCCCCGGCGGGGCGATAACGCGCGCTCGCGCCGAGGACGACCGGCGGTCCCTCGGCCAACCAGGGCGAATGGCGGGGTCCGCCGCAGCGGAGCAGGGGCGTTAAGCCGCTCGACGCTGCAAGGGTCAGCGTAAGACGGCGCGCGTGTTGGGGGCAGTCCCAGTCGGCGGTGTCACAGTGACGGCATGACCACTCCTCGCACTCCCCTGGCTCGAGCTGCGTTGATCAGCAACGGGATGGTCTGGTTCGGGCTGTCGCTGATGCTCTTCGCGATCGCCGGCGAGCAGACGTACGCCGCGTTCACGGGGCAGTGGTTCAACGTCCTCGGATGGGTCCTCCTCGTCGCCGTCGCGACGGGCCTCGCCGTCGTCGGCGTGATCGAGAACCGCAACATCCGGGCGGGGAAGAAGCGCAAGCCGCGCTCTCGCTCCGGAGCCTGACCCTGCTTCATTGCTTCTTTTACTCATTCACTCATTGACTCATCGGAGTGAATGAGTCGGGGGGTCGAGGGGGTTCTCCCCCTCGTGGGCCGGCCCGTTTCCGGTCGGCCCACGCGCGCGGTCAGAGTATGTAGAGGTGGTAGCCGATCGCGGTGCCGTCGCTGAGCGGGCCGAAGGTGTCGGCGTACGCCTGGGGCTCGGGGCGGTTGGTGATGAGGTCGAGCGCGACGCGCTCCTCCTCGGACTCGTCGCTCATCTCGTCGGGTTCGTTCTCCCACTCGCGCAGCACGCGGTGTCCGGCGTCGGTGACGCGGTAGAGCGCCCAGAATCCGGAGAACGTGCCTTCGGCTTCGCGCTTGAACACGAGGCAGGTGGCGGTGGGCCAGGCGTAGCGGGCGGCCGCGGTGAGAAGCGCCCGGACGGCGGCGTGCAGGTCGCGGATCTCACCGGACTCGGCGGCAGCGTTGACGGCTTCCTCGGCGGCGCGCAGCGCCGGGGTGTGTCCCCACACGTCGACGTCGATCGGGGCCGGGGTGGTGGGTGTGGTGGTCATGGGTTTTCCCCTCTCGTTTTTCTGCCGAAGCGGCGACGTGTCGCCGATCAGGGCGTGAAGTGGTGCGGCAACCCGCAGGGCGCGGGGGAGAGAATTTCCGCGCGATGGGAGGGAGCGAAGCTCCCGCGTGCGGAAAATCTCGGAGGGAGCGGTCGGCGCAGCCGACTTGCGCTCCGCGTAGCGCCCGTACGATGCCGCAGGTGCTTCGGCAGAAGAACGAGCGCGCAGCGATCGGAGCGCAGCGGGGAACAGGGGCGTGCTCTGTACGCCGGCACCCGCCGCGTCGCGGCGGACTACGCGGCCGCGCAGCGTCCGCTCGAGAAGTTCGATCATGCGAGCTCCCGAGTGCCGGCGGTTCGGCCGACGCCGGTGGTGGTGGGGGGTCGAGGGGGGAAGCTTCCCCCTCGTGGACCGGCCCGCACTGGGCCGGTCCACACGGCGGCGGCTAGCTCAGCCCGGCGGCCTCAGCGGGGGTGGTGTCTCCGGTGACGATCTGCTCGACCGGGGAGAGCGCGTAGCCCCAGGCGGCGAGCTGGCGGAAGTGAGCGGCGGCGCGGGCGTCGCCGCGGCGCCAGGACTCCTTGCTCGTGTTCGCCTCCTGGCCTGCGAGGACGACGGCCAGCGCGACCAGGCGGGCCTTCGCGGGGTTCGCCTCGACCAGCGCGGCCAGCGCGTCGGCGTGGTAGCCGGAGGGCTGGGTGACGCCGAGGAGGGTGTGCGCGAGGGCGTTGCCGTTGCTCATCCCGCCCGACACCGAGGAGCGGTGCGCGGTGAGGCCGAGAGCGATGACGCGCTCCGCGTCCTTCGGGAGGGTCTTGCGAGACAGGAGCGTCGTGATCCACTCGCGGCGCACCGTCTCCGCGGCGATCCAGGCGCGGTTGTTCGCGAGGAGGATGCGGCGCTCGGCGGACTTCTCGGCCTTCTCCTCGTCCGTCTCGGGCTCGGCGGGCGCGTTGTACGCGTAGCTGAATCCGTGGGCTGTGGGGTCCTGGATCGCGTAGGAGACGTGGGTGTTGCCGTCGTAGATGGTGCTCACGAGAGCGCCCCGGGGCTCGATGGTCGCGATGTGCTCGGCGGTGACGCGCTTGCCGTCTTCGGAGCGCAGCGGGTCGATGACGACCCACGGGCTGCCCTCGCCGTCGACCTGCTCGCGGGTGAGGATGACGAATCCCGCAGCCTCCTGGTGGGCTTCCTCCGTCAGGACGGCGACGCGGCGGGCGCGCGCCTTGCGGTGGCGCTCGGCGGTGTGGGCGAACTGGCCGGGGTTGGTGGTGGCGACGGTGATGAGGTCGGCGCGGGCTTCCTCGTCGTCCTCGAATTCGAGGATGACCGCGGCCTGGTCCAGGGTCAGCTCGTGCTCGTGCAGCGCGGTCCGGGCGGCTGCGGACTCCTCGATCGCGAGTCCGGCTTTCACGGTCGCGGCCTTGGTGCCGGTGCGCTTGGCGATGGTCGCGGCCGACAGGCCCGCGAAAGACAGCTGCGCCCATGCCGCGGTGCGGTCGGCGGTGGTGAGTTCGGCGCGCTGGTCGTTTTCGATGATCTGCTGCACGATCCGCTCGGCGGTCTTGTCGTCGCCCTCCACGACGTAAACGGGGATCGTCGCGAGGCCGATTTCACGGCTGGCGAGGGTGCGGCGCTGTCCGGCGCGGACGATGACGTTGCCGTGCTCGTCGCGGCGTCCGAGGACGGGCGAGAGGATGCCGCTCTGGCGGATGGAGTCAAGGAAGTCCTTGGTCAGCGGGGCGCTGGTGCGGACGTTCGCCTCGATGACGAGGGCGGTCGGGTCGAGGTGCTCGATGGTCCCGGTGGTGGTGGTGTTCACGATGGTTTCTCCTTGATCGGTGTGCGATCATTGAGGCGACAGGTCCCGTGGTTCTAGTACAACTACGGGGCTTTTGTCGTCTTCCTGATCGTTTTTCTTTGCCTCTCCGGCGGGATGAAACCAATTGAGTGGAGACGCCGTAGTGACGGGCTTTCCGGGCGAAATAAGGGCGCTTGCGCCCGCGTCCGGAAAGGTCGGCACGGAGGCGTCGGAGCGAGATAGGTTGAAACCGCGGAGAGGTGAAGAAAACGGGTAATCCGGCCGCGTAGCGGCTCCTGCCGGCGGTGCTCCGTCACCGCTGCGCGAGTGCAGCTCGCGCCCCCGGAACGGGGAAGATCGGGGAGCGTGAGGGGCGGCTACCGGTCGGCGGGCTCGTAGCAGTTGGCGCAGTCGCACGGCCCGCTGGGGCTCTCCGCCCTGTCGACGGCCGCGATCCTCGCGGCCTGCTCCGCCGGGGAGAGCGCCTGCCACCCCTTATCCGCCCGCCGGTTCAGCTCGATGCGTGCTGCACGCTCGTCCCGCGTCTCCGGGGTCGGGGTGAGGAAAGCGACCAGAGCCGCGCCGGTGTCCTGCTTCTCGGCGGGAGTGAGGAACGCGATCAGCGCCGCGGCGTAGGCGGTGCCGTCGTCGGTGACGGAGAATCCGCCCGGGGATCCTTTGCCGGGAAGGGTGAGCGTGTTGCGGATGTGCGCGAGGACCTCGGCGTCCGTGGCGGTCGCGTCGTCGTCGGACTCCGCGCGGCGGGTGTCGAGGATGAGGGCGAGCTGCTCGGCCGTGGCGCGGCCGGTGTCGGTGCGGGTCATGGTGTGGTCCTCTCAGCGGTTCAGGAACGGGGCGACGCGGCGGATCGCTGCGCGGCGGGCGTGGGCGACGCAGTGGCGAAACGAGCCGCTGGTGATGCCGTGCAGCTGGTCGGAGTGCCACGCCTCCCAGACGCCGGACGTGCGGCGGGTGACGTGCACCGAGGGCATCGTCTTGGGGTCGGTGCCCACGACGCGGATATCGACCGCGCGGGTGCCTCCGAGGGTGAGGTAGGTCTTCGCGGTGGTCTGCAAGTCGGTGGCGGTCTGCATGGTGTGGGTGCTCCCTCTGGCTGATCGTTTTTCTTTGCCTCTCCGGCGGGGAAAACCGTTTGAGCGGAGGCCGCGCAGTGACGCCGATAGCGGGCGAAATAAGCCCGCAGGGCGCGTCCGCTATCGGTGGCACGGAGCCGGTGGAGCGAAATAGGTTGAAACCGCGGAGAGGTGAAGAAAACGGGTGGAACGGGCCGCATCGCGGCCTCCCATCGGCGGCGCTCCGTCGCCGCTGCGCGAGTGCAGCTCGCGCCCACGGCACGGGATCCGGGGAGTGTGAGGGGGTCGCCCCTCACGGGCCGGCCCGCCGCCTGTCAGCTCTCGCCGTTCTCGCTCTCGTCGTCGTCGGCGTCGAGGATCGCGGCGATGCGGTGCGCGGTGGTGAGCACGCGCGCGGCGGTGCCGCGGATCACGTCGGCGTCGCAGTTGCTCCACGATGCGACGTAGCCGACGCTGTACGCGCTCGTGTCGAACCCCGCCAGCCCGGCGGTGACGAAGGCGACGGACTCGGCTTCGACCTCCATCACGCCGCGGTGCTGCGCGTACTCCTCCAGGTCGTCAACGTGACCCATCAGCACGTGCGCCGTCTCGTGGATCAGGGTCTTCGCGGCCTGCTCGGGCGCGAGGGTGTCGCAGACGACGACGGTGCACTCCGCGGGATCGGCGTAGCCGTGCGTTCCCTCGGGGAGGGTGCGGCGCTCGACCGTCCAGCCTTCGCCCTCGAGAGCGGCCGTCAGGGCCTCGATGACGCCGTGGTCCTGGTCGCCGGTGAGCTTCTGCGCGATGTCGCGGGGATCCTCGGCGCCCTCCGCCAGGTCGGTCTGCTCGATCGCGAACACGGACACCAGCGGGTAGTACGTCTGGGTCTTCTGCCCCTTCTCGTCGGTGCTGGTCGTGGTGCCCTCCTCGGGCACCTCGTCGGCGGCGATCTTGCGCTGAGCGAACCCGAAAATCTTGATCCCCTTCTCGCCCTTGCGCACCTGGCGGCCCTTCGCCTGCCACGCCTTGAACCCCGCGACCGCGGACGCGTCCGGGCGCTGAGCGAGGATCAGCAGGAGATTGCCCAGGCTGTAGCGGTGGAACGAGGACGAGAACGCGAGGAACCGGCGCCACTGGTCGGAGTCGCGCAGCGCCTCGACCTGCTCGGTGATGCTCTCGTGCAGCGCGGTCGCCTGCTCGCGGCGCTCCTGCGGCGTCGTGCGCGGCGCGCGCTTCTTGGTCGTTCCGGGCTTGCGGGTCTTCGTGGTGGTGGTCACGGTCGGTTCTCCCTCGGTGGGGATCAGCGGGGCGACATTCTCCGCGGGTCTAGTACACCTGCGGGCCTGCCTGGCTGATCGTTTCTCTTTGCCTCTCCGGCGGGAAGAACCGTTTGAGTGGAGGCGGCGCAGTGACGCCGATTCCGGGCGAAATAAGCCCGAAGGGCGCGTCCGGAATCGGTGGCACGGAGCCGGTGGAGCGAAATAGGTTGAGACCGCGGAGAGGTGAAGAAAACGGGTGGAACGGGCCGCCTCGCGGCCTCCCATTCGCGGCGCTCCGTCGCCGCTGCGCGGGCGGAGCTCGCGCCCCGGAACGGGGATGCTGGGGAGCGTGAGGGGCACGCCCCTCACGGGCCGGCAGGGCCGGCCCGGCCCGCCTAGCTCACGGCGGCCGCCTCCTCGGCGGCTGCGACGTCGGCCGCGGGGCGGTGCCCCTGTATGTCGGCGTAGGCGACGGAGTAGGGCCCTGTTCCGCCGTTCCAGTCGAGGGCGACGGTCACGGTCTTGGGGTTCACGCGGGTGACAGCGCTCCACCCGAACTTGTGCTCGATCGCGTCGCCCTTGGCGATGGTGTCGCGGCTGTGGATCGCGGTCGCACCGGCGGCGGCCTGCGCCTCGCGGACGGCGCTCCAGTAGTCGCGCTCGTTCTCGAGCTGCGCCCGCTCGGTGCGCAGCCGGTCAAGCCGCGCGCCGGTGGCGGGGGCGGTCGTCTCGATGTGGCCGCCGCCGAAGTTGTGCGAGCCGCCCTCGATCCGTCGGGTGAGGAGCCTGACGTCGGTGTCGAGCCGGTCAATGCGACGGGCGACCGCGCGCGGAAGGTAGCGGGCCTCGGTCGTCCCGGCCGCGACGTCAGCGCGGGCGCGAGCGCGGGTAGCCTCGCGGTCGGCCTCGACGCTGCGGCCGAAGGCGGCGTCGGCCTTGGTGATCGCGTTGCGGTGGCGGTTCTCGGAGTGGTGGCCGATCTTGATCGGCTCGCCACCCTCGGGCAGGCGACGCAGGGCACGGCGCGCGGCCTCGTCCGCGTCGTCCGCCTGCGCGGCGCGGCGGTCGGCCTTGGCGTCGAGCGCGTCGACGCGGGCGGCCTGGCGCTCGATCTTCGCGCCCTCGACCTCGGCGGCGGGTCGGAAGCTCTCGTCGGCGTCGACGGTGACCCCGTGCCCTGCCGCGCGCAGCGCGGCCGCGGCGGCGTTGATGATCGACCACTTCGGGAGGCGGTCGCGGGACTGCGGGACGTACCAAGCGGTGATGGAGCGGCCCCAGCGCCAGCCGGTCGCCTTGCGGATCTCGGCGGTGCCGTCGCCGCGGCTGGTGCCCTCGATGAGGGTTCCGGCTTCGGGTGTGTGGTTGATGGTGAGCATGTCGATTCTCCTTCTCGTCTCGGCGGGGGTCAGTCGTTGGCGCGGTAGTCGGCGGGCGTCTCGCTGCGATCGTGCAGCGCGTAAGCGGCCGGGTACAGGTCGAGCGCCCGGGCCGCGTCGACCGGGACGACGACGTAGGCGCCGGAGGCCATGTAGCCGACGCGATCCGCGGTCAGCGGCTCGATGGGCTCGAAGTGCTGCAACGTCACCCCGGGACCCCCGCGCAGCCCTGGCGGGTGACCAGGTGCACGGCCGGGGTCTGCTCGGGTCACCGGGTCGCGGCCACCGGCGCCGACGATGACCACCTGTCGGGCGATCCGGCTGATGCCCTCCGCCCCGGGTCCGTGGTGCCGGCTCGTGATGACCTCGGTACGGTTGCCGCGCTGCTCACTCATGGCGCGTCTCCCTCTGGCTGATCGTTTTTCTTTGCCTCTCCGGCGGGGAAAGCCGTTTGAGTGGAGACGGCGCAGTAACGCCGATAGCGGGCGAAATAAGCCCGCAGGGCGCGTCCGGGATCGGTGGCCCGCAACCGGTGGAGCGAAATAGGTTGAAACCGCGGAGAGGTGAAGAAAACAGGTGGAACGGGCCGCCCCTCGGCCTCCAAATGGCGGTGCTCCGTCGCCGCTGCGCGAGTGCAGCTCGCGCCCCGGAACGGGATGTTCAAGCGGACAAGATCAGTTATCGGAGAGACATCTCTAGCGTGGGGGGGGGAGGCCCGCTCGGATAATCCGAGTAGTCGCACCTCCGTGACCATTCAGCGCCGGCCGCATGCGCAGGTACCTGATGAGCGTTCCCCGCCTACCGTGGCGTGACCACTAAGCGTGTCAGCCGTCTCGGCGCGGAACATCGCCCGAAGCTACCGGCCGAGTTGTGCGGATCGGCGCACTTGCTCCTCGGCCTGCCCGACTTCGGGCGCTGCTACTTCTCTCTGATGAACGCGTCGACGATGGAGGCCTCGTCGGGTAGCGCTGCTTGGGCGTCCTCGGAGAGTTCGTAGCGGCTGACGGCGACGGGCTGGGTGGTGGAGGCGAGGGCGTAGCGAACGACGGCGTCGTTCTTGTCGGCGACGACGAGGATCCCGACGGTGGGCTCGTGCTTGCCGGGGACGCGCAGTTTGTCGTCGACGAGGGCGACGTAGAAGCCGAGCTGTCCCGCGTCTCGGGGGTCGAACTTGGTGGTCTTGAGCTCGACGACGATGTAGCGCAGCTGGTCGACGTGGAAGAAGAGGAGGTCGACAAAGAAGTCGTCCCCGTCGACCTCGAAGTGCACTTGCCGGCCGACGAACGCGAACCCTGGCCCGAGCTCGCGGAGGGTGTCCGCGATGCGGCCGACCATGCGCTCTTCCAGCTCACGCTCGGTGGCGTCGCTGTCGATGGCGAGGAAGTCCAGCGCGTACGGATCACGAGTGATCTGCTGAGCGAGGTCCGAGTCGGCGGAGGCGAGAGTGCCGGAGTAGTTGCTCGGAGCTGCAGCTTCTCGCTCGTGCAGGCGGGTCTTGATCTGGTGAGCGAGGACTGGGCGGCTCCAGCCGTGAGCGACGTCCTTCGCGGCGTACCACTCACGCAGCTGCTGATCGTCGAGCTTGTCGAGCAGCTCGGTGATGTGGCCCCACGGCAATTGTCCAACGGGTCGTTGGACAATCGCGTCCTCGTCCGGCCACGCCGCAGCGAAGCGCCGCATGTAGAAGATGTTCGCGCGCGAAAACCCCTTCATCGAAGGGAACTCCGCCCGCAGATCTTCAGCAAGACGCTCGAGGACACCGCTCCCCCACGGCTCTCGCCGCTGACGCTCGAGAATGGTCGAGCCGATCTGCCACCACAGCCGCAGAAGCTCCGTGTTGACCTTGCGCTGAGCCTGGAACCGGGCAGCGTGCACGTGCCGCTTCAGCTCGTCCAGAGTCGCGCGGTACTCGCTCGGGATCACTGCGGTCATGCCGTCCACGCTCTCACACCTGAGTCTGGTCGAGGACGACGAAGACAGAACCGTCCAGGTCCATGCGCGGGTACGGTTCTTGATCTGGTTCCGCAACGCGTCTCAGGACCGACCGAACTCGACCGCGGATGCGGCGCACCCGTCAGGATTCTCCTGCCACGTCTCGAGCTCGCCGCACTCGCGCACGCCGCCGGATTCACCGGACACGCAGCGACTGTCACGGACGCCGACGACGTCCCCACCCTCACCCCAAACGACGTGCTCACCCCCTCGCCCGTCGACTAACGTTGACCCGACTCAGCACCCCCCGCTGACGTCGGAAAGCCCCCGCTCGAGCCTTCGCTCGCGGGGGCTCTTCCGTCCCGCCTAACGGGCAGCTGGGTCAGTAGGATCCGATTAGTGGATGACTGCGAATCCCAGCTCACCAGCATCTTCACCAAAGTCGAGCAAGGCGTCGACGGCGACGACGGCGCGAGGGTGAACGTTGACCGTCCAGAGATCCTTCACGACCGGATGCACGACTGCTACGAAGCCGTCATGACCATGACGTCAAAGGGACAGCCCAACACTCCGCAAACCGTCGAAGGCGCATTGCCCGTGGACTGGCAGAAGGTCATCTGCGCGAAGCTCCACGACGCAGTCTTTGATCTCTCGATCGACGATCGTCAAGGAGCCGCAGACAACCTGTTCGAAGCCCTCGAACTCGCCTGGCTCGCCAGCGGTCGTAGAGCGACGAACATCAACTGAGCGCTACAACCGAATCATGACGCGGGCACGACGACTCACCACTACCCGCAATACAAAGTGACGGTGTCGCCGCAAATTACTATGACGATCTGTACGGGCTGGACTGAACTTCCCCGGACGAAAGCACGGAGCGCACGTCCGGGCACGCGGGCGAACGACCGCGGCGACAACGTCGTCGAGCTCAGGAGTCGATAGCGCCCATAACTGAGGCGTCGTTGCGATGTCAAGCGATCGGGTCTAATCCGACACCGATCGGATAATCGAGATATGTCTCGAAGTACTCCAGCGTCGTTGATCGAAGGTCAGCACGTCCGCTTCGTCCGCTACCTCAACACGCGGGACGGGTGGACTCATGAGGTCGTTCATGGGCGTCTGGAGCAGCGAACACCGTCCGGCTGGCAGGTTCGAGTGGTCGACGAGGTGCGGGAGCTTCCGGAAACGGAATGGTCGCTTTACCGTCCGTGACGACTTCCGTCGGAATGAGGGCGGATGCCGGTGCCTCCATCTCGTACGGAGGATCTGTCGAGCAATTTCACAGCTGGAGTCGGTTTGTCAAACCCGTGACGGTGGCGCGCTCCAGGCCGAAGCATGGGGCTGTGCATCGAGATTCTCGGCGTACCGCCATCGATGAATGAGGAGTCTCCATGACTGACAGCTCGATCCCCGACGGCCCCGCAGCCCCCACCCCGGACGCGGCCACGCCCGTTCCTGCTCCCGCCGATTTCGGCACCCCCGCTCCGACCACCCCGGTAACCGCCGATCGCCCCGTCGATGCGCCGACGCAGTCGAGCCTGTCCGCTCCGCGCGGTCTCAGCTACGCGGTCGACATCGTCTTCTGCATCGATGTCACGGGCAGCATGACCCCGATCCTGGACGCGGTGAAGGCGAACGCTCTCGGGTTCTACGACGACGTGCAGACCAACCTGACCGAGAAGGGCAAGAACGTCGCGCAGCTGCGCGTCCGCGTCATCGCGTTCCGCGACTTCGCCGCCGACGGCGACAGCGCCCTCGAGGAGTCCCCCTTCTACTCCCTCCCGGACGAGCGGAGCGGCTTCTCCGAGTTCGTCAACGGTCTGATCGCCCAGGGCGGCGGCGACGCGCCCGAGTCCGGCCTGGAAGCCGTCGCTCTCGGCATCGCCTCGCCGTGGACCAGCATCGGCGACCGCCGCCGGCAGGTCATCGTCGTGTGGACCGACCAGCCCGCGCACCCCCTCGACCCCTCGATCGTGCCCGCCGACCTCGCGTCCCGCGTGCCCGCGGACTTCAGCGCTCTCACCGATCAGTGGGAGGACGAGCAGGGCCTGATGGGCTCGAGCTCGAAGCGGCTGATCCTGTTCGCGCCCGACGGGCCGGGCTGGAGCGACATCTCCGCCGTGTGGGAGAACGTCGTGCACAACCCCTCGCAGGCCGGCGGCGGCCTCTCCGAGGTCGACTACGGCACCATCATCGACTCCATCGGCAACTCGGTATGAGCGACGCCTCCCCCCGCGTCGACGACGCGGGAGTGGGGCCGACCTTCTCGTTCGGCTTCAACCTAGGGAAGATCCCCGACCACGGCGAGGACGCGGACCCGATCCTTCGCGACGGCCCGGACCTCGGGCTCGTCGGCGTGTTCGACGGCATGGGCGGCGCCGGCGGCACCGTCTACGAGACCCCGGACGGACCGCGCTCGGGCGCCTATCTCGCCTCGCGGATCGCGCGCGACGTGGTCGAGGACCGCATGCTCGATCTCCTCGAGCCAAACTGGAACCTCAAGGGCGAGTCGGCCGCGGAGGATCTTCGCCGCTCCGTCCGGACCGCTCTGCAGGAGCACCTCGCCGGTCTGAAGGCGCCGACCAGCCGCCTCCGCTCGCGCCTGCTGCGCGCGCTCCCGACGACCATGGCCGTGATCGCGCTGCAGCGCGCCCGCCGCGGCGGAGCACGCTGGGCCTGCCATGTCCTCTGGGCCGGCGACTCCCGCGCGTACGCGCTCGATGCCTCCGGACTGCACCAGCTCAGCACCGATGATCTCCGCGAGGTCGGCGACGCGATGTCGAACCTGCACCAGGACTCGCCCGTCAGCAACGCCATGTCCGCCGATACGGACTTCCACGTCAACTACCGGCGCGTCGAGCTCGAGGCGCCGTTCGTGCTGCTCACCGCCACCGACGGCTGCTTCGGCTACCTGCCGACCCCGATGCACTTCGAGCACCTGCTGCTCTCGACCCTCGCCGGCACCCGCTCGTCCGAGGAGTGGTCCTCGGCTCTGCAGCGCGAGATCAGCGCGGTCACGGGGGACGACGCGGCGATCGCCGTGATGGGGGTGGGCGCGGACCTGCCCGCGATCCGCGGACTGCTGGCCCCGCGGCTCGCCGCCGTGCAGGAGGAGCACATCGAGCCCTTCGACCGGATCAGCGCGGCCGTCTCCGCGGCGGAGCAGGAGCTCGCACGGCTGCGCCAGCAGCAGATCGACGTCACCGGCGCCCGCTGGGGCGAGTACCGAGGCGGGTACGAGGCGCACCTCACGCCGCCCGCCGTCCAGCCTGAAGCGCTCGACGCCCTGCCGGAACGCGAGGAGGAGAGCCCGGCGGCCGCAGAGGAGCCCGACGACACCGCCGCCCCCGATACGCCGGAGCCGCAGACCTCTCCGGAGGACGACGTCGACGACGTCACCGAGGACGAGGAGGTGGGCCGATGAGAGCCGGCGATGTCATCAACGGCTACCGCCTCGTGCGCGACTTCTCCGTCGTGGGAGCGGGCCTGAGCAAGTGGACCTTCGCCGAGCGCGACGGCCGCGAGTACTTCCTCAAGGAGTTCCTCAGCCCCACCTACCCCGACGACGCCGCTCCCGGCAGCGAGAAGACGAAGGCGAAGAAGCGCGCCCGCTGCGCCGTGTTCGCGGCGCAGCACCGCGGGATGCAGACCGCGCTCGCACCGCTGTCCGCCTACGGCGGAAACCTCATCGTCACCCTCGACTTCTTCCGCTCGGGCGCCAAGTACTACAAGGTCACCGAGAAGGTCGACGCGGAAGACCTGGGCCCGGGAGGCGTCGCCGCGCTTGAGCTGCGCCAGCAGCTCGTCCTGATGAAATCCGTCGCGCACAGCCTCAAGATCCTGCACGACCTGCGGATCGTGCACGGCGACCTCAAGCCGACGAACATCCTCGTGAAGCGCACCGAGCTGGGCTACACCAGCAAGCTCATCGACTTCGACAGCTCCTACATCGCCGGCCGCCCGCCCGCCGTCGACCAGATCGTCGGCACGATCAACTACTACTCCCCCGAGCTCCTCGGCTACATCCAGGAAGCGGGCGTCGCGCCGGGCGAACTCGGAACGGCGTCCGACGTGTTCGCGCTCGGACTCATCTACTCCGAGTTCCTCACCGGCGCGGTCCCCCCGTTCGATGCGGCGCTCTACCACGAGCCGGCGGTCGCCGTCCGCTCCGGAGTGGTGCTCCGCGTCGCCCGAGACGGCGTACCTCCCGTCCTCGCGGATCTCATCGACCGGATGCTGCTCGCCGATCCGGCCGCGCGACCGACGATCGCATCCGTCCA
>Ga0265780_10002889_pt1 | contig 22965 bp, 15 predicted proteins | sample P1T30metagenome_FD_192432 | JGI IMG/M metagenome (GOLD analysis project Ga0265780, IMG submission 192432) | Plant litter microbial communities from East Loma Ridge, Irvine, California - P1 T30 | ecosystem: Environmental > Terrestrial > Plant litter > Unclassified | place: USA: California... | reverse complement strand
CGCGCATACTGCACGTTGCCGAAACGGCCGTCGCGCGCCACTTCGCCTTCGGCCACCATATTGAAGCTTTCGGCGCCAAGCTCGAGGTCGAAACTGGTGGCGAAGGTGCGCTTGCCGAAATCGACATCCAGCGCGCCATTGCGCATCTGGGCAAACGACGCCGCCATGGTCTGGTCTTCGCTCTGGATCAGCGCTTCGCCACCCTGCAACTTGAACGAGGCGGCGCCGCGTTCCGGCAGCACGTAGTCGACGCCGGCGGTGCGCGCCAGCACATAATTACGCTTAAGCATTAGGCTGGATGAATCGAGACTGGCGCGGTCGATGGTGGCTTGCGAACCGGCCAGCGCCACCCAGCGCCCCCACTGGATCGCGCGCTCGGGCGCTGGGGTATCCGGAACCACGACCGGCGGCCTGACTTCCACCACCGGCGACGACGTATCGACAGGCAACGGTTCCGGCGTCGCTGGAACTGTCGGCGACACCGGCGCGGTCGCCGACGGGAGCGGGAGCGGATGCTGGGCCGCCAGCTTTTCGAGCGAATCGCCCTTGCGCGCATCCAGGCTTGGGGTGGCGCCGTCGCCGCTCTTCTTGGCCAGCGGCTCGTCCGCACGCGGCGGCGAGACCTGGTCGGGCGCCGTGGAATTCGATTGCATTACCTGCGGCGCCGTGGCGCCGCGCGTGACTTCGATCAGCTGGCCGCGCTGGGCCGCGAACAGTTCGCGGCTGGCCATGCCTTCGCATGGTCCGCCGCCTTCGGGACGGCAGCCGCCGGCGAAGCCGCTGACCACCACGCCGCCGGTCAGCACCGCGACCCGCGACGTGTTCTGGTCGGTGTAGACAGTGAAATCGGTGCCGCGTACGCCGATCGCCGCCACCGGCGTATTGAAACGGAAGTTCTGGCGCGCCTGCTTGACCGCATCGCCCGACTTGCTGCGCGCCACGCCGCTGATCAACTCGAGCTTGACTTGCGTATTGGCCGGCTGCTTGCGGTCGATGCGGTAGGCGACGATGCGTGCCTGGGTGTTCGGGCGCAGGATGAACAGGCCGTTGTCGGCCGTCTTGACGTACAGGAATCCATCCGCGCCAGTGCTCAGCAGCTCGCCTTCCTGCACCGGTGTGCCTTCGGCGCCGGCCTTGCCTGCCACCTGGGCCTGGCCCGAGGCAAAGATCACCTTGCCCGCTTCGGCGGCCCAGGCCTGGCCGCTGGCGAGCACCAGGCTGCCGATAATGATGAATGTTTGACGCAACATGGTTTTTCCCTTTTGGCGCGATTATCCGCACGCACAGCGCCGATACCGTGACGGCCATCACATTCTAGTGCAAAATCATGCCTCACTGAACGTGCTTACATCTTGTAGCAGTTGCCCTATAGGAAACCTAAACCGGTATACTCGGGCATTCCATTCCTCTTTTTTGCTTGCTCTACGCTAGCCTCCTGCGTGCCCGCTACCTTTTCCCCTCCTCTGAACAGCCGCCCGTCCGCCTGGCGCCGGGCCGGCCTGGGACGAGCGGCGATCGCCATCGCGGCGCTGTTGCTGACGGTGTTCGCGCAATGGGCCCCGCAAGCGCCCGCGTCGTTTTTCGGCAACGAATGGCTGCGCGACCGTTTCATCCGGGTGCAGGCAACCGCGGCGCCGGAACCGCGCATCCTGGTGGTCGACATCGACGAAGCCAGCATGGCCGCCTACGGTCCCTGGCCATGGCCGCGCGCACGCGTGGCCGACCTGGTCGATATTTTGCTGACGCGCTATGAAGCGCGCGGCGTGGCGCTCGACATCCTGTTCCCGGAAGCGGGCGACGCCATGGGCGATGCGCGCCTGGCGGCGCTGGCGCAGCATGCCCCGCTGGTGCTGGCGCAAGCCTTCGATTTCGATCCCGGCCAGCGCCGCCCGCAGCCGATTCGTGAAGGCAAACTCGGCGGCGCGCTGGCGCCCGCCGCGCCACGCGGCGTGGCCGGCGCCGCCGAGGCCGATGGCTACATCGCCAACCACGCCGGACTGGCCGCGGCGCGCCACGTGGGCAATATCGGTTTCGTACCGGATCCGGACGGCACCCTGCGCCGGGTGCCGCTGGTGACGCACTACGACGGCCGCGCCTATCCGGCGCTGGCGCTGGCGCTGGTGGCGTGCTGCGCCGGCGCGGCGCCGCTGCCGCTGCCGGCCGACGGCGTGCTGCGCATTCCCTACCGGCGCGACTGGAGCGCCTTCGACGTGGCCGGCGCCGCCGACATCCTGGACGGCGCGCTCGACCCCGACGGCGTGCGTGGCCGGCTGGTGCTGGTCGGCTCGTCCTCGCTCGGCCTGGGCGACCGCGTCACCACGCCGTTCGCGCCCAGCCGCCCCGGCCTCGGGGTGCAGGCCGAGATCCTGTCGGCCCTGCTCGAGCGCCAGGCCGGCGCGCTGCCGGCGCCATGGCCCGGCAAGCTGCTGGCGCTCGGCTTCGCCGCGCTGTCGGCGCTGCTGGCCACGTTCGCCTTCCCGCGCCTGGCGGCGGTGACGGGCGTGGCGCTGCTGGGCGTGGTCTCGCTGCTGTGGATCGGCGTGGCCTACCTGGCCGCACCGCACGACCCGACCTTCTCGACCGGCGCGCCGCTGGCGACCAACCTGTTTTTGCTGGCGGTGGCGGTGCCCTACCAATGGCAGCAGGCACAGCGCCGCTCGCGCCATCTGCTCGGCACCCTGCGCCAGTACGTGGCGCCCGAGGTCGTGACCCAGCTGCTGCGCAGCGACCTGGCCGATCCGCTGGCGCCGCGCCAGTTCGACGTCACCACCCTGATTGCCGACATGGAGGGTTACACCAGCCAGGTGGAAACCCTGTCGATGGCGGACGCGGCGCGCCTGACGCGCGAGTTCCTCGATTGCCTGACGGTGCCGGTGATCGCCAGCCAGGGCACGCTCGACAAATACACCGGCGACGGCCTGGTCGCGTTCTGGGGCGCGCCGCTACCGATCGCCGCGCATGCCGACCTGGCGCTGGACGCGGCCCACGCCATCGTGGAGCGGGTCGGCGCCCTGTCGGCTGCGCGCGTGGCGGCCGGGCACGCGCCATTACGGGTGCGCATCGGCATCGAGAGCGGACCGGCCATGGCCGGCGACTTCGGCACCGCATTTCGCAGCATCTATACAGCGGTCGGCGACAGCGTGAATACCGCATCGCGCCTGGAGCAGGCCGCGCGCGACTTCCCGCACGATGTGATCGTCGGCGCCGGCACCGTCGAGCGCGCGCGGCGCCACGGCTTTTTGCCGCTGGGAGAGCAGCGCCTGCGCGGCAAGGGCAAGCCGACCGCCCTGTTCACCCCCGCCACCATCTTGCCGCGTACGTCCGTGCCCGGCAGCGCCGATGCGGGCCTTGAAAGCAGTTCATGACACACCATCGAATGCGCGCCCGGAGCGCGCTCTTGTTCCTGCCGTGCTTGCTGTTGTGCCTGGTGGCGCCGGCGGCGCTGGCGCAGCTTGCCGCGCCTTCCGATGCGCCATCGGCCGGCGCACAGGACGACGACCTGTACCTGCAGGCCCTGCAATCGATCGCCGAAGGCCGGCGCGACGACGCTTCGCAGCAGCTCAACGCCTTGATCGAGCGCCAGCCGCAGCACGCCGGCGCCTGGCTCGACCTGGCGCTGACCCAGTGCGCGCTCGGCAACACCGAGCAGGCCGAGCGCCTGTTCGCGGCGTTCGAGACCCGTTTCGATCCGGCGCGCCCGATCCTGGAACTGATCGCCAATACGCGCGAACAAGGGTGTGGGCAGTGGGAGCCGTTCTCGTCGGCGGTGGTGATGGCCGGGCGCGGCCTCGACCAGAACGTGAACCAGGGTGCGCGCACGTCGCGCTTCGTGGCCGGCGGGCCCAGCGGCCAGGTCGAGTACGAGCTGTCCGACGATTTCCGCCCGCGCCACGACCAATACGTTCACCTGAGCGGCGAATACCTGCGCGAACTGACGCCGAACGGCGTGCTCGGCTTCGCCCAGTACCAGTTCCGCCGCAACGACAGCCTGCACCAGTACGACAGCGGCTCGCTGTTCGCCGGGGTCGAGGCGCCATGGCGCTTCGGGCGCTGGCGCGTGCGCGGCACCGCCACGCTGGGCCTGGTCACGCTGGGCGGACGCCTCTACCAGCGCCAGGCCCAGCTGCAGGCACGGATGACTCCGCCGCTGGCGCTGCCGGCCGGCCTGCGCGCCGACCTGGTCGGCGGCGTCACCTACAACACCTTTCCCACGCTGACCAATTTCGACGCCAGCACGCAAGAGCTGCGCGCCAGTTTGTGGTGGCGCGGCCTGGCCGGTTATGCCAGTGCCAGCATCGGCTACCTGAACGACCATGCGCTGGCGCGCCGTCCGGGCGGCGACCGCGACGGTTCTTTCGTCAGCCTGCTGACGCGCTGGCCGCTGCTGCGCGGCGTGAGCGGCGAACTGGCCTATACCCGCCAGACCTGGCGCAGCAGCAGCGCGTACGCGCCCGGCCTGATCGAGCAGACCCGCTCGCAGGAAACCCACGTGCTGCGCGGCGCCCTGGTGTATCCGATCGACAAGCGCCAGTCGATCCAGCTCGAAGGCCGGCTGGTGCGCAACGACGAGAACATCTCGATTTTCCAGTACAACAACCGCCAGCTCCAGCTCAGCTGGCAGTGGCAACTGCCATGAGCGCGCCCCCGATGCAAGCGATCTTCCACGGCGGGCGCGGCCTGGAAGCGGCGCTGTCCACCCACGACAACGGTTTCAACCTGGTGCGGCTGGTGTGCGCGCTGATGGTGGTGCTGTTCCACGCGGTCCAGTTCAACACGGTGGCGCCGGCGCAGGACCCGGTCAGCGCCTGGCTGGCGCCGCACAGCGACCTGGGCGCACTGGCGGTGGGCGTATTTTTTGTGTTGAGCGGCATGTTCATCGCACGCAGCTGGATGGCCGACCCGCACCTTCTGCGCTTCGCGGCGCGGCGCGTGGCGCGCATCGTACCCGGCCTGTTCGTGTGCCTGCTGCTGAGCACGGTGCTGGCGGTCAGCCTGTTCTCGGCCGAGGGCTGGCGCGGCCTGCTGGGGCCGGCGCCGTGGCGCTACATCTTCGGCAACAGCGTGCTGCACTGGCTGCAATACCATATCCCGCCGCAAGAACTGGCATTGCCGGGCGTGCTCGGCGGCCAGCATCTGAACGGTCCGCTATGGACCTTGTACTGGGAAGGCCGGATGTACGTGATGGTGGCGCTGGTCGGCATGGCGGCCGCCCTGCCGCTGCGCAGCTGGATGCGCGGCGCCGCCCTGTTCCTGCTGCTGGCGGCCAACCTGTTTCCCGACGTCGCCGCCGGCTACGTCTGGGAAGTGCGCATGTGGTCGCTGTTCCTGGTTGGCATGCTGCTGCAGACGCTGGCGCCGCAACTGCGCATCGGGGCGCGCCACGTGGCCTGCGCCGTGGCGCTGCTGCTGCTCAACGCCACCCGCTGGGCCGACCTGAACGCGAGCCCGCTGACCTGGTTCGGCATTGCCCTGGTGGCGGTCACGCTGGCGCTGGCGCTGGGCAGCGCGCGCCTGCCATGGGCGCGCCACGTCCAGCGCCACGACTACTCGTACGGCATCTATATCTGGCACTGGCCGCTGATCCTGATGCTGCGCGAGACGCTGCCGCCGGTGAACGCGCCGGCGCTGTGCGCGATCGCCGTGCTGGCGGTGCTGCCGCTGGCCATGCTCAGCTGGCACCTGGTCGAGGCGCCGGCCCTGCGCGCGGTGCGGCGCCGGCTGGCGCGGCGCCAGCCGGCCGCCGCCGCCAACGCGTGATATTGCGCCAAGCCGCGGCCTTGGCAGGCTGGCAAAGCCCGGCCTTGACAGAGCGGCAAGCCGTTGTTATGACGCGCCAGCCGCAAGCGGCAAACGTTTCCCATCGCCGCTCGACCGTATACAATCAAGGATCGTTGGTGTTTCTGTAGGGCAGTTAATTGTGTCAGTGGATGGATTGTTATTAGGCTTGGCCATGGGCGCCGTGTGCGTCGGTTGCCTGGTGCCGAATCGCTGGCTGCCGCCTTTGCCCAACGATAAATTCCTGCATTTCGCCAGTTTCGCCGTGCTCAGCGGATTGGCCTTGCGCGTGGCGGCGGACCGCCTGGAAGCGCTGCTGTGGCTGGGCGGCCTGCTGGTGGCAGGCTGGCTCATCGAGTGCCTGCAATCGCTGGTCCCGGACCGGCGTTTCTGCTGGCGCGACCTGGCCGCCAACGGCGCCGGCATCGCGTTTGCCGCGGCGTGCGCCATGGTGTATTCCAGATTCTTCTGAGCACATTATTTCAGAAAGCAGTATGAGCTCCCCAGCCAAAAACGAGATCGACCGCTCCAGCGCGCCCGTCGCCGACCCCGGCGCCCCGGCCGAGGAGCAGCAGATCCACATCCACCTGCGCAAGATCCCCTTGCTGTCCGGCCTGTCGGACGACGAGATCGGGCGCGTCAAGCAAGAGATCCGGATCCGCCGCTACGACAAGCGCGACATCGTGCTGCAAAAGGGCGGCCACGGCGACGGCCTGCTGTTTCTGCTGTCGGGCCAGCTGCAAGTGATCGACGTGACCGAGGACGGGCGCGCGATCGGCCTGCGCATGCTGGCGCCGGGCGACTTCTTCGGCGAGATCGCCCTGATCAACAATTCGACCCGCTCGGCCTCGGTAGTGGCGATGAGCGAAGTGCTGGTCGCCTTCTTGCCGGCGGCGACCGCGATGCACCTGTTCTCGCACTCGCCGTCGGTGGCCAACCTGATGTTGCGGCACCTGGCGCAGAAGATCCAGCGCGATTCCGAATTCCGCTCCCTGCTGAGCATCAACAATACCGCCAAGCGCATCTATACCTACCTGGTGCTGCTGCAAAAGAACGACGCCGGCCAGCCCGGCGCCCCGGCCGTGGTCGAAAACCTGCCGACCCACCAGGACATCGCCAACATGATCAACACCAGCCGCGAAACCGTGACCCGGGCCCTGACCGCGCTGGCGCAGCAAGGCATCGTGCAGAAGGATTCGCATCGCCTGATCATCGTCAAGCCGGACGCGCTGCAAAAGCTGGTGCAGGGCTGAGCGCCGGCGCCCGGCGGGTGGGAATGCGCGAGAATTGGACGCGCTGGTTCTGCTAGGCTTTCCTGGACTGCAGCATTCATCCACCACCAGGGAGCGATCATGAATATTCCAGAAATGACGCCGGCGCAACTGACCGAGCGCGTCGCCGCCGACTGCATCGCCAAGGGACGCCGCTTCATCCAGACCGGAACGCTTGACTTCGTGCTGTATCCCAGCGGACGCTTCAACGCCTTCGCCGATGCCCGCAACCCGGCCCAGCTCGTCTTCGGCGTCACCACCGCGCTGAGCGACCGGCTGTACGACTTGTCCTCCCAGTTTACGCGCGATGTGCTGGACGAGCTCGGGCCGCGCCAGCCGACCGGCTGGCGCGCGGCGCTGCTGGCCGAATTCGCCCGTCCGGGCGCCAACGAAGTCGATCATGTCCAGCTGTTCAGGATGGCCTTGAGCCTGATTCTGGGACACGAGCTGGGCCACATCCGGCAGGCGCATCACCTGTCCAAGGCGGCGCTCGGGCTGGCTGGCGAGCATGCCAGGACCGACGAGAACGATGGCGTGGATGCCGGCGCCGATGGCGCCGATGCCGACCTCGTCGCCGGCCCCGACAGCGATCGCTTCGTGTTCGAACTGGCCGCCGATTACGAGGGCATGCAGTTCTGCCTCCCGCTGGTCTTGGCCAATGTCGGCAGCGCGGACGAGCCGGTGTGGCAGGTGCGCGTCAAGCAGCTGTGGCTGTTCATGTGCGCCGCCACCCTGGTGTATTTCGTGCTCGAACGCGAGGGCAAACCCAGGCCCCCGTTCGGCTTCGTCGGCACCCATCCCGCCGCGCCCGCCAGGCTGCTGTGGATGATCAAGACTACTTTGTTGACGCTGTCCGACATCCCGGGACTGAAGCACGCGCCGAACCCCGACGCCACCTTCGACTACCTGGTCGACGCGGTCGACTTCACTACCCATTTCTGGCATGGCCTGCTGCAGCGAAACGGGGTAGCGGCGGCGCCGCCGCAAGTGCATCCGAGCCTGGCCCTGGAGCTGCTGCCATCGTACGGCGCGTGGCAAGCGGCGATGATCGAAAAATGGAATCGCGTCGTTCCCGTCATTAACGGCCACATCACCATGGGACGCAAGCTGCCCTTGTTCGAACAGGATGCCGGCGCTGCTGCCCGGCCGCAGCACGACCGGCTTTGAATCGCGGTCGTGAAGTCGGGCCGCAAAGCGCGCTCGGTGACAGGCGACCAACTGCCATTCCCGCGTGCCGCTGATAGCTGCATGAATTGATATTATCCGCCCTGAATCTTACCTTTCTTAAAAGAAAGGCCAGGTTCACGGCGGCACACCACGCCCTCTTTCCACCAAACCGAACCGACACCGCATGGACTATCAAGGCACGCCTCACGACGACATCATCGACCAGACAGCGCTGGGGCTGGGCGCAGTCACGATCTACGGCATGGCGGGCAATGACCGCATTACCATCTGCGACGCCAAGGCGATCGGCGGCGCCGGCGACGACGTGATCGTGGCCGCTTCGGCGTGGGCCACCGCGCTCTACTGGGATGCGCCGCGCGGCGTGGTGGTCGATCTCGGCGCTGGCACCGCCGAAGACGGTTACGGCGGCATCGACCGCCTGGTCGGCATCCGCGTGGTGCAAGGTTCCGGCTTCGACGACGTGCTGCGCGGCGGAGCGGCCGATGAATTCTTCCATGGCGCCGGCGGCAACGACCGCTTCGATGGCGGCGCCGGCTACGATACCGTGTCGTACTACTTCGAAAAGTCGACCGCCGCCGCCATCCGCTACGACGTTGCCAGCGATACCTTTACGGTGATAAAGCGTTTCACCAACGGCGACCATGGCACTGACATCCTCACCGGCATTGAACGGATCGAATTCAGCGGTGCCGGGGCCGACGACGTCGCCATCCTGCGCGCGCACTATGTCGGCGACTTCCGGCCCGGGGCGTCGCTGCGGCTGCCGTTTCCGGCAGCGGCCGGGCTGACGCAATCGCGCAGTGGCGACTTCAACGGCGATGGCCATGCCGATCTGGCCGTGGTCACCCAGATCGGGACCGGCACCGCGCCGGCGCCGACCTTCATTTTGCTGGGCGACGGCAAGGGCGGCCTGCGCGACGCCACGCCCGAGCTCTTCGGCCAGGCGCCGCTGAAGGTGGTCGGCGGCGGGCGCACCCTGGTCGCCGATTTCAATGGCGACGGCCGTAGCGACATCTTCCAGCTAGACTTCGGCAACGACGCCCCGCCCTTCCCCGGCGGCGTCAACAGTCTGTACCTGTCGGGCGCCGACGGCCGCCTGCACGACGCCAGCGCCACGTTGCCCCAGCGCCCGGACTTGAACCACGGCGCCAGCGCCGCCGACCTCGACAGCGACGGCGACATCGATATCCTGGTCAATACGCTCGACGAAGGCAACCTGCTGCTGATCAACGATGGCGCCGGGCGCTTCAGCGAAAACCGCGCGCTGCTGACGCCATCGCCGACGCAAAGCACCAGCACCTATTCCGGCATCGCCGACCTGAACGGCGACCTGGCGCCCGACCTGGTGCTGGGCGCCTGGGACGGCGACCCGCTGGCCTTGCCGACCCGGGTGCTGTTCAACGACGGCCAGGGCCGATTCAATGGCGCGCCGGTCGCCCTGCCGGCGGCCGGCCTGTCAAAAGAGATCGTGCTTGACGTTAAAACACTGGACTTGAACGGCGACGCCCTGCCCGACCTGATGCTCAGCGTGACCAACGGCGGCGCTAACGACGTGTTCTACCACACCGGCTATATCCAGCTGCTGGTGAACGACGGCGCCGGCGGTTTTCGCGACGAGACCGCGGCGCGTCTGCCGCAGAGCAAACAGGCCGCCGGGCCCGGCTGGTTCATGTCGCTCTCGGCGGTCGATCTGAACAACGACGGCCTGGTCGATATCCTGGCCGAATCGGCCGGCGGCGAGATGACGTCAAGGGCATACCTCAACCGTGGCGGCGGCAGCTTCGCGCCGGTCTGGGAATCGGGACGCGGCGAACGGGCGCAGGCGGCCGATATGAATGGCGACGGCCTGCTCGACCTAGTCCTGTCGAGCGATGCAGGTCTGGTCACGGTGATGAGCAACACGCTCGAAAACGGCCACGTTTACCGCGCCGGTTTCGGCGGCGCCCGCCTGCGCGGGTCGTCCGGTGACGACCTGTTCATCGCTCGTGCCAGCCTCGGCGAGCAAGTCTTTGACGGCGCCGCCGGACTCGACCTGGCGCGGCTGCCGGGCACACGCGCCGATTACGCCTTCGGGCGCAGCGCCGACACGCTCGTCTTCAGCGGCCACGGCGGCGCCATCCGCCTCGATGCGCTGGAGCGGGTGGCATTCGCCGACGGAGCCCTGGCCTTCGACCTGGACGGTGCCGCCGGTCAGGCTTACCGGCTGTACCAGGCCGCGTTCGGACGCATGCCCGACGTCGCCGGGCTCGGTTTCTGGATCGATGCCATGGACGCTGGCGCCACCCTGCCTGCGGTGGCCGCGCAATTTCTGGCCAGCGCGGAACTGGCGCGCACGTATGGCCAATTGAGCGATCCGGCCTTGATTACGGCGGTCTACCACAACGTGCTGGGGCGCGCCCCGGATGCGGGCGGGCTGGGGTTCTGGCAGGATTACCTGGACGGCGGCGGCGCCCGCGCCGACTTGCTGGCCGCGTTCAGCGAAAGCGCCGAAAACCAGCAGCAGACATTGGCGGCGATCGCGGACGGCATCGCCTACCTGCCGCTGTACTGACGCCGTTCGGCCTCTTTACGCGGCCTCGAGTTTGCGCATCCAGTCCGGCTGCGCAAGCCCGCGCCCGGCATAGAAGCGTTCGAGCCGCGTGCGGTTGCCGCGCCCTTTGCGCAGTCCCAGGAATTCGGCCGCGTTGCGCCCGAAAAAGGCGTCGGACAAGCTGGCGCCCGGCTTGTTCGCCATGCTGGCGTCCTGTTCGACGCGTTGCATCAGCTCGATGAAATCGGCCAGGTAGTGTTGCACCTTCTGCTGGGTCAGGATCATGTGCCAGTCGCTGCCGTACATCAGCCGCTCGCGCATCAAGCCCTTGTCGGAACGGTACATGGCAAGCAGGGTGTTGCGCATATTGCCCTGGCTGAACATAGCGCCGGCAAAGAAACCACTATCTGCAAAGGCGTTCAGACCGTTGCTGCCCGGGGCCGAGGTCATCAGGTCCAGGAACTGCCGGCTGTGCTTGCCCTGGACATGTTCGATATCCGAATCGCCGAAGTGGCCAAAGCTCACGCGCACGCCTGGATAGCGGTCGAACGCCTGTTTCCAGTACTGGCTGTCGGCCAATGCGCGAAATTCCTTGTAGGGACCGTTCGACTTGTTGGTATGCGCCATGATTGGCACATCGTTGGCCTGGCAATAAAGGAACAGGCTGTCCATCGCGCGGTCGAGTCGTGCGCCGAAATCGGGCGCCCACGCCGCCCGCTCGAGCGTGGGCTTGTCGTTCCAGACGGTCTTGCCGGTGTTGCCCCATGGCGCGAACCCCATTGGCGGATAGAGTTTTACGCCGATCAAGCCGCGCTGCTCGATCGCATGGCGCACCAGGCGCATCGCGTTGCCGACGCCGGCACTGTCCAGGGTCATGGTTTCGCGAAATGGACAGAACGCGACAAACCCATGCACCCGGCCGCCGAGCAATACCGACAGTTCACTGATCAGTTCGACCTGATCGGCCAGCGGCGTCATCGACGGGCGGCCGTTTGCCAGCCAGTAGTCGAAGTCGACCAGGCTGGCCACGGCCAGATCGACCTTGCGCGCGCCGGTGCTGGAATACGTCCTGAAATAGTCGAGCGCGTTGACGTACCTGAAATTGAAGTGATGGAACAGAAAGCGCACGAAACCGGCCAGCGTCGGCCGTGTCTCGAGTATCTTGGGGGGACTGTTTCCCTCGAATTCCTCGAGCGTCGGCGGCAGGGCGTCGATCACCGCTTGCAGCTCGTCGCGCTGCGCGGCGGCGCTGAGGATGGCCGGGGAGCCGGCCTGCGGCGCCCCGGCAGCAGCCGACTGCAATGCATTTCGGCCCAGCGCATATCCCTGCTGCGCCGCGCCTGCGGCGGGCTCCCATGGCGCAGCGCGATCCGGACACCCCTGCAGGCGCGCGCGATAAGCCGCCATGGCAGCCCGTTCTTGCTGCGCGCCGGGCGCCGCACTCCATGCCAGCTTTTGCAATACTCCGGCCATCTTCTTGACCAACGGATACAGTTCGCTACCGGGACCGACCGTCGTCTGCGACAGGAATTCACGGATTTGCAGATCGCTGCCGTTGAAGAAATGTGTGTGGGTATCGATCGTCAAGGGTGCCGCCAGATCGGAGATGGCGCGTTCGGTGGCACAAGCGCGCCTCGACTGCGCCCTGGCCGGCAGCGGCGCCATTGCCCCAAGCAGGCCGAGCAGGCAGCGGCGGCGCTGCACGTCATGGTCATCGCGCATGGCCGTCTGCGGTAGCGGGCACGAGGGTGGCGCCGACGTCGCCGTAATAGGCGTACAGCAGGCCGAGCGGATTGTTCTTTTCGGCCAGCAGTTCGCGCCGCGCCGCCGTCAGGGCGTCGGCTGCGCTGGTTCCCTTGATCAGGTGTGCCAGCAGACGATTCGCCATATCATCGCCAAGACTTTGCCACACCGATACTTCGGTCACGATGACACCTTTCACGCCCAGCCGGAACAGCTCGCTCGACAGCTTCGGTTGGGTCAACTTGAGCGCAGGTCCGGTCTCGCAAGCATTGAGCAGCGCGATCGGACCGCGCGCGAGATAGCGTAGATCCTGATCGGCGGCCGGCACCCGGTTCCTGAGCACGGCGAAATCCACGCTCTCGACAGTGTCGTAACCACCGAACTCGAGATGCGGCGCCATCTGCGACGAGCCCTGCATGCCAGCCGACGCATGCATGAATGTCACCAGAGCCGTGATAGCGTCTTTCTGACTCGTCATCAGTTCGAGAAATTCTGTTCCTGCATACACCGTTGTCACGTTAAGCGCAGGCAGGGCCTTCTTCAGTGCGGCGACCTGTTCCTTCGCCATGCGTACGCTGGCATCGCTGCTGGTGCCGTAATGGGCAAACAACACCGTGCGCGGGGAAACGTCGCGCGCCGATTCGCGCCAGCCCTTGCCGCCGTCGTTGGCGCGCATCACGCTCAGGCTGAAACGCATGCCCCAGAACTGCTTCGGGTCCACGTCGGGACCGACCGGATGGAGGTATTGCCAGGAAACGTTGAGCCGGTCGGTGACGATCTGAATGCGCAGCGGGTGCCGGCGCCGGCCGGCGCCCGCCTGCTCGATCAGGGAGATGATCTTCGCCAGCGACTTGTCGGGACCGCCGAAGAACAGCTTCTGGTAGAGCTGTTGGCCGCTGGCCGCGAGCGTGCGCGCCGCGCCCGCCGCTTCGTCCGGATCGAAGACCAGCGTGTCGCGCGCCGCATCGGAAAGCGTCGCCGCATCCCCGGTGGCACGCAGTTTTTGCAGATCTTTTTCTTGAAGGCTCAGGGCCCTCAGGTTGTGGAATGACCAGGTGGATACCTGATCGATCGCCTCGGCGTCGAGTATCCCGCTGGTAAACGACTTGGGCTTGCCCTTGTTCATGACCAAGGGGTCGAGCAGCTTGCGCATCGGCGCACTGACCGGATTGATCGACAGACTGATCGACGGTCCCGCGGCTTCGACCGCATAGATGATCAGGTCGGGCCGGACCTGGCTGGGCGGCGCCGACATGCGCGCAGTGCTGGGCAGGCGCACGCCGTTCTGTCCCGGCGCCGCCACGCCCGCTTCGGCCTTGACGGTCACGGGAATGCTGACCCGATCGATCGGATAGCCGGTACTGTCATTGATAATGATGAGATAGAGCTCGTCGTCGTAGCTTGTCCCGTCCTTGCGCGCTTCGGGCGTGAATGCAAACCGGATCTGTTGCGACTGGGCCAGTCGCGGGCGATACACGATGTGTTGCCTGAAGCGGGCGTCCGGCGCGCAAAATTCGCAACCGAAGACGATTGTCAGCGGCATGTCCTGGCGCGCCGCGGTGATCTCGGGCGCCGCCCTGGCATGTGGTGTCAGGGAATTTTGACGTCGCTTTCCTATGTCGAATGACAACACGGTTTTTGTGTCGACAAGCAATACCGGTTGTGCCGGCGCCCTGGCGTCGCGTGCCAGCTGAGGCGAGAGCGATGCGTTATAAAATACGTCTTCAGCATTGGCTGAAGAAGAGGAAGAAGGCGGCGGCATCCCCTTGTCGATTCGTGGCGACCCATGCGGCGGCAGGTGTAAGGAACTGACCGTCTCTGCCGGCTGCGGTGCTGCCGAGCCGGAACTACCTGTGGTGCCCGTATCCGCGCCGGATGGCCAAGTCCCGGTTGCGCCCGTTTGGCCAGGACGAGCATCGCGCTCGTCGCCAGGACCGGTATCGCGGTCGTACTGCAAGACGCATGCGCTCAACAACACCGCGCAGCAGATGACTACCCACGGCTTACTCGTGCGAAGGAAGCGCATACATGCCTTTCGAACCCGAATTGTTGCAGACAACAACCGTGAACCGACACCCTGGCGCCACCTCTGCCGAACAGCCCGGCGCAATGACTATGACAACATGTTATAGCGTGATTAGCAATCTCATAAATACAACGATTGGTGTCATCGCTGGATTTTTTCACGTCCCGATGTGGTGGAATTGCCCATCAGGCGTGTCCTTGGGAATATCGAAAAAGACTACGCGCACAGGCGCTGCGCGCATACGGCGCGCATGGGCGCCTTCCCCCTCAGGCGCCGGCGTGCATGCGCTACCGGTCGCCATAGCGCGCCAGCAGCGCCTGATACCGGGCATCGGTCTCGAGCAGATCGAATTCGGGTATCCGCTCCAGCAGCGCCACATCGCGGAATCCCTGGCCGAAGGCGCGATGCAGGGCGCGTACCGCATTGTCGCGATCGCCCTGGCGCAGCAGATCGCGCGCCAGCGCGACCTCGTGCGCCAGAGCGACCTCGTGCGCGTATGCCGGCGGCGGCGCCGCCAGGGGCGGCACGGCTGCAACCACTGGCGCAGGCGCAGGCGCAGCAACGCTTGGCGGCGCAGGCACAGCAACGCTTGGCGGCGCCGGCGCAACCACGGTTGCAGGCAAGGCCGGCGCCGCCGCCGGCACCCGGTCCGCCACACGCCGGTAATAAATACGCCCTGCCACCGGCAGATCGAGATACATCCGGTCGGCTTCGACAAAATAGAACGTCATGCCGATCATGGCGTCGGTGTCGAGCGTGACTTCGTCGCCATCCTGCGTGATGGCGGCGATCGGAACGCGCAGGGCGTCGCCGGCCACCAGTGCATCGGGACGGATCTCGAGTTCGGGTGCGACCGGCAATTTCAGGCTCATCAAATCGAGGCGCTCGGCGCGCCAGGTGCCGACGATGCGCTGGCCGTCTTCCCTGGCGCAGCCGCCCAGCGCAAGGCCGGCGGCGATGGCGCCGGCAAGCAGCGCCAGCCTGCGCACGAGACGCGACGCGGCCATGCTCAGCGCGCCGCGGTGTCGTACCGTTTCACCAGCGCGGCGAAACGCGGCGTCTTGCGCAGCGCATCGAGGTCGCGGTCTTGCGCCAGCTTGTCGAAGTGGCTGAACCCGGCCATGAAGCTGGCTTCGAACTGGTTGATCGCATCGTCGGTGCGGCCTTGTTTGAGACGCAGGATCGCCGTGTTGTAATACACCAGCGGCTCTTTCGGGCCGCGTGCGCGTGCCTGCGCCAGGTCGTTTTCGGCCGCATCGAGCTTGTCCTGGGCCATGTTGGCGATGGCCAGCTTGAGCAATTCATTGACCGCCGCGCGGCTGCTGCTGGCGGCCGCGCGTTCGGCGTCGCCGCCGGCAAGCTGCTGCTCGCCCTGCTTGCGCAAGACACTGGTTTCGTCGTCCGACGGGGCGATACCGACCGTGGCCGGCGCGGCGGCGCCGGAAGCAGGCTCGGGCACAGTAGCCGGCGCCGCTGCAACAACCGCGGCCGCGGGCAGCGCCGCGTCCGCCACGACCGCCGGCGCCGCCGCGCGCTGGGTGTAGACATAGGCGCCACCGGCCAGCAGCGCCACCAGCGCCACGCCGGCGGCAGCCAGCGGCAGCGTCTTCTTGCCGCCGCCGGTGGCCGGGGTCGGCGTCATCTGCGGCTCGAGCTGGGTCGCGCACGCAGGGCATTTGAGGTCTTCGCCAGGCGAGCGCTCGAACACTTCGCCCGCATTCGCCTTGTCGCAGTCGCCCAGGGTAGGACATTTATACTTCGCCATTCTGTTACCTTTTCATTTTGTTGAGGTCCGGCGCCGGCCAGCGCGCCGTCCGCGTCATTCCTGGGTCGCCGCGATGCCGATGATCGCCTTGAGCGGCGCCTGCATCCGGTGCAACTGCTGGTAGCCGGGGTCCTGGTCGTCCTCGCCGGCGGCCTCGAAGCGCGCCATCGCCAGCGCCCGATAAGCCGCCAGCAGCTCGTTCTTGCGGTCGATGTGCTTGTAGTCGGCGTCGATGCGGCGCGCCACTTCGCGTTCGATGGCGCCCTGCAGTTCGGGCGGATGGTCGATGCCGATCAGATGCTCCCAGTCGCGCCCTTCGAGCACCTTGGATGCCGGCATGCCGTCGGCCAGGTAGACGAACACCCACTCGGGCAGGCCGCTGACCCTGTTCTGGCGCTCCTTGAGCATGCCCAGCAGGCGCGCCACCAGCAGCATCGGCTTGCGCCGGCCCTGCAGCGCGATCTCGGCGGCCGACTTGGCATACAGCGCGGGAAGCTTGCGCCCGGCGCCTTCGCTGTGCAGCAGGAACGATTCGTTGCGGTCGTTCAGCAGCCCATCATAGTGCTTCTTCAGTTCGGCCAGCGATTCGACGAAGCGCGCCGGCATCAGCGACGTGATCTTCATGATCACGATCTGGTTCGACAGGCTTCCAAGCGCCACCTTGGTATCCGAGGTCGGATGCTTTTCGTCGTTGAACAAGTTTTCAAGTCCGGCGCGGAACCCTTGCTGGTTGGCGCATTCGGGGACGAACACGCCCACGGTCTGGCGCGTGCCTTGCGAACCGCCCAGGTTGTTCGCGACAGTCCGGTCGACTTCGGTCTTGTTAAACGTCAGCATGCTGCCGGCCTCGTCGTACAGCTCCCTGACAAAGGCGCGCAAGCCATTCGGGTTGGCGTCGTATTTCTTTTGCAGCCGCTCGACGATATTCACATGCAGCACCGGCGGCAGCGTCGCCGAGATCTCGGCGTGCGCCAGCTCGACGATCTGCGCCGACTCTTGCGACAGGCGGCTGATGATGCTGCCCAGCGACAGGCTTTGCAACAACTGCTCGAACGAATCGACGTCGGTGCCGCCCAGATCAATGATCGACTGGCGCACGCGCTGGGTGCGCACGGTCTGGCTGGCTTCATCGACCACCACCGCCTTCAAGATGGCGCCGATGGCATTCTGGTCGAACACCCGTTTCTGGTAAGCCGCATCCTGCATGCCAAGGCGAGCATCGCGTTCCTTGCCGAAACGCTTGGTAGCCTCGGCCAGGTTCTGGTGCAGTTCATCGACGCGTCCGCGCAGTGTGATCAATTGTTCCTTAACGAAAGGAACCAGCTGCGCCGCGAATTTCAAGCCTTCCAGATTGGTCCGCGCAATGTACAAGTCCTGGTGCACGGTGGCGATGTCCGAAAACAGCGCACTGCGCTTGTCGGTCAGGTGCTTGCCGAAGAAACCCACCTGGTTGAAGCGGTCGGTCAGCTCCTTCGAGCGCTGCTGCAGATCCTGCAAGGCCGCCGGCATGCGTGCGATCTTGTCGAGGTAGACGCCATGGCGCTCATCGAGCAGGGCCAGCAGCGCGTCGGTCAACTGGCGCAGCTGCAACAGCGACGCGCTGCCCGATTTCCAGCGGCTGAAGAATTCCTTTTCGATCTGGCGGCTGATGTGGCGCGCCATCTCGATCCGGACATTGCCCTTGACCTCATAGAACTTGCGCACGCCGCCCAGCATGCGGTAGGTGTCGTCGAATACCTTGCCCAGACGCGTATTGAGCACATCGATCCAGGTGGTCTGTTCGATGCCGCTGTCGGCCTTGATCTCGGGCACCAGGCGGTTGACGATCTGCATCCAGTATTCGGGCGCCAGCTTCCACGCCGGATTGGCGGCGTCGTCTTCCAGGATGCCGGCTTCGAGCATCAGGTGGGCGTCGGTGAGCATCAACCGCTGCGCCGTCTCGGGTTTGCGCGCTTCCACGCCCCAGTCTTTCTCGACCGCTTCGTCGGCATAGCCTTCGCCCTGGCGGAAATTATTGAACATCAGCTGGCGCGCGGCCTGCTCGGCGAAGCCATACGCCAGGTATTCCTTGATCTCCTGCTCCGGCACCACCACGCGCTTGATGCCGAACGACAGGAACAGCTTGGCGCGCGCCTTGCCGATGTCCTCGTCGCTTTCGAAGTTGCGGATGTCGTTCTCGCCTTTTTCGGCGCGCGTCAGGCCGTCCCATTCGGCGTTGAGGGTTTTCTGGTAAATAAAGTCGGCGACGATCTTCGGTACTTCGGATTCGATGTCGAACTGGATGCCGTTTTCGTTGATGTTGTTGATCAGGTAGCAGCCATTGAAATACACCTCGTGGTCGAGCCGGCTGCCGTCGAGCAGGTTGACCGGCTTATATTGGCCAACTGCGAGCGCATTGAGTTCGGCCAGCGCGGCGTAGCCGTTGGCGTAATAGTTCGAGAAGCCGGCGACATCGGCGACGCGCTTCGAATTTTTTTCAGGCAGCAGCGCGTAGACCAGGATGCGGTACTTCTCATGCTCGGGGAACTTGTGCCGGATCTGCGCCACGGCGTCGACCACCGAGCCACTGCCGGTACCGCCGGCCAGACCGCACACCACGTGAATCACGGCGCCCATCTTGTTCGGCCCGGCTTCCAGTTCGCGCATGCGTCCTTCCAGCGCCTTGACGAAGCTCGACGCGTTCTGGGCGAAGACCACGCGTCCCAGCTTGCGGCGCTGGGCCGCGCCGGCCGTGCTGGCCTTGACGAAGTCGAAGATGCCGCGTGGCTCGATCCAATCCTTCAAGCCGGGGAAAGACGCGGGATCGTCGAGCACTGGCCGCACATTGCTGGCGGTGTTGATCAGGAATTCGCTGCGGTTCAGGTCGACTTCCTTGCCGAGCACCTTCCATTCTTCTTTCTTGTCGAGCTCGTCGTGCGAGGTATCGATGTACAGGTAACCGAAGCGCGCGCCTGCGCGCTCTTGCGCCGCCTCTTGCGTGTCCTTGTTGCGTTCGATCGTCTTGCGGATATGGCGGATGATCTTGCCGCCAGAGCCGCCCAGGCCGACGATGAGGTGATTGTTCGACATGGTGTTTTACGTGATTACTGGTGATTGAGCTTGAGTTTCAGGAACAGGTTGCTGTCGGTCTTGGCGCCGGTTTTCTTGACCACATAAGTGGCCACCTGGCCTCTGCCCGACGGCGCCGGATCGTCGCTGAACACGATGCCTTTCGCGGCATAGGCCGGCAGCGGCGCGGCGCAGGCGGCGGGACCGTCTTCCTTGAACGAAATCCCCTTGGCGGCGTAGGCGTCTCCCTGCACGGGGAGCGCCGATCCCGGCTGCTGCGCCTGCGCCGCGGCGCAATGCGCGCTGGCCGCATGCTCGCTCATGCCGGCGATCATGTCGGGCTCGGTGCCGCGCAGGCGCTGGCTGGCGTCGCCATTCATCGGCTTGGGCGACAGGAAGACCAGCAACTGCTCGACTCCCGGCTTGGCGTCGAATTCGAACGCGCCCTTGGCCGGCAGGAACACCGTACCCATCGCATTGACATAGTTGTTCTGGCCACTGACCGGGAAGATCTGTGCCAGGTTGCCGTCCGGGTCCTGGTTCATCACGTACACGTACGATGGACGGTTAACCTTGACGCCGAGCTGGAAACGGTCGCCGCTGCTGAATGCGCGGCTGGCCAGCACGTCTTCGGTGCTGCCGTCGGCGTGCTTGAGGCGGATGAAATAACTGGCGCCGATCTGCTTCGGCGCGATGTGCTTCCTGCTGGCGAGCTTGGGGGCGCTCTTCGGCGCCTTGTCGGCGCTCGCGGCGTCGACCAGGGGCTTGCTTGCCGTCGAGGCGGCAACGACGTCGCCATCTTCGCCGAAGAACAGCGACTTGGCGCTGTAGGCCTGCTGGCCGAATACGGCGCCGGACAAGAGCAGGAGTGAGAGTGCGGTCAGGGAGCGTTTCATGGACTCTTTCGGTGTGAGTGATCGATGTGGCGTTTCAAAGCTGGCTGCGCTGCGCCGAGCGGGTGGCGAACTGGCGCGGCACCTGGCGCTTGACGCCTTCACTGACTTCGGCCGCCTTGCGGCTGGTGAAATCGCGGGCGGCGGCGAAGGCCGGCTCCACCTGTCCACCATGGATATCCAGGTAGGCGAAGAAGGACTGGGTGAAGTACGACCCGCGCAGCGGCCGAGTTTGTCCGGGCAGCACGAACTGGCCGATATGGTCAGGCGGCGCCAGCGATTGTTCCCCTTCGCTGGTGGCCGTGATGATGGTGTAGGCGCGTTCGCCGTCGATGACGTCGGCGCTGGCGGCAGGCTGCGCGCCGGATCGTGCAGCGGCGCGCGCCGGCGCGCTGGCAGGGGCGTCTTCGGTAAAGCGGATCGCCTTCGATGTATATGCCTTGCCGGTCCAGGACGCCATCGAAATGCCGGCGCGTTCGGGTGCGCCGTTGTTTGACCGGGCGATATAACCGGCGCTTTCGTCGGGCAGGCCGCTGAGCATCTCGCCGCTGTAGCAGGTGTCGATCAGGATGCGGGTATTCCGGGTCGGCTTCTTGGCCAGATTCTGCACCAGCACGTCGGGCACGGCGGTTTTTTGCAGATTCAGCAAGTAGTCGGTCTTGTTGCGGATGCTCGCTTCGCCCGAATCCCAGGCGATGATCGACATCTTGCGCTGGTCGCCGCCATTCGCCGACGGCAGCGGCTGCATGCCATGGCTGGAGACATACACGAACAGCTTGTCGTCCGGTGTCAGGTCGGCGTCGATCCGGCGCAGCGCGGCTTCGATATTGGCTTTGGTGGCAGCGCGGCCCAGCAACGCCGTCACGTGGTAACCGGCTTTTTGCGCGGCCTGCTGCACCACCAGCGCGTCTTCTTCGCCCGGAATGCGGTTCCAGTGGACGGCGTCCCTGAAGGTGCTGATGCCGATCACCAGGGCGATGTTGCGGCCCGGACGCGCCGCCGCGCGCGTGGCCGCGGCCATCCGCTCGAGCTGCTGGCGCGCCTCGAGCTCCCAGCGTTGCTGGCGAATATTGGCAGGATAAAACGGCGACGTCGATTTCAGGCCGACGATCGACTGCACGATCAGGAAGGCGCGGTCGACCTCGTCCTCGGTCTGGTAGCTGCCTGCCAGCTTGACCCGGCCGACGCTATCGCGCTCGATGCGGGCGTTGACCAGCCTTTCCTGACGCAGCTTGATGGCGATCTTGTCGAACAGCGGCTGCGGGACCTGATAGGCGTGGTAGGTGTTTTCGAACCCATGCAGCTGGTTGGCCGCGCAACCGGCAAGCAACAGCGACAACAGCATGAGGCAGGCACTACAAATGCGTTTGATCATGGTCGGACAGGAAAAATGGACAGGACGGCGTAACGCACCGGGCTGTGCGCCGCGGTGCTTCAGACGATCAGACAGTCAAGCAATCAGATGATCGTGACGCTTTTGGTCATGGTGACCGGCGCCTTGCCGCCCGCGCTCGCGCTCAGCTCGACCCGGTACACGGTGCCGGCTTCGCTCGCGCCGGGGATCGGCAGGTTGAGCGACTCCTTGCTACGGCCGGCCTCGACGGTGCGGGTGGCCAGTTCGGCCATCGGGAACGTCACCGGCGTCTCGACGCCGCCCGTGACCACGAACAGCTTGCGCGAAAACACCACATTCGCTTCGGCGCCGTCGGGCGTGAGCACGTCATACACCGACTCGACCGCGATGTTTTCGCCTGCCCTGGCCTGGCTCGGCATGGCCATGTCGCGCAAGTGCAGCGTGGTGCCTTCGGAGGCCGAGTAGCGATGCTCTTTCTTTACCTGCGCGTACGACTTGCCCGGATCGCGCACCAGGCTCGATTCGCTGATCCAGTTTGGATTAAGCTTCCGGCAAGTATCGATCGCCGTGTAAAAAGCGGTCGCCAGGCCGACCCCGCCGCCCCCCACGGCCCCCACCAGCGTGGCTTTCAGGGCTTTGTCTTTTTTGCCGGACAGGAAGGCGCCGCCGAGCCCGGCCAAGGCGCCGATCATTGCCCCCTTGGCGGTCAGCTTGATCTGTTCGTTTTTGGTGCAGGCGTCGAGATCGGCGTAGGCCGACTCCTGCGCCGACACACTCGTGGTGCAAAGTTGCAGGACTGCGGCAAGAACGGCAGTACGGACGGCGGCGCGAAATGCTGGCATAGCTTCTCTGAATGTTGGACAAGTATCGATTGTTGAGCCACTCGTGCGCGCTTATCCTGTCTGTGCAGGTGTGCGCATCGGTGGTTATTATTACTAACTAGCAATCTTTACATATTCTGCTTATAAACAAACTATCAAATTGTCACAAGGAAACAAAATTACCATTTTGAACAACAGCGCTGCCGCTGCGGCGACAGCCCGGGGGACGGCAATCGCCGCAGGGTTTCCATGGCCAGGCCGGATGGAACATGAAACGCCCCCCCGATTTGTCCGAAAGTTTTCTCGACAATTCGAGACGCCTTGCTACATCTGCAACGCCGCGTCATGTAATTGATGAAGTATAATTTTGGGTTCTGTACGTTCTGCTCATCCACATGACAACCACTTCGACCTACGCCACAGGGGCATTCCCGACCCGGGCCGCACCATGATTTCACCGCTGATGCTGCGCGGCCTGTGGGCCTACCGCGGTTTCGTGCTGGGCAGCGTGAAGCGCGAGTTCCAGTCGAAATACACCAACGCCATGCTGG
>Ga0265780_10002888_pt1 | contig 22966 bp, 39 predicted proteins | sample P1T30metagenome_FD_192432 | JGI IMG/M metagenome (GOLD analysis project Ga0265780, IMG submission 192432) | Plant litter microbial communities from East Loma Ridge, Irvine, California - P1 T30 | ecosystem: Environmental > Terrestrial > Plant litter > Unclassified | place: USA: California... | reverse complement strand
ATTTTGAGAATTTACCAGAGTTGTTGCTAATCTTTTGAAAGGTCCAACAAAACTCAATATATGCCGCGATAGTGTACAGCTTCGTCTTAGCGGGAGTTTTATTTCTTCTCTTCTGTTTCTTACGACCTAGAAATGGACGAGTGTACGCACCGCGAGCCAAACATGCCGACGAGAAACACCGACCGATACCGCTGGGCAAGAAGCCATTTAGTTGGCTCTCTGCAATCAAAGACATCAAGGAGCAGGACCTCGTAGACAAGATTGGATTAGACGCCGTTGTCTTCCTACGGTTTATGCGGATGATTCGAAACATCTTCTGCGTGGTCACAGCCCTAGGATGCGGTATCCTGATACCAATCAACGTCGTGGGAGGATCGCCATTCTACAAGCAGTGGAACTCAGTACCGACTCTGCTCAAGCTGACTCCTCAATACATCTTTGGACCAAAATTCTGGGCGTACGTGATCGTAGCGTATTTGATGCAGGGCACAGTCTGCTTCTTCTTATGGTGGAATTACAGAGCTGTATTCAAATTAAGGAGGACTTACTTCCACAGCCAAGAGTACAGAGCTAGCTTGCACTCGAGATCTTTACTGGTACGTCTTTTCGTGTAACATTGGAGGACGCACTAACGGAAACACAGCTCACACATATCCCAAAAGCCTCGCGTACCGACGTCGGCATCATCGACCTTGTCGAGCAAGCGAAGCAAACCAGCGATATACCCCGCACAGCCGTCGGACGTAATGTGAAGGACCTACCAAAATTGATCGAAGCACACAGCGAAGCTGTCAGAGCCTTGGAGAAGCATCTCGCAACATACCTCCGCGACCCGGATCGCCTACCTGCCAAACGACCTACGTGCAAGGTCGCAAAGGAGGATCAGGCAGCTCAAGGCAGAGGCAAGGTCGATGCCATCGACTATCTCAGCGCAAGGATTGCACAGCTTGAGGTCAACGTCAAAGACGTCCGAGAGAGTGTCGACATGCGCAATCCTATGTCTTATGGTTTTGCATCGTACACCCACATCGAAGACGCCCATGCGGTCGCTTATGCTACGCGGAAGAAAGGGCCTGGTGGCTGTGACGTCTATCTCGCTCCGAAGCCACATGACCTTTTGTGGCAGAATCTTGCTATGAGCCAGAGGACGCGCCGCGTCAGGAAGTTCTGGGATGGCCTCTGGATCGTACTGTTCACCATCGCCTTCATCGTACCCAACATCCTAACGTCAGTCTTCCTCAGTGACTTTAGCCATCTCGGGCTTGTTTGGCCTGCTTTCCAGCAGAATCTCCTGGCACATCCTACAGGCTGGGGTATAGCACAAGGTATTTTGGCACCGCTGGTCCAAACCTTGATGTATATGGGAGTCCCTGTTGTTTTTCGCCGTCTGTTCACACATTCTGGTGATGTATCGAGGACATCCAGAGAGCGACATGTCACTGCGCGACTATACGCCTTCTTCGTCTTCAATAACCTCCTCGTATTCTCCGTCTTCGGTTCTGCCTGGAGGTATGTTGCTTCTGTCATTGCAGCTCAGGACCGAGGTGTTTGGCAGGCAATCCAAGACGGTCATCTCTTCAGCCAGCTTATGACTGGCTTGTGCAACGTCTCAACCTTTTGGTTGACTTGGCAGATGCAGAGGAATCTAGGAGCAGCAATCGATCTCTCGCAAGCCTGGATCTTTACATGGAGCTGGATACAGCGAAAGTGTTTCTCGCCAACGCCCCGCGAACTGATCGAGCTCAGTGCACCTCAGCCTTTCCCATACGCCGACTACTACAACAACTACCTCTTCGTTTCCACTGTCGGACTTTGTATGGGAATTCTACAACCCATCATTCTGCCGGTTACAGCATTTTATTTGGGCATGGATTGCATTTTCAAGAAGTACCTATTGCAGTATGTCTTCATTACGAAGACCGAGTCTGGTGGACGATTCTGGAAAGTTCTCGTCAACCGGATGCTTTTTGCTGTAATGCTGGCGAATGCTGTCATTGCTCTGATAGTAGGTGCGCAAGGTGTTGGTTCGATCAACTCGGTGCAGAACGGAAACATGCTATACGCCATGATACCATTGCCGATCCTACTCCTCCTCTTCAAATGCTATTGCCGTCGCGCATACGACGATAAGCTCGTATACTACTCCACGATACCTTACTCGGATTTGGAAGGATCTCAGCATCCGGATCATCCGTCATCAAAGAAGAGGAACCAAAAAGTGGCTGTTCGCTACGGCAACCCCGCGATATACAAGAAACTACTCACGCCAATGGTTCACGCAAAGTCTCAGCACCTTCTTAAAGAGATATACCACAGTCGCTCAGCTGCTGCTGGTACTATATTCGACGCTCCGCACCGCGGATTAAATGACCGCGCAAGGCCCGAAAGTATGGCCTATGGGGACATGTTCGAGCTGCAATCCCAGCAGCCCGCCGACAAAGCAGCCGACAGCGCGCCTGAAATGCCAAACCTGGAATTAATCGCGGAGAGTGATCTTGACTTTGAAAATTTCAAGAAGCGCGCCGAGTTCAGGGAGCAGTTCGGTGGCGACGGAGAACTCTACAGCCGACTGGAGGACATAAGCTCTAGGCCAGGAACACCTAGTACATTTACCACATTCACCGAGAGGACGCCATATAGATTACAGCAAACGGGTTCAAGAACCTCGAGTTTGACTAGACTCGGCGACTCTGAGGAACCAGCTTCGGCAGGTGCTAGCATTGCTGACGTCAGGCATGCCACGCCCTTGGACGCCGAGCAAGTTTTAAAGACGAAAAGCATTCGGCAGCCCCTAACGGAAGTAGATCAGAAACATGCCGAGGACGACGGAGATGAACTTAATTTTGATACGAGCTCGAAGTGCGATGCGATAGATCTAGCGCACGCGATGCAAAGAAGATTTCAAAAGCGAACGATATGTAATGAATGAACTTGAGATTGAGAAAATAATATAATTTAGTTGTACAACATGTATTCGTCGTTCTTCTATGCGCCTACCGCCATGCGCCAACTGTACACCAATGCTTTGTTCGTCACCTCGACTCCGCCAACTCGACTCCGCCAACTCGAACACCGTCAATAGACAATATCAACAACGAAGACCTCCCGCGCCCGACCCAATGGCATCATATCATCTAGTACTTCCTCTTGCGGGCGACAACGACAGCGTTGATGGCGGTGGCCTCACCGTGCAACTGAGTGATCTGGAACTTCTGTCCAACAGTCATCGGTGCGCCAGCACCGGCAGGGGTAGTCTCGTTGGCGGGGACAGGCTTCATGGCGCCGGCGGTACCAGACAATGCGCCAATCTCAAGTATGTTGGCGGTTCCAAGGTCAGCCTGGATAAAGCGGGAGTTGAACTTGACAACGCTCTTGATCGTGTTAAAGTCAGCGACGCTGATGTCAAGCGGGTCCTTGACGATCATGAAGGTGACGCCCTCGGCGCAAGGGGGCGTGGTCAGAGATCCAGAGTACTGGAGCATCTCCGAGGACTCGATCTTAGCGGTGACATCGGCGAAGTCAATGCCGCCGGGGATGGCGACCTTGGTGCCTGGGGTGCGGATGGTCTCCACAGATGAGGAGAGAGACTTGATGATGGAAGATGACTCGCCCTCGGCGACCTGGAACATCAGAGCTATGACAGCAAGTTGAGTGTTATCAGCTGGGTTGATGTTAGTTTATTTTTAGACTTGGTAGAAGCGGGGAAATAAGCTTACCGACGCCCTGATGGACCATATGGACTTCGAGAGGGTGGAACTCTCCGTTGACATGGTGCTCAGATGGGGTGTGAATGTGGAACTGGACGAGCTGGAAGTCTGCGCCGGCCACAGTGGTGGTACCATTGAGGATGACCTCGATGGTAGTGCCCAAGTTCTCGAACTCAACCTCTTGTTCAGGGATGTTGAGGACAGGCTTCTCGGTCATGGCAGTCAAGCTAGAGTCTAAACATGTTAGGCATAGTCAGGTAGCAGATTTCCTGGGACAATGACATACCGACGTTGATAGGCGACTGGTTCTTTCCAGCTTTGCATGCCTCGTTCTCAGCAGCAAGCGTTGCCCAGTTGAAGGGACCGTTGAGTGGGCCGTAGCCGAAGGTATTGACCTCAACACCACCCTCTGCAGTCTCTGCACGCTTCTTGAACATGGACAGGCCATGGGTACAGGTAGCCGAAGCGGTGCTGGCGAGGAGAAGGAGTTGGAAGAGCATGATGAAGGAATGTGAAGGAGTGACTGAACAGTGCAACGAATGTGCAGATAGCAGCGAGTCTATATGCTGATGTTGCCGAGCCTCCAAGAAGCGATTGGCCTTATACGCCGAAAGTAAGACGGTAAGGTGGAGTTATACACGGAGCCAAGAAGAATGACGGTGATGAAGACGACAGGATCTACCCGAGAGAGTATTATTAGATAAATGAAGGCGGCGCAGCCGGAATGAATGTTAATGCGATTAGAGAATAGACAAACACCTAGAGAAGGAAACGCGAAAGTTGAAGGCTGTGTACCTCACTCTTGCATGGCAGGAAATTAGGTATATAACCGCTCTCGTCTGGTGCCTTGACCCTAGGACTATTGTCTCCGTGGATGCAGGGCTACGATGCCCTGCCAAGTCATACGCACAAGACTCCTTGAGAACGCCGCTCGCAGGGTTGGTATGAAGAAAGCCGAAGGAAGCGACAAGATAGGTAAGCCAAGGTGGCATGGGTACCAAGACAAGATTCGAGTGCTTTAAAAACTGCCCAAAGCATTTGGACCGGGGGTCAAGAGCCGTCTGACAGCTGCGTAGGCAATCTTTCCGCAATCTAGGCATTGAAACAACTGGGAAGCTTCGCACGCAGATTTGTACGGCACGGACTAAAGGGCCAGCTCGCGAAAGTCGCTGCTTGTGCTGCATTTCTCCCCACTCGTATATCGCTCACTGCTTGTATAACGTTCACGAAGCCAGATTCCAACAATGGAACGTTCGCTACAAGCATTAGGCATCCAACTCATTCTGCTTTACAGCGGAAACCGACAGTGATTGAGAATGCTGAGAGTGGCGTGTTGTCGCCTTCTCGTGAGGCTGCGAGCCGTGTCGTGGCCCCAAGACTGAAACAGCGCCCTCAGGCTCACACATACCTCTTGGCATCTCGTGTCTCTTTCCGGAAGCATGTTGCGACAGTTGACAGGGCTCACCTTCCTTGCACCGCTCGAGCCGCGATTTGACAGGTCCCCGGTGTCCCATATCGCCCCTTGTTAAGCCCTATCCAACGGCTTTTGCCCACGGACGAACCAAGCCTCAAACCGAGCGTTGCCCTATGGGGCTCGGCATCAGACCATTACTGAAACGTGGGGAAATGCAGAAGGTGCATGGCGAGAACGATATTTTCAGGCGTAGATCGAGGTTGTTGCCTTGGCGCCTCAGGGTCAAGAATAGAAGGTGATGGGCCATGAGATGTTTGCCAAGGGCAACGGAGAATTGCGTCCAGCCTCGCAAAAGCAGCCAAGATGCTAGTGTGACGGGGGGATAAAAGCGAGTCGCAGCAACGGGTAGACGTTGCACAGATGTGCATGGCAGGAGCTTGTACATCGCCCGCAAAAAGCTTCGCAGCAATTCACATTTAAGTTTAGCAAGCACTGCTACCATTTATCAACAAACTTTGTGAGACGAGTCGATTGCATTGCGGTTCGCCCACTCTGCTGGTTGTTGTCAGCGCTAAAGCCCTAGAAGCCCACGTGTTGCTAAGTGCTAGCGTGGTCAGCTCCGCCACTTGATTATTCGGACCTACCCCACGACTTCCAGTCACGATGCAGGCTTCAATGCGCCAATTTTAATTGGGTCAGCCAAGGACCGGCGCCCGATCGTGGCTCCGAGTTTCTCGTCAGAGACACATGGCCAGTACTTTTATGCACAGCATCGGCTACAGTCCGACTGCTTAGATCGATCTTCGGCGTCATGATCAAAAGTCATTTTCTTTTCACTGTGCTGACACGATATTGAAAGGGTGGAGGTGCTGAGCAAATACTCTGATCATCCACGTGTGATCGATCTGTTTCGTTTCGACCAATTCTCCGAAATTGCTGCAAAATGCTTAGGTGTTTTGCTTGCTCGAGTCGCGTCACAAACGCCCGCAAGTATGGCGAAGTGCTTTTACTTCTCCCGAAGCAGAGCCGCGACATGGAAAGCCGAGAGCTCACAAATGCAGGCCATCCACCAGATGTTTCGCTCAAGCCATAGAATGGCCGCCATCTCATAGCTTTACCCCCCAGACCCCTCTTCCTCCAGCGACGCCGAGCCACTCGCCTCCTTGCCCCGTGAGTGCGCTCTGTGGCGCCCAGCTAATGTTGCCAACTTCGTAATCACATCTCCAACTAGCATATGGCCCCTTTTGGCCAACAGGTGCATTCTGTGCCCCTGCTGCTCCATTTGCAGGATGTGCGGTTGGTGGCGGTTGCGGCGGGGCTGCATGCTCACTACTTATTGCTGCCCCGTTGTTGGCGTGTAGCAGATCCCAGACCAGGACAAGTGAATCATCTCCACCGGAGGCTAGCATACCTCTCCGTGAGGGGTTCCATTCGATGCTGTTTACTGACGACGAGTGTCCGCGTAGCTCTAGAAGAGCCTGCCCAGGTTGCCGCACGTCGAGAATGCGAATCAGGTTTGAATCGGCAGCAAATGTGGCTAGGAGGTGTGAATCGTGGGGCGAGGCGGCGAGACGGAGCAGCGGGGGCGCGTACGACATGGTCTGCTGAGCCTTGGTGGGTGACATTCGACCGCTTGTCGGAGAGCCTTTGAGCGTGTCAGTCAAATTCAGTGGGCTTAGCGACATGAATACTCACCCTTGTCGCGGTCGCCATTCTTATCAGAAGGCTCGTAGATGATGGTGCTGTGCTCGAGACTGCGCAGGTCGAACATGCGCACGCTGCCATCGGCTCCACAGCTTACAAACACGTCGACGCTTCCGGCACAGAAACGCACATCGAAAACTTCCTTGTCATGAGCAATCAGCTGCGTTTTGGCAGTGAGTGAGGGTATATCCCAAATGGTGCATGTCGTGTCTATGCTGGACGTGATGATGAGCTTCGGAGACAAGGTGTTCCAATCAAGAGAGGTGAGTGGCGCAGTGTGTTCGGGAGTTTTTGAATTGGAGAGGAGGGCAAGGGGCGTAAGCTTAGGTAGCTGAGGCTCTCGTGTGTTTACCGAGGAAGATCTTGTGATGGTGTTGCTCATGGTGTTGCCAGAGCTCTGTGGCAGGGACCAGAGTCGCAAATGGTCGCCGGACGTGGCAAGGAGGTCGGTCGACTGCTTCTGGGACGAGGGCGGCTCCCACAGTATTCGCGTGACGGGGAACGAGCATGTAGCCTCGGCGACGGCGCTGTATTCCAGGCCGTATGGTGATGCACCGGGGGCTGTGACGTCCTGGGGAACAATCTGAGTGTCCAAGATACGAATCTAGGCTGTTGTCAGCACAAGCGCATGTATACGCACGATGGAAGTCGACGTACAAAGTTGTGATTGTCTTCAAGATAGCTGCCAACGGCCATCTTTCCCGCGCTGTTGCCAGCAGGGACAGCCCATTTGCACCAATCGTATGCATATATGCTCCAGGGGGCGAGGTAATTGCTGTTGGTCGCGACCTTGCCCTGCTCGGTCGTCATGGGGTTTCCGTGTCCCATCTGGCCCTCGTGGTCCATGGTCGAGTTTGCGCGAGGTCTGATGTCGGCGAGCCCCAGCGGCGAGTGGGAGGCAGCGCCCGAGGGCGTTGAAGGGTAGTATTTTTGCGAGGGCGTGTTGGGAGTGTACTTGGACTGCTCGGGCGTGTTGGAAAAGGGAATGTACTTCTGGTCGGGGCCCAGGCCAGCTGGACTCGATCGCGAATAGCCGTGCGAAGAATGTGGTGAGGGCTGCGACTGGTGGATGGTGTTGGAGCGCGTAGGGAGGGTGTACTGCTGGGCGTTGCTGGGGATCTGGCTCTGCGTGGGCACCATTGCGGGTGCCGTGTATGCTGAGGAAGGCGTGGGTCGCTGCTGGCCAGGACCCGCGGCGGGCTGCAGCGCGTTGGGGATGGGCTGCGAGGAGGGGGCGCCGTACTGTGCGCTGCCGGGGGTTGCTTGGTGCAGCTGCATGCTCGCGGCCGCGTAGTTGTCGGGCGAGTTGTACATGTTTGGCTGCTGTTGCTGATGGTCTGTTGTCGCAGCGGCCGTCTGGATGTGAAGCTCGGATTCGGGCGCAGATGCGCGACTCGCAGTGCCCGTGGGCGCTCGCCGCGGGGCTTCAAAGCTGACCTGGGCTGCTGGCGGTGCCGTGTAGGGCTGCTCAATGGGCGACTGCACGCTGCTGGTGGGCTGGAAGGCGTCGGTGCCTGCGCTGGTTTGGCCTGACGTTGCGACGCGCAGATTTCCCATGGGCGCGCCTATGCTGCCCAATGCCGCCGCGGCTTGGTATATCCCAGCCGCCGGGTTGTTCTGCGCATTCTGGTGGTGGTGGCCGAAAGGCATCGCGGCGCACCGGGTCGACAGCTCCGGGCGCTGTCTGCGGTACGAGAGAATCAGACTGGACGCTGCTGCGGTGCTCAAAGACGTGGAATGAAGCCTGCGGAGCGGTGCGACTGCCGTCAACGTCGTCGTGCTCTGCCACGGCTCCATCTCGGCAGATCCCGCCCGCACCTCCCCCTCATAGGGCACATTCACGCCAGGAGCCTCTGTGACACTGCTACGCCTCGCCCGTCCATGAGACCGCCACGAGCTGCTTATCTCACCAACGCCTCCACCATTCCCTCCACCACTCGTATCTGCCTCACTCCACGTGTGCGACGCTTCACTGCTATGGCGTCATCACCCAGGCGAGCACTCTTGCTACTACCCCCCCCGCCAAGTCCTTCATCTTATGCATCACTCAAGGCCGCCTACAATGCACCCGTGTTTACTGTACTGAAAGAACTTGCGCCGTCATCTTCCAGGCCCGTCTTGCTCGACATTGCCTTGCCTGTCCCAGAACTCCATGGCAAGCTAGACGCACCAAGAGGGCCACTATATGCAACCACGCAGCAGTTAGTAGCACATCTCTACAAGCTCATCTGCATCAACACCACCAAGCATTCCATCGATCCTGAAGATGCAAACGCCGTCGATGCTCGCGTTGTACTTGTTGCGCATCCGAGAAACGGACAGCCAAAGGCTGCTCCAGCTGACACCACTCCGGAGCAGGAGCTGCAGGGTCCAGCCATTGACATTGATACTCTGGCTCGGTCTCCCAGATCCTGGGATGCCATCTACTCTGTTGAGAGTGAAGAGGGCGAGTGCCTCTTACAAACCTTCGTATCTCTTTCAAGCACTCCAAGGAAGACGTCCAGGGTACGTGGGGGCATCGTGACCGTCGAGAAACCACCGAGCGAAACTGCGCCAATTGCCCACTCTGTCAACCACCTCTCCGTCGCGGTAGGTGGTACATTTGATCACCTGCACATTGGTCACAAGCTGCTTCTTACCATGTTCGCCTTCGTTCTTGGGAGAAGACAAGCGTCCGAGCAAACGCCGAGCACACTTACCGTGGGCATCACTGGCGATGCACTACTCAAGAACAAAAAGTTCGCTGACCACCTTGAAAGCTGGAAGTGTCGACAAGAATCGACCCATGAGTTCCTATCTTCCATCATCTACTTTGGTCCATTCGACGACGCACATGTCCGTGTGCAAGAGTTGAACGAACCTGGACCAAACGGCCACGCAGTTCATGTCAGCTATCCATTTGGTCTTACTATCAAATACGTCGAGATATGGGACCCCTTCGGCCCAACTATAACTGACAAGGACATTACCGCTCTTGTGCTCTCGCTCGAAACCAGAGGCGGCGGTGCGGCTGTGAACCAGAAGCGTAGAGAACAAGGTTGGGATCCGCTGGAAGTCTTTGAAGTTGCTGTTATCGATGCCAGCGAAGAGCAAAGCCTGGACGAGTCTTTTCAGAGCAAGTTGAGCAGCACGGAGATACGCCGAAAGCGCCATGAACGCATGAAGCCGAAAGCGAAAGCCTGAGGCATGTCTGCAAGGACACGGCACGAGAGTTGCTGTCAACATTGATGAAACGACAAGTCATCACATACATGCCCGAAATTGTTCAGTATGCGTCTTTGTACGACATTTTACGACACCGTGCGTTCCGAAGCTATACGACAGCGCAGATCTGCATGCTTTTGCTGTGATAAGTATACGAGTATCAGCAGGGAACTGGAAATGAAAACCCGCAGGGCTGCAGTAGTATTGCGTAAGGATACGGCTGCAAATCGCTTAAATAGATTGCGCCGGTGCAACCTGAATCAGCGTTGCACACGATTTGGCACGACGATAATGACGAGGCGACGTGGGACATGAGTATTCAGTAGTCGGACGATGGTACTGCCATACATGACAGCGCAATGTTCTTACGTTGTCGACACAAGAGCATGCGAATCTCGCAAGCCACAATGAGATACCCTGTGCCAATGAGAGACACCATATGACACGCGCTTCAGCCCTTTCTCAGGTGTCGTCACCACGCGCTATCGGGCATAACGCATCCCAAGATCACGGCGATGTTAGGGGCCGGATGACGTTCAATAGCGGCCGATTGGCGTGCGGAAGCGCTCTCCCCAATGCGTTGCCAACGAAGCATGCATCCAAGACCACCAAACTCTGATTCGAAGAGTGACAGTGGCATGTGGGGAGCTGCGAGTGTGCCTCGAATCAGATGGCCGCAGGCTGACCAACCCCTGCTGTCGCGCAACACCGAATCGACTGTTTTCGCTCGGGAGGAGCCATGTGCTCCCGCCTTTCTACGGGTGTCCAACGCTTGCCCGCATACACTGAACAGTCATGTGACTCACTAAGCTTCTTGAAGGCTAAATCGCTTCTCCTCATTGGGCTGGCCGGGTCTAGCTTGACAGCCTGCAGCACTTTAGACACGCTTGCTGGCGCAGTGCAGGATTCCGCGCCCACATGTCCTGCGCAACACTCCAGCGACATTGAGCTGACTGCTACAGAAAGGCCATGCTCTTTTCTTCTTTCGCTTGCCCCTCTGGCTGCTGTGCTACCTTTGAGACTTCGCAGAGCGTCGCTGTCAGACGTTACTGCACGGACACCTAGGTCGACTTCGCCGCTGCTATCGCCAGATATCCCGCCACATGTACTTCGTGCCGGGCCGTACCTTCTTCGCTGAGCGTCTTTTTAGTGCGCGGTCCGCTTCCTGACACCCGAGTCATTAGAGAAATCCTGTCCTAAACCCCGCCTTCTGCTTCTTTGGACGTTATATGGTGTTTATCACATCGCGATGGGTATCCTCGACCTCGCCGACGAACTTCTCCGTATCATTCTTGAACATGTTGCCTCTGAGCCAGAGAAGCTCATTAGTCTCAAAAGACGGGCCTATCTTTCGCAGGAAAGCTTCAAGCCACATCCTGCGCCCGAACCAGATCAAGCTTCCAACATCGCTCACTTCCGACTTACTTGCAAGAAGTGTACGTAACGCACATGTGCCGAACGGCGTGTGAGACTTACACTGACTTTGTGCACGAATATCCAGTCGCCGAGCTTGGCGTACTCCACCAATGGTCGCGGGTCACAACACGATTCTCAAGAAGTGGTCTACGACGTTTGGAACTGATTGCACGGCAGCCACATCTAGCTCAGCGGGTGAAGAAATTCAGTTACATGGTTCCATTCTTCTACGTCGAAGGTCTTGGTCTACATTTGTCTTTGTGTCCGTCTATAACTGACAAAACCTACAGGACGAGAGAGAGTGCAAGACCTCTTTCCTACGCTCCAAGACAGCCTCGGTCCACTCGATGTCAGACACTTCGTACAAAAGGTCAACGAACAGAAGGACATTGTGAAAACCCGCGAGGATGCTCGCGTATTAAACTTGGCGATATCATCGTTCACTGCACTCCAACATGTGCAAATACTGAGGGTTCAGGACCAGGCAGACGCCTCGCTTATCTCTTACATCCGCAACCATGCTGAGCTCAACCATTTAGTAGAACTAAAATGGCCACCAGGTATAGCAGCAGTCTTGCTTTAAAAGTCTCAAGAACGTCTACTAACAACATAAAGCGTGTCTTCACAGCACTAAGACTATCGGAGCAGCACTTTTTGAATCAAGATCACCTTGCTCACGCTTCTCATCGCCTATGCTCAGCCCACAAAGTGTTCTAGGAGCGGCAAATAACCTACCAACGACACTAAGTCTCCTAGCTGAAAGACTTACGTGTCTCGAGCTCCATTTCGACGACCCTACGGACCTTGATATCCGGATGCGAGAATTAAGCACACTCTCAAAGGCTATATTCACAGCAGCGAAAAATATCGAGGCAGTTCACATTGGATTTCCTTCTCACCGACCGTTGACCCTGCGGCTAGAAGAGATATTCCATAACGTCAAATGGGACAAACTGCAAGCTTTCGGAATTCAGGCTTGGAGGCTTGACGCAGACGAAATCATCGGCCTAGCCCGCCGACATCGAGAAACCCTCCGCGGCTTACGACTCCGCGACGTCCTCCTAAAAGACGGAAGTCGCTGGAAAGATGTGCTCACATTTCTTCGCGAAAACATGACGAAGATGGACTGGGTGAGCCTCCGACGCATCGATTACGAGAACCATTTCGACGAGTCGCGCGTCCTGGGCGCAGAGATCCCGGATGAGTCCCTGGTTGGGAGTGATAGCAGCGATGAGGATGAAGACTGGGACATGCCCGATGATGACGACGATGACGCTTTCATGCACCAGATGGACAACTTCGCAGACGGAAGCAACGATTCAATGCCCGACTCGGATCTGGAGTCGGACGCAGGAACAGACGAGCCAGAGCAAGGCGGGCATCTGGCTTTCCCGCAAACGTACCCTGATACGCCGATGTCGGTACCCTGCTGTAATGGTCACGTGGACGACATGGATACACTTGGCGATGACGGCATTTCCGTGTCGAATGTTCAACGGTAAGATTCAGTCACACGCGCGAGGAGTATGCATTAACGTGTGACAGCAAATACTGGGAGAAGTGGTGTGTGAATAAGACCTGCTCTCACGGGCACAAGTGAGCTGCCACGCGCAAGGTGCGCGTGCTTGGTAGCGGTGGCTGTAGCGAAACAATCCGATGTCCCCAAAACAAGATCAAAAGGCGTTCCTTGAATCCGATTTAGACTACACGCACGGGCGCATGCTTCATTCCTGGTGTGCGGGTTGTATTGTGTTCATTTAGTTTTTGCCGCAGGTCATGTGCTTGTAGCGGCAGCGGGCAGGGCGGTTATCAAGTCAGCGCATATCTTTCAGCGTACATCTATGTCAAACATCACCACAAGCAGCAAGCAGGGAGGAAAAAGAGGCTCAGATGTTGGAGATGCGTCCATCCCATTGGAATAAATCAACAAAAAGCCCAGACTCGAAGCAAGCTATCAACCCCAAGATCCACGCTCCATTGCTCAACACAGCCTCCAGTTCAAATCCCCCACCTCGAATGCCTTCCACTTCGTGATAGCCAGCGCGCTTGTGCGATTACGTGCCGCCCTTGAAGATCTCACGTCTCAGCATTCTATTTGGTGCACTTCTGCCACTGGACGTACACGACTTGGCTGAACTTGAGGTCGGTCGAGTCGGTGGTGAGCAGACCAGTCGCCGACGAGTTGGTGCTGGTCAGGCGCACCTGCGAGTTGATGTTGAGCATGCCGGCAGCGCCGCACGGCGACCATATGATGGAGGTTGAGTCGGCTTCGTCGTGCTTGAGGTAGTCGCCGTTGACGGGGCCGACGAAGCTGTATTCGGTGGACGTCTGTGTTGGCAAGTCAGCAATCTAGACTCGGTAAAATCAGTGGAACCTGCGTACCTGAGCGGTCTGGCCAGAGAAGTAGTAGGTGGACTTGAGAGTGCCCGTGATGCCCTTCTGGATGGCGGCGTAACCGCGGTAGTCGGCGGACAAGATAGAGTACTGGAAGCCTCCGGGGTACTGGAGGTCAACGTTGAGCTGGCAGTTCTTGCGCTGCTCGGTGACGGAGATGCCAGGGCCGGTGGATGCGATGTAAGAGTCGAAGATGAGGGTGACAATGGTGCGGTCCGAAGAGATCTGGGAGCTCATGGTGCCCTGAGGACATCCAGTTCCTCCATAGCTGACACCCTTGATGGTGACCTACAATTTTCGAGTCAGTATTTGGTTCGGGTAAGTGGGGGGGTTATGTGTGACTGACGGAACCAGCTGGAGGAGTGTCACCAAGCTCGACGGTGGGAAGGCCTGGGAGCGCGGCAGCAAGAGGAGCGAGAGCGAGGAGCCACTTCATATTGAATAGAGTTGATGATCCGAGGATGCAGGCTGGAGATTGAAGGGAGGATTGTAATGAAGACCGAGAGTGGAAGCTGGATGATGTTCATTTGGGAGGAGACATGCACCAGTTATATACCACTGCTTCGGCATCTCATACTCTATACTTAGGACCTCACCCAAGTGTATGGCAAGACCTATCTGCGAGCATGTAACCACACCGCCGACTCAGAAACCTGATGCCAAGTGCCAATAGCAATATCGAGTACGGCTGGACCGGCGGGCCGCTGATGCTCATAGGCCCAGACGATAATGTTGCTCAGGTGAGTTCGTGTTTTCGGCACACTGTGCTGCAATGTTTGGCAGTGGCGTTGGAGCTAAACCTAGAGTTGAGTGCTACTATCTGGAGCTTTCAGTAGCGTCGTCCACTTCATCGTAGCAGAGTGAGACTTCATGCCAAACGAGACCTATGGAGCGGCTCGATAGCGAAGCGTCCAGATGGGACGCGAAGTCAATCTAGGCTAGCTAGAGCGCTGTATTGTCACTGCCAAGCTGGTGTAATGTCATACATAGGACCCAAGTGAGGTAACCGAGCAACAGCCATTGTATACAGCTCGCATGCGTAGACCGAGCACCGGCAAGGACGTGGGGTGGTTCCCAAAGTCGCAACGCGTACCGGCAGTCGCTAGGCGGGTGATCTTGAATATGCCCGGTTCGCTGATTCCATTGAGACCCTCTGCTCGCCTCCGGGGGTTCTCCGAGGTCCTCGTGGGCGAGCACGGCCTGTGTAGATTGAAGTTGAATTGGATGAAATCTATTACCCCATGGTACCGAGCCTAGAATAGTGATACAGGGCCTGGATGCTGGATATGAATTTGGTGAACCCTCAAGGGATAGCGAAAGCGGCTCCACTAGACGGATGACATTCATCAATAGTCCCGTATGTATGCATCGGCAGAATGTTGCGGAGGCGGATGATGAAAATAGAGCTTCACCGAAGAGATGCTTTGGTAAGACGATTCGTCGAGGTTGTCCCTTGTCGTAGATCTCGAAGAGGTTTGCAAACATTGCGGCTAGATTAACCTTATATTAAAGCTTGTCACTCCATCGTGGCTCGAGACCCTGGGGTAATTTACGTTAGCGAAATCGAATGCCTGCAAGGACAGGAAGAGTTTCTCGACAACGAGGACAAAAATAACCTCTCGTGCAGTAGTCACGATATCTTGACTGTACCTGGTGATTGGTAAGGCGCCAGCCGTAGACATCGACCGTGGGCAGTCCAGACTCGCACTCTGCCGGCTTGTGAAGTTGTTAGTGCAGCCAGAGTCAATTATTTGGAGCAGAATAAATTGTCGGTTGATTGCACACTTGGTTTTACCAGGAGGGATACGAAAGTCAGCATCCTTGGACTCGGCGGTGATCATCCATGAACTGGAGCTGGTCTGCTCCCTGGTATGTTTGCATGCCCCAACAACAACTCGTGACCTTGACCAAGAGCAGTTAAAACAACTGACAAATGCGGACAAGACGTCGCCTGACGGATTGAAATGATGGACTTCATAATGCCAATCATGTTCGTACCGCATACGGCAAATGCATTGCCAGGCATTAGGCACCTCGACGGTTTCACAGGATCGATACGACTGTCAGCCCACAGGAACATGGGAACATGAGTCCAAAGAAGACAGAACGGGTTCTGACTTTCAAACGCGGTATGCGCGACTTGAAGAGATTCGGCGAGTAGTTGTCATTTTCAATGCCATGGTCGCGCGCGTTTCACGCCCATGCTGTCCTCAAATCTCAGCCCGCCTCAAGCAATACCCGGGTAAAAGTACCTGGCGCGGACAAATTTGCGGCTCTGCAGCACTCGGCAATAGCGGCGAATCTTCGAAACGGCGGCAATGGCAAAGGAGGGGTCGAGAGAAGGGTGCTTGTAGTGAGGCAGCGCGCACGAAAGAGTTGACTGCACATGACCAGGCGCGAAGCACTCCACACGCGTCGAAGCGGCGGAATTCGACCCCGCGCTGCGCCACACAAGTGGCTGAAGCTAAACTCCGAGGTCCTGTCAGATTTGTCAGATCTCAATCATGGCGTCAGACACAATCCAGAAGGGTAATTCTTCGCAAGCGGCAAGGTAACCAGATGGCCTCTTTCTTTCCACCCAATTCCACCATACAACCCGACCCACATACAGTCTGCAGTTTATACATCTTGTCAAACTGAAGCTCCTATACTACATCCTCCTCATCCTCTTCTCCTACGCGTCCATGTCCTTTCTGACCAAGCTGTTCCGCCCCTTCAGCACAATGTCCAACGGCCCCGCCACACCCATGACCGTGCCTGCAGGCGCACACACCGCCACCGTCGCTGCGGGCTGTTTCTGGGGCGTCGAGCACATGTACCGCAAGCAGTTCGGCAAGGCGGGCTTGTACGATGCGCGCGTGGGATACATTGGTGGCGACAGCGAGAACCCAGGGTACCGCGCTGTATGTTCAGGGCGGACGGGACGTAAGTACATCCACGTGATATTTCGTAGACAAGCAGTGTAGCTAACAATTCCATAATCAGACGCCGAAGCACTCCAGGTGATTTATGATCCCGAGAAGGTGACTTACCGCACACTCCTCGAGTTCTTCTACAAGATGCACGACCCGACGACTGCGAACCAACAAGGTCCGGATCGCGGCAGCCAGTACCGATCCGCAATATTCTACCACAACGCCGAGCAAGAAAAGGAGGCGCGTGAGATCACAGAAAAGGTCAACAAGCAGTGGTGGAAGGGTGGCGTCGTGACTGAAATCCTCCCGGCAGGACAGTGGTGGGACGCTGAGCAATATCATCAATTGTACCTGGATAATAACCCAGGCGGATATGAGTGCCCGAGCCATTTCTTGAGGAGCTTCCCACCGCTGGCCGATTAAGCTGCTATAGACTGGCGCTTCGAGCATGAAAGTAGAATGAAAGCGTCAATGCGAAATCTTGAATGATTCAAATTTCTTCTTACATTATGTGTCATGTGCTACACATGTTGGGATATCTAAGAAGGAGGCATAGTCTCAAAAGTCTGCGCAACCTCCTTCTCCCATCCAAACCTCGCCTTTCCGTAGATCTCAGCAGCAGGCTTCAATCCCGCGCCAATGCCACCATCGTTCAGCAACACAGTGCGCAGCACAATCTTGTCGTCGCCGAGGGCTTCTTGCTGGTGGTAGACGTGCGTGGTGCAGTTCTTGCAGTAGTACTATTACGCCATCTTCTTTACTATGTCTACTCACGCGAGTTGAATGGATCTGCGGACTTACGCAATGAACGCCCTTGCCCGAGTCACCCTTGTACGTGTACTTGCCCAGACCCTTGCCCTTCTTGATGCTCAAGGCATTGGCGGGGATAATCTGGTTGAGCGTGTAGGGTGCGCCAGAGAGGAGCTTGCATGTATCGCAGTGACTACAAAACAACCCTTAACATGCATCATCATACCAACAATCTCACATGACGAATGCAAACATACCACAAAATATGTCCCTGCTGATCCGAGCTCAACTCCGCCGACCACTCCGTGTTTCCACAGTGGCATTTTCCGTTGTACGTCGACATGATTGGCCGCAAGAATGTACTAAACCAGGTACAAGTAATCAAAGGTAAGGGTACTGAAGACAACAAGGTCCTCAAGGCACGGGAACGGGGTATTTATAACAGCCTGGCTCTCGCAGCTCCCCGTTCGTTTCCTATGCTCCATCGCTTCCGGCACTTCTTCGCAAGCGTAGACTATCAGCTCAGCGCATCCAACCAGCCCCTCACGATGGGTATTTGTCAGAAGCGGCGCTGAAGACATACATCATTCGAACGCTCCGGCTGCGGGGATGGCGATCGATGCACGCTACACATCGACCATTTTCCCTACTCCGGCTCTCCCTCACCTCCTCGTTCCGAGTCAATCAACATACATCTCGCTGGATGCGAGGCCCCAATTTGGTTGTCTTCGCGCTGAAAGAGCTGGGGAGCTTGGGCCAGAATGCGAGGGGAGGGACATGACGTGGGCGGGGCAGGGCGGAGAACGCGCAGTATGACGCGGGTTTAATTCCAAATCGTGCTTGCAGATGGGTAGCTGGATTGAGCTGCTGCGCGGAGCTGCGAGTCTGGGCCTTGCCACGTATGGAATATGTGGGCGACTTGGAGCCTGGGTTTTAGTGGACTGTGCTGCATGCTGTATGGAGCGGGTGTATGCTGCTCAATTGAACAACGCGGCGTTTGACAAAGCTTGACGCATGAGGTAGCTTACGAGCCACGGGTATGGTTTGTACGGGCGGGAGTGTAGAGATAGGGGTTTTAAATCATTTTCCATTCCTTGCTTGTCTATTCTAAATCAAAGCTTCCACATCTAGTCAACCTCCAAAAGCTGGTATCTTCCACTGTGCTTATCCAGGGCATCTTCAACACGTTCCATGACCGCGAGCACTTTTTCCTCTTCTAGTCTGCGTCCCACGATTTGTACAGCTACTGGTAGACCAGCCATCTTCTCGGCATCGTAGTGTTTGTAGGCTCCCTGCGCAACGCCGTTGAGCTTCTTGGAATTGAACGATGATGGCAATGCGTCCCTCGTGGGGTCGACATGCGTTACGGGAATGATACCAGCAGAGTAATCGAGCTGCGATCTTGTTAGTACTGATCGAACTACAGGATATCGCGAGGCTTACTAAATTGAACAAGAAGGTATATCCACAACTGCTGACCGCATCGTGCATGCCTCCATGCGGCACTGCTGGTGTCGCATTGGGCGGCGTCAGCATGACATCCATCTTCGCCTCCTCGGACCACCACTTGAAGAAGTTGTCTTTGTATGCTTCGCGCTTGCCAGCAAGTTGCCAGTACTCATAAGCACTCTTGGGATGCCAGTTGCGAATCAAGCCGGCCCAGATACTGTCGCCCTTAACGTAGCGGACGTACAAGTAGTGGATGTATTTGATGAACCGTGGAAGGCGCATATAGCGCATCATTTGAGCAGCGCCTTTGTCGTTCCATTCGCCCGTGCGGAAATGTGACATGAATGTGCTGCCGCCGTCACTGAGGAGGAGGTGGGATGCTAGCTGGAGCGCTTCGTAGGGAGAGGGAGGCTCGACATCGAAGACATCGTGGCCTTCCGCTACGAGCGCTTTCGCAACTTCGTCGAGGGCACGGGCACACGCTGGTGACGGGTCGACGACATGGTCGGTACGCATGACACCGATGCGGAGCTTCTTCTTCTCCTTGTACTCTTCCTCTATTTCTTCGCGCCATTCAAGTGGATGGCATGTGTAGTCGTACTTCCAGGGTTTCATCTGGATGAAGCTCCGCGTGAAGTATGTCAAGTCGTTCAGTGTCCGAGCCATGGGGCTGAAGACACTCGGAATGGCTTCCTGGCCCGACATGCTCGTGTTCATACCCATTTTCGGCCATCGCCCCGTGGAGCAGCGTATAGAATAGCAGCCGGAGAAATGTGCTGGCGCGCGTACCGAACCTGCGACATCAGACCCTATGCCTATGCGACTGCCACCGAATGCTAGCAGTGCTGACTCTCCACCAGTAGAGCCGCCGGGCGAGTATTTGTCGTTGTGTGGATTACTGCATTGCCCCCAGACGTCGTTGGTCGATTCGAAGGAGAGGAGGGTAGTCGGCAGGTTTGTCTTCACAAAGGGTACGGCACCCGCATCCTTCAACAACTGCACCATAGGTCCATCTTTAGTATATGGCTTGCCCACATTTCTTGAGTATCCGACCGAAATATCAAATCCTTTGACCTGTATCGAGTCCTTCAGCGATACCGGTATGCCTGCCAATGGGCCTTTCAGGTTGATCTCCTTCTCAGCCCATTCTTCAGCTTCAGGGAAGAGAATCTCTGTGACGCAATTTGTCTTCTCATGTGCCTTTATTGCAACCTTTCCATATGCACGCAGAACATCGACAGGTCTCGTGACCTGCTTCTGCACATCTTGGACGAGCTCTTGGATGGGTTTGCCGAGGATGGTGCGTTCTTGCGGCGACAATGGATATTGGTAGGCTGAGGGAAGGGATGCGATCTTTGAAGCTCGCTCCGACTGCTTACGCGCGCTGCATCACAATTAGCTATCATGCTTCCGTGGGGGACTGTGTTTATAGATGCGTACCAGTCTTGCTTGTGTTGTCTGTATTCCAAAATACCCATGATGCCTATCGAGGAAGAAGTGTGGGGGAGGGAATTCTAAAGACGCGAGCAACGACCTCGGAAGGTGTCTGGCTTCACTTATTGGCAGCATGTCTTTGTGAGCTGCCTGCGCATATCGGCGGCGCGACGATATGCGGAAGCTCGGCTGCGGGCAACCACAAGAGCTCCCCACTTGCAATAGCTCCAATGCGGAAAGTCCACGCGAGAAACCACGATATCGACATGGAAGGGCGGACATCTCACGCCCTGCAACATGATTGTAACGTGTTGCTTCACCAAGACTCGGCCTACTGTCGCTAACAACAGGAACGGACCTCGGGAGGGTGCCCAGAGGTCATGTGACCAACTCGATTACTTCCAGGGCTATCCATTCCATCCAGTTGCCCTATCTTCCAACATGCTCATGAAGACCCAGCCCAGTCATCTACACTGACTGCACAGCACAACTATAGCTCGTATTTGACAACTTTTCGACACAACTAACACACCACTGGCGAAGCATCCAATAGTATTGCACGTTTGCTAGCTAGTCGTGTGAGCATTGGTGATTGCCTCCAAGCTGTCCTCTCATCTGCACTTTGTTACTTCAGCAACGCCGACAACGCGTACTCAAACGACCTCATCCAACGTTGTTCCACATTTGCGCGTCTCTGATTGAGCCTCAACATTTCTGACCATGGCTCCCGCGCGCCATGTTGGTCGGAGGGAGTGTGGGGCCGGGGAAGGAGACTGACAGCCGCAACGACACCTCTCAACCACTCAATTCGCGATGCAAACAATGGATCAGGATCGCCCAAGCACCACTTGTACATCTGGTACCTGAGTGGCTTCCCCAGAACTGATGTTCAGAGCGACAGGGTTTTGTTCTGCTGTAGCCGCCGGCATGCGTCGGTGCGCAGCTCGGACATTTTCTGGAGCATCGCCAGCTGCCCTCTCTCATTGGCTTCTCCAGCGACAACTCAAGATGACATGAAACTGATGAGGTCCAGACAACCGATGGGTAAGAATAGCAATCAATGAACCTATGCCGTTTTGGGTCAGTACATTGAACGTGCTTGAACATGTCGACATGTATAAGATGCGCTGGTAACAGCAGCAGGAGAGTCATCAAACACCTCACCATCCAACTCACAACCACTCAGTTTCTTTCATATCTTTTCCTGTTTCCTTTTTCCTTGTTTACTATCTGGGTCTCATTCATTCTTCATCTGTCAAGCCCAACACATTCTCTTCATCTGCCGGCAGATCGCATACGTTCCTTGCGATACAAAAGTACTTTGTTCGCTCAGTCTCCATACAGTCCTTCACGAGCCTCCTTCAAATCGCCTACCCAAGGAAACCCACATTCACTCAGCAAATATGCCTGTCCCAAGTTACGGAGCCATGCCTTTGAGCAAGATGTTCTTGGCTGTCCGCGTCCTCCAGGTCATCTGTATGATCATCGTGATTGGAATCACATCCAACTTCGTGCAGATGATCGTGACCACTGGTGTTGAGCCACCAAAAGAGTTTGTTGGCACACTCAGTGTAGTGAGTAATCCCAGTTACTGCACCATGACAGCACTAACAGTCCTCAGACATGCATCGCCACACTCTACATCATGGTCAGCGTCGGTTACTACTGGTCCTACGCCAATCTTGGTCTTCTGGTCATGACGGGTGTTGACTCCCTCCTCCTCATCGCCTTTATCGTCTGTGCCGTCACTCTTGGAAAGCCCATGTCTTTCCTGAACTGCTACGTCATTGGCAAATCATCCAAGGACGTCGACGCCGCCTACGCCTTTGCCTTCGTCACCGCCACAACCCAGAATCTTAACGAGTCTGGCGCTGGTCTTGATCTCCGTCACTGGGCCGGTGTGACCCGCAGCAACTGCTTCCAGGCTAAGGCCGTCTGGGGTATGGCTATCGCTCTTTGGTATATCTCTTCATCATCGCAATCCTCGTTCTACCACTAACTATTTCCAGCATCTTGTTCACCGTCTCCTGCGCTCTTCTGCCTACACTCTGGTACAAGAACAAGAAGCCCGCCCCCAAGACCGTCGAGGAGGCCTAGTGGGCTTTGCAACGATATACAACGGAGTCCAAGGAATGTCACGTTCAACACGATCTCTGCCAGCCCTTGAACACTTTTTACCTTTCCCATAAAAGTCATACAAAAAACCGCATCGCGAAGGAGTTTGGAGTCTCTCTTTTTGTTCTTTCTTGTCTTCTGTTCTTGTTAGACATTGAATGTCTCTAATCCTAATGGATATTTATAGGACTTGGTTCCCTCTCAATACAAACATATTTGCATGCCTTCTTACACTTTACATCTTGCTCTATAGGTATTTGTATTCTAATATGCTTTATAGTGTTGTAACTCTTGTATAGTTAGTAACGCTTATATTAGAGGGAATAGCTTCTATCGTTAGGCAGTAAGTGCTACTCTATTAGCGTTAGCGTATATAACTAAGTTTTAGAGCTTATTTCTAAGACTTCTTAATTAATACTTTTAATAGGTTATAAGCTATAAGAATAGACGCTAATCTTCTATAC
>Ga0265780_10002886_pt1 | contig 22969 bp, 21 predicted proteins | sample P1T30metagenome_FD_192432 | JGI IMG/M metagenome (GOLD analysis project Ga0265780, IMG submission 192432) | Plant litter microbial communities from East Loma Ridge, Irvine, California - P1 T30 | ecosystem: Environmental > Terrestrial > Plant litter > Unclassified | place: USA: California... | reverse complement strand
GCAAATAGTTTACACCATATTTCAAAAAATTCTTTTGATTTTCTCGTCCCCACTTCGCTGCATCATCAGTAAAATCAATTAAATCGGGCACCTTGTTACCAAAACCCATCCGTAACCAGGCGGTAAAAGTTCCAGAACTATCGCCCTGCGTATCGGCCGCTAAAGCTTTTGCTTCAATCAAATTTCCATCAGCCAAAAAAGCATAATCAATAGCTTGATGCGCTGTTAAACCTTTCGAATTTTGCAAATAATTCGATATCTCTTCTCCTGTAAGTTTTGGAATTTTAACAATCTGCGTACGCGATAAGATTGTAGTTAAAATCTGGTCCTGACTTTGAGCAATTAGAATAAAAAGAGTATTTGCGGGTGGTTCTTCAATTAATTTTAACAAGGCATTGCCTGCTTTGTCCAGATATTCTGGCAACCACATAATTAGAACTTTCGTTTCAGCTTCGAAAGCTTTGTAACTTAATTTTTTAATAATGTCGTGGCATTCTGCTATCGGAATGTTAGCTTGTTTGTTTGCTGCATCCAATTTTGAGCGCCAAATATCCATGTCAAAATAAGGATCCTGCATTACCATATTTCGCCATTCTTCCAATACATCAACCGCTATTTTTGTACTTGCGCCAGCAAAAAACGGATAAGAAAAATGTAAATCCGGATGAATTAATCGCTCATATTTCCTGCAACTAGAGCATTCGCCACAGCTATCATGTTCTAGCTTATTTTGGCAATTGATATATTGAGCATAAGCAATGGCCATCGGCAGAGCACCAGAACCAGCAGGAGACAAAAACAACTGTGCGTGACTAACGCGGTTTTCTTTAACCGTTTGCACCAACTGTTGCTTAATTCTATCTTGCCCTATAATTTCTGTAAACTGCATTTGGTGCAAAATAAGAAATAGATATGATATTCGCTACCTCGGCATCCTGAACTTTGTTTCACAATCAGCTAATTTTAAATTTATCAGACATTTATTTTCTTTTGAAAAGCATGGTTCGATAATTCTTTTTAAAGGTTCTGTCCCTTTTTCCGCTATATCTTTTATGGGGAACGACTGATCAGTTATTGACAATTTTGCAACCAATAAAAGGATGCCGCTTCAATAGGGTTTAAGCAATAAATACAGATGCTTTTATGTCAAAAAACCCATTTAGCGAAAAAACCTATCTTTGGAGCTTTTAATTTGTGCAGCTTTTAAGCTGTAGCAACTAAATTAAATTGGTAAAACATTTATATGGCACGCATTCTTGCTTTTGATTATGGAACCAAACGTATCGGCATTGCCGTTACAGATCCTTTGCAAATTATTGCAACTGGCCTGGATACGGTGCATCCCAAAGACATTATCGATTATATCAAAAAGTATATGTTAGTGGAGCAAGTGGAAGCTTTTGTTTTAGGCGATCCGAAGCAAATGGATGGATCAGATTCTGAATCGAAACAACATGTTAAAGGTTTCTCTACGCTATTAAAAAAATCATTTCCAACGGTTCCACAGCATTGGGTTGATGAGCGCTTTACCTCAAAAATGGCTCAGCAAGCCATTATGCAAAGTGGCTTAAAAAAGATGGATCGGAGAGATAAAGATCGGGTGGATACCATCGCTGCAACCATTATTTTACAATATTTTATGGAAACCCACCGTTTATAATCGAATATATGAGCCTGATAAACGACGATTTACAACAATTATTAATCAATTACTGCGAACCAGAAAACGAACTGCTTCAACATATTGACCGTGAAACTAACCTAAAAGTTTTAATGCCAAGAATGCTTTCCGGCCACTATCAGGGGCGGGTACTCAGCATGTTGAGCAAAATGGTTTCGCCAAAAAGAATTTTAGAAATAGGCACTTTTACGGGCTATGCTACACTTTGCCTGGCAGAAGGATTGCTTGCAGATGGATTGATTTACACCCTCGATATAAACGCAGAGCTGGAAGATATGGTTAGAAGCAATTTTGCCAAATCGCCCCTTAATGATAAAATACAATATATCATAGGTGATGCAGCCGAAACAGTAAATCAATTGGATGAAGTTTTTGATATCGTTTTTATTGATGCGGATAAGAAAAACAACGGTACCTATTACGATTTGATTTTCGATCGCGTTCGCCCAGGCGGAATCATCATTGTTGATAATGTACTATGGAGTGGAAAAGTTCTTCAGGACAAACAAGACAAAGACACCAGGAATATTGCTAGTTTTAATGATAAAATTACTGAAGATGAACGGGTTGAAAAACTAATACTACCCGTTAGAGATGGATTATTTGTGATTAGGAAAAAATAAAAATTCGTAATGGAGCGGCCGAAGTAATCTGCCAAATGAGATTGCCTTGCGCCAAAGCAATACGACAATGAAGAGAAAGAAACTATCATTTTTCAAACCAAAAATGAATAAAGTCATGATAGCTTCATCACCTTGGAAGACAAATTATAAACTAATGAAAAATATACTTACTTTTTGCCTTATACTCTTAAGTGTAATTATCACCAAAGCACAAGATACAGAAGATTATATAGCAGATCATGTTGAGGTAGCCCAAGAGTTAATGCGTGATCATAAAATCCCGGCCAGCATCATTTTGGCAGTAGCCATACACGAATCTGCGGCTGGAAACAGTAAAATTGCCCAACATTTGAATAATCATTTTGGCGTAAAGGGCCCAAATAATAACGTTGAAATCCGTTCCGCCTACCGCGATTACGAAAACGACGAGGAATCTTATAATCACTTTGTTGAACTGATGGAAACCCGTGCACCTTTTAATAGCTTGTTTGATAAATATGACCAATACGATTACAAAGGTTGGGCAAAAGGCATCCAAAGATCTGGTTATGCCCGCAGCCGTACCTGGGCTAGCCAGGTAATTGCCATGGTAAATAAATATGATCTTTATCAATACGATGAGCGGCCAATGGATTACGAGGAACCTGTACCCAAAGCGCCAGTTTATCATCGCAAGAAAAGAATCTCTAGGATTTACACCGTTAAGGCTGGAGATAATTTAGGCGCTATTGCGAAAAAGAAAGGCACAACAGTTAAATCCCTGATGAATAAGAATGGCCTTAAAAAAGCAAATTTGAAGCCTGGCCAGCGGCTCAAGTTTTAAGTTTTACGTAATACGTGTTAACTTATCACTCGAAATAACCAGTAAATCAATTTAATCAATTAACCATAAAATGCATTTATATTACCGTTTATCTTTTCTGTTTATCCTATTAGCTTTTGCCAGTTCCTGCAGTTCAAGGAAATTTTCAAAAAACAATAAACAAATCGAAAAAGCTGCGAACAAAGCAAATAACAATAGCTATAAAAGCTATAACACGTTGAGTTATATTGATGAGTTTAAAGCAGTAGCCATTGAGGAAATGAATTCGGATGGTATTCCAGCGAGTATTACCTTAGCACAGGGAATTTTGGAATCGGGCAGCGGAAACAGTGACTTGGCGAAATATGCAAACAACCACTTCGGCATTAAATGTACTTCAGACTGGAAAGGAAAAAATTATTTCCGTGATGACGATCAGAAAAATGATTGCTTCAGAGTTTATAAAGATGCCCGTGAATCTTTCAGAGATCACTCTGAGTTTTTGAAACGTAAGCGTTATAGTTTCTTGTTCCAACTAGATAAAAACGATTACAAAAGCTGGGCCCAAGGTTTAAAAACTGCAGGTTACGCCACCAATCCAAAATATCCAGACCTGTTAATTAACATGATCGAAAAATATCAGCTTTATCAATACGATCAATCTGAAAGTGAAAAACAGAAAATTGCCCGTGAGGATCGAGTTTTCGCAGAAATAAACCAAAATATCCCGCAGGAAAAAAAGAAATTTACACCTGTTGATACCCCTCCGCCAGGTGCGAAACCAATTATTGCCGACGGAACTTACACGGTTGTAAAAGGCGATACGCTTTATAATATTGCCAAACGTTTCAATCTATCTGTTGATGAATTAAAAATGTTAAATGAGATGACTGCAGATGGGATTAAACTAGGTCAGGTGCTTAAGGTTAAATAATGTTAATGCTAAACATTGCGCAATAGATATTTGTAGTTTTGTAAACACATGAAACTTTTTGCAACCATTGCTTTTCTTTTTTGCTTCACAATGGCGCTACATGCACAAACCAAACCTGTGCAGGGAATTGTTATTGACAAAGAAACCAAACAGCGTTTAGCAAAGGTTTATATTTATAATGTACGTACCAGAGATGGATTGTACAATAATACAAAAGGTGAATTTAGCACTTATGCCAATCAAGGCGATACCTTGGTAGCAGCATTGGCTGGTTATGGGGTAGATACTATTGTATTTAAAGGACAGGCTGCTGCTTATTTTCAACTTAAATCTTTAGGAATTAGGTTGAGAGATGTAGTGATTGCGCAAAAACGACTAACGCCCCAACAACTTTACGAAAAATCGGTAAAGGAATACCGTTATCAAACCATGAAAGGCAGCAGTAAAGATTTGTTAAATCTGGGTACAGGAGGTGTTGGCCTCGGCATAGATGCAATTTATAATTTATTGAGCAGACAAGGCAGGAATGCCCGCCATCTGCAAAAAATACTGGAAAAAGATTATCGGGAAGATTTAATAGATTATCGCTTCAAAGCATCCCTGGTTGAGCAAGTGTTGGGCATTAAAGATACTGAACTGGAAGATTTTATGCAGCAGTACCGTCCAACTTATCAATTTGTACTCGATGCTGATGATTATGCTTTCAATATTTTTATTCGTAATGCTTACAGAAGCTATAGAATGAATCCAAAAGCATTACAATTACCGCCTTTACCTAAACTAACAATAGAGAAGTTGTGAGGCCGCCAATTTTGATTGTCAAAAATTTGCCGGCAACAGGAATGGCTATATTTCCGTTTATTTTACTAAAATCCAAACGCCTGAAAACCAACCTTGAAATCATCAATCATGAAAAAATTCATTTAAGGCAGCAGCTGGAATTGCTTATTCTTCCTTTTTACTTTTTGTATTTAGTTAACTATCTGATTAACCTGATTATTTACAAAAAACATGATTTGGCTTATCGAAAGATTATTTTTGAACAGGAGGCTTATCAACACGAATCAGATTTAAAATATTTACAAAAGAACAGTTGGTTTGGGTGGATTAGAACCAGATAAGAGCATGTTTCTGCCCATTTTAACGTTGTTGATAAGACATTCATTTCGCTAAAACCTTTTTATCTATAATTTTTTTCTTTTTCTTTGTACCCAATGAAGAATTGTTTAGCCGCCCTAATCCTTGTTCTAAGTATCTGCTCTACAAAGTTATATGCACAGGTAATTGATACGATTCCGATCAATACAAAAGACCTGAATATTAAGCTTAAACGCAGTCCGTTACCAAGCAGGCAAGGTCCGTTAAATTTCGAGCCGGTAAAAATCCCTCCTTTTATTGTAAATGCTAAGGTAAATTACTGGAAAACCAAAACATCCATCGGCATTAACGTAAACCAAGCTCAGTTTAGCGATAACTGGAAGGGCGGTGGAGTAAACTCTGTTGCTGTTGGTGGATTATTAAACTGGAAAGCCGAATACAATAAAAATAATTATAGTTACGTGAGTGAGGTAATTTTGCAATATGGAAAGATCAAAAATAAAGATCAGTTGCAAAAGAAAACCAACGACCGTATTTTCTGGGATAATAAAGCTTCATTTCAATTATCAAAAAACTGGTTCTTTTTCGGATCTGTTAACTTTGAATCGCAGTTTGACAGCGGATATCGCTATTTCAAAGATAGCAATGGCGAAGAACAACAGGTATTAATCTCTAGATTTATGTCCCCTGGTTACTTAACTGAATCTATTGGTTTTGAATACAAGCCAAACAAATACTTCTCTACCCGAATTGGTACAGGAACGGCCCGCCAAACTTTTGTTTTGGATACTGCTGTTTACGATAATAAAAACAATGTTTTTGGTGTAGATAAAGGGAAACATTTCCGCAACGAACTGGCTTTTCAGGTGGTAAGTGCATTTGATAAAGATATTTTCAAAAACACCAACTTAAAAGCACGTTATGCCATGTTTATTCCTTACGAAGATATCGCTGTAAAACGCATCGACCATCGATTGGATGTAGCTTTAACCGCAAAAATTAACCGTTTCATGAACACCAGTTTAACAGGAGTAATTTTATACGATACGGACACAGATTCGAAAGTGCAGGCCAGCCAGACATTGGCACTCGGTTTTGCCTTTGTCTTCCCGAGGTAGGTTTAAGTTGAGAAATATCAGTTTGGAATCCAAATTAATCAGTCTACAGTAGAATCCTTAAACCTTTTTCCTCTTTTTCTTTATATCGAGGTAATCTACAAAATACAATACCTTAACCGATAAGCTGTTGTTTTGAGGAGCTGACAAAATTCCATTCAAATTGCGGTTGTAACGCTGTGTAAAATACGAATCATAAGTTTCGGCAGCATCTTTGTACGAAACAGAAAGCGTGCTTCCGGGAGCAAACTGCCAGGTATAAATTAGATCGATGTTAAACACATTGTAATTTCTATCCGTTCCGGTTAAAGCAGGCCCCTGGTAATCAGTTAAATTGCCGTCGGGTTTTAAAAGATAAAATTCTTTGTTCCTTCTGTCGCTCCAATAGTGCCTCAATACAACTGTAACACCCATTAAATTGGTAAATGTATATTTTGCATCAAAAGAATTTTCGACCGTTCGCCTGTCATACCTTGAAAAAATAGCTTGACTACCTTGCGAGGTAACCCAATTCACATAGTTGTAGTTGGGGTTGAAGTTTAAATCAAGTCCGAAGGCTACTTTATCGTTCAATCGGTAGTTTTGAAACAAGTAGAAATTAAACTCCTTTCCAGAAAAAAGTTGTTGCTCAATAAAACGAACGTTACCACCAAAATTGTAAGCCTTTGCCCGGTTCGTGTTGATGTACAAACCTAAATTGTAGCTTTCTGGCGCCTTATAAACCTGGCCATTTCTAGCCTCATAAAAATCATTTCGTTTCGCATCATAATTGGCATTGATCTCTGCAGACCATAAATTTTTAAATCGAACGTAAGCGCCGCCATTTGCCCCTGTACTTTGGTAGTCCCCCGGATTTACCCTTCTGGAATAAGTTACGTTAAGCCAGCTTTGCATCTCATTAAACCATTTGCTAGGCTTAAAAATATTGTACCCAAAACCTACCCGTTGATCCAAAAAGTTATTATTAGTGAAGAAACCCATGTCTGACGGGTCGAATTTGTCATCTGCATAAACCTGGTTGTAACTCCAGGTAAAATTGCCACTTTGTTTCCCAAATCTTAAAGTATAGCTATAGCCTGTGCTCGTTTCTTCACCCCGCAAGTAACTCATTTTAGCACCGCCGTTAATAAAATATTTATTGCCTTTATTGTTCAAATTAAAAAGCAAAGCACTCACATTGGCATCATAGGCAGAACCTTGTCGCAATACATTGGTGTTTATAAATGTTGCCGAACTATTATTTTTTAGTGATTGATCAAAAACCAGAATATTATAATTGGTTAGGGGTTGAGTTTCAACTTCGCGAAAATTGCCATTTTCGTCCTCTACTTCAGTTTGCATGCTGTTGGTAATGGCATTAAAAATTCCAACTCCTAATCCCTTTGCGGTACGCCCGGATATTTTAGTCGCGTTTAGCACTTTTGCCTCTGTTTGATCTTTGATAATCTTATCATTTTGGCCCAAACCCGAATAATTGTAATAAGATGGAATGGAACCTATGCGTTTTGAGTAAAATAGATCGCCTTTATTAAAAAGTTCTGTTCCCTCAGTAAAAAACTGGCGATTTTCATTAAATTTTACTTCGAACGGCGTGAGGTTCAAGATTCGGTTATCAGATTGTACCTGGCCGAAATCGGGCACCAAAGTCATGTCTAAAGTGAAGCTGTTATTGATGCCGTATTTTACATCCATACCCCCATTAAAGCGTGAAGTGGTGTTTTTTACACCAGGAATATTTGCAGGATAATGATTTACATAAGCAGAAACATAAGGCGAGAAAGATAGACGCAACGGTGGTTTAATATCCTTTATTCCTATCCAAAGGCCCTCTTGGTTGATAAAACCATTTACGGTTGGATTCACGAAATTCCAGAAAGTTTGAATATTAGTGCGTTGAATTCTTCTACTAAAATTTAAGCCCCAGTTTTGAATGTCTTTGCTGGAGAATCGCAAAGCTGAGTAAGGAATTTTCATTTCACATGTCCAGCCCAAATCGTCAATTTTTACTGCACTTTCCCAAACGGCATTCCAATTTGGATCTTCATCGCCAACTTGCGAATATTTGGCATCAAACTGAACTCCGGCAGCAGTAACAAAAAAGCCATTGCCATTCATTTTATCGTAAAACGGATCGACAATGATGGATATGAAATCGGCATTTCCGATGTTGTCGCGGGATACCAATTCATGAGAAACGCTATCCTTGTCATCATACATTCGGGCGTAAACATAAATGGCCACATCATCATAAAGCACTTTCATTTCTGTACGCCGATCTTTCATTTCTACTCTTCCCGGCACCGGACGAATCTCGAAAAAATCTGTGGCAATGGGTACGTTTACCCAACAAGCATCATCTAAAACACCATCAATTTTAGGAGTTTCCACTGTTCTTACCGCCTGAAGTTCCTTTTGTTTAGCAGGATCCTGGGCAGCACAATACGAATACAGGAATATAAAAATAAGGGTTGCCCAGCGTTTCATTTGTTTAGGTTAGTTAGCCATAAGACTTACATTTATTGTAAATGTTGCACAATTTGAAAAATTTAACCAATTTGAAACTTATTGATCTGGAGCGCAAAGCCTTTGCCTATAAATTACTTTGTTCCTATGTTTCGCTTATACGCTTTGCATCGTCATTCTTCCGCTGCTGCAGGGTACCGCTGCACCCAGGGCTAGATGGATTGTTTTGTAGCTTTTATTATCGTTTGGGTGGCAAGCCGTTGTGCCTAAACCCGACAGAAACGAAGATACTTTTTAAAAACCTCATTGGCTTTGCAAACCTTTGAGGCTTGAGTTAAAAAGATCGAAGTGAATGGCGGGACTGATTTTCCCTAAACGCTAAGAACGTTCATTTTCAAAAAAAGATTTTTGACTTTGTGGTGCAGCGATTTACAGTCAAAATTTGATACATTTGCCTTTTATTAAAAACATTGGCTTTTCGTTAACCGCGATCAGCTTTTTAGCTTAAAAAAACATGTTTGATAATTTACAAGACAAGCTAGACAGAGCATTTAAAGTATTAAAAGGACAAGGCAGCATTACGGAAATCAACGTGGCAGAAACCATGAAAGAGATTCGTAAGGCGTTATTAGATGCCGATGTTAACTATAAAACAGCCAAAACATTTACGGATGAGGTTAGGCAAAAAGCGTTAGGCCAGAACGTATTAACTTCGGTTTCTCCGGGTCAGTTGCTTACTAAAATCATGAATGATGAGCTTGCGGCCTTAATGGGCGGCGAGGTTACGGAGTTGGAAACTAAAGCAAACCCGACCATTATTTTAATTGCGGGTTTAAACGGTGCGGGTAAAACTACTTTCGCTGGTAAACTGGCTTTGCATTTAAAAGGCAAGGGCAAAAAGCCTTTATTAGTTGCCGGCGATATGTATCGCCCTGCAGCGGTAGATCAGTTGGAGGTTTTAGGAACTTCTGTTGGTGTATCTGTTTATGCAAACCGCGAATCGAACGATCCGGTAGGCATTGCACTCGAAGGTATTGAACATGGTAAGCAAAATGGAAACAACGTTATTATCATCGATACTGCTGGTCGTTTAGCGATTGATGAATCGTTGATGAACGAGATTTCGGAAGTTAAAGCAAAAACACAACCACACGAAATTTTATTCGTGGTGGATTCGATGACAGGTCAGGATGCAGTAAATACGGCTAAAGTATTTAACGATCGCCTTGATTTTACCGGAGTTGTTTTAACCAAGTTAGATGGTGATACCCGTGGTGGTGCGGCGCTCTCGATTAAATCGGTAGTGAACAAGCCGATTAAATTTATTGGTACGGGCGAGAAAATGGAAGCACTTGATGTTTTCTATCCGGATCGTATGGCATCGCGTATTTTAGGTATGGGTGATGTGGTTTCACTTGTTGAACGTGCTCAGATGCAGTTTGATGAGAAAGAAGCTGCAGAATTACAAAAGAAAATCCGCAAGAATAAATTTGATTTTAATGATTTCTATAGCCAGATTCAGCAGATTAAGAAGATGGGTAATATGAAAGATTTAATGGGTATGATTCCAGGCGTAGGGAAGATGATGAAAAACGTTGAAATTGGAGATGATGCTTTTAAATCGATCGAAGCAATCATCAATTCAATGACGCCATTTGAAAAAGAAAATCCAGATTCAATTCAACAAAGCCGCCGTTTACGTATTGCGAAAGGTTCGGGTAATAAAGTTGAAGAGGTAACCAAGCTGATTAAACAGTTTGAAGATATGCGTAAAATGATGAAGCAGTTTTCTAACCCTGCAGCCGCAGCAGCCATGATGAAAGGTATGCCGAAAATGCCAATGGGCAGAAGATAGGCTTTCTATAAGCTTAAAGCAGAAAGGCTAAAGCTTAAAGCGAAAATAGCGTATTGCAAATATTTGAAAATCCCAACCAGAAATGGTTGGGATTTTTTGTTAGGCTTTAATCTTGAAAGCTGGATTTTATATTTTGGCTGAAGCCTTGGTTGAATAGTCTAAGAACAGACAGCTAAAGCAGACTGCAATGAAATCAACACAAAGTGTTAATTACCCATTCTCTATTTTTCAGCTTGTCATGGTTAAGCTTTTAACATTTCATTGCGTTGGTTTCAACCAACGGTATTTAGATATTTCTTTATATATTAGAAAATCAAATATTCATCCCCGAATAACAATAACATTCCAATTCTTTATTGAAATTTAATGCTTGTAAAAACATACGGGAGTGCTGTTTTTGGTGTAAATGCTTTAACCATCACGATTGAAGTAAGCATTAGTGCTGGAAATAAATATTACATGGTTGGCTTGCCAGACAATGCTGTTAAAGAAAGTTTGCAAAGAGTAGAAAGTGCTATTCATGTGGCAGGTTTTAGAATGCCGCGGCAAAAAATTGTGGTTAACCTTGCACCAGCTGATATTAGAAAAGAGGGCTCTGCTTATGATTTGCCTATCGCAATAGGAATTCTGGCAGCCTCCGGACAAATTCCATCAGAAGATTTAGAAAACTATTTCATCATGGGCGAGCTATCGCTCGATGGTGCCATCCAACCGATAAAAGGCGCTTTGCCCATTGCCATCCAAGCACAGGAAGATGGTTTTAAAGGATTTATTTTACCGAAACAGAATGTTCGTGAGGCCGCCATTGTTGATGGACTTATCGCGTATGGCGTGGAGACCTTAGCCCAGGTAATTGCTTTTTTCAATAAAAGCGAACCGCTTGAACGGGTCAAGATTAATACGAAAGAAGAGTTTTTGAAAAACATTGGAAACTATGAACATGATTTTGCTGATGTTAAGGGCCAGGAGAATATAAAGCGTGCTTTGGAAATTGCCGCCGCAGGCGGGCATAATGTAATTTTGATCGGTCCGCCGGGTGCTGGAAAAACCATGTTAGCGAAGCGTTTACCGACTATTTTACCACCTTTAAATTTATATGAAGCATTAGAAACCACAAAGATCCACTCTGTAGCGGGTAAACTTTCTGCTGCTGATGCATTGATGACAGTTCGGCCTTATCGATCGCCACACCACACCATCAGCGATGTTGCTTTGGTTGGCGGAGGAATGAACCCTGCTCCTGGCGAAATTTCTTTAGCACACAATGGTGTTTTGTTTTTGGATGAACTTCCGGAGTTTAAAAGATCTGTTTTGGAGGTGATGCGTCAACCTTTGGAAGACCGCAAAGTTGCCATTTCAAGGGCTCGTTTTTCGGTGGAATATCCTGCAAGTTTTATGTTGGTAGCTTCAATGAACCCGTGTCCCTGCGGCTTTTACAATCATCCGGAAAAGGAGTGTGTTTGTGCACCCGGAGTGGTTCAAAAATATTTAAGCAAAATTTCAGGACCACTATTAGATCGTATTGATTTACATGTTGAAGTTACACCTGTAAATTTCTCGGAACTGGCTTCATCCCGCGAAGCGGAGAAAAGCGAGCTCATTAGAGCCCGTGTAATTAAGGCAAGAGAAATTCAAGATCATCGCTTTGCGGATAAGGAAGATTTGCATTACAACGCACAAATGAGCCCGAAAATGGTACGCAAAGTTTGTGCAATCAGCGAAGCTGGAACAACACTTTTAAAATCGGCAATGGAACGTTTAGGCTTATCGGCACGAGCCTATGATCGCATTTTGAAAGTAGCGAGAACCATTGCAGACCTGGATGGAAGTGAAAATGTGGAGTTGGAACACCTGGCAGAATCGATCAATTATAGAAGTTTAGATCGAGATGGCTGGGCTGGGTAATATGGTTGCTCGCATGAATAGTATAACCTGCATGACGAGTTGAAACTATATTATCTAAATGCCCATCTGGTTAAAATTGAAGCCGCCACAAACAATCATGACAAAGACATATCTAAAAGAAGCAACCTATAACGTAATTGGCACAGCTATATAAATTCATAGCTCGCTTTGAGCAGGAGTTCTAGACCGTTTATCATGAATGTACGAAGCACGAACTTACACTTCGGAAAATAAACTTTTTAACAGAAATTGAATGCCTGTTTGTTACAAAACGATAGCCATAGCTGCGAATTTAAAGATGTGATTTGTTTATTGAAGATTGCCTGGCTGTGAAGATAAAAGCATCAAAATCTATCGAACCGATTTTTTAAGCGCAGTTTTTAACCTGGCTAAAATTGTTAGGGGCACCGCAAGGTTTGATCATTAAATCTACCTGTGTTAATATTTTTAGTGAAGCACAAGAGTCATTTATTAATGATTTTTACCGATTTTAGAAGATTAAACGCCCCGGATGATCAGAACGCTAATAATTGAAGACGAACCCGCCATTCGCAAAGAAATTGAATGGCTATTACAACAGGAAAATCAGTTTAACCTAATCGGTTTTGCAACCAGTGTGGCAGAAAGTTTAGTCCTGATCAAAGCCACAAAACCAGAGCTTATATTAATGGATATTCAGCTCACTGATGGTACAGCTTTCGATATTTTAGATCAGCTAGATGAGATTCCATTTCGCATAATTTTCATTACAGCCTATAACCATTTTGCTGTTAAAGCCATTAAGTTTGGCGCACTTGATTATCTTCTAAAACCCTTAGACGATGCAGAATTCAAATCTGCCCTGGCTAAGATAGTAGATAGTGATGAGAATCAAATTGCACAGCAGAAACAACAAATTTCCATTTTAAAATCTCAGTCTACACATGGTGAAAGCGATTTGGAAAGCCGCATTGTGCTACACACGTTAGAGTTTTTGCAGGTGCTGCAGCTCCGCGAAATCATTTATTGCCAAAGCGAAGGCGGATACACCAACTTTTTTCTAACAGAAGAAAGAAGAATTATGATTTCAAAACCGCTGAAGTTTTATGATGAACTGTTACCAGAAAAATGGTTCCTCCGCCCACACCAGTCTTACCTAGTCAACATTTTATATGTAGATAAGTTTCTTAAGTCCGGAACAATCGTTTTAAAAAACAAAACCGAGATACCGGTTTCTGGTCGCAGAAAGGATTACATTTTGCAGCACATTAATCATATCGAATAATCTAAAGAAAATTCTATTTGTCATCATGAAACAGAAAATATTTAAAACCATTAAGTGGATATTCATCATTTCTATTTCATTGATTTTGATTCTTTCGCTCGTCACTTACTTATACATGAAAAAGCCACTTTTCGGTAAGGCGGCTGGAGGAGTGCGACTGGAGCGCATGAAAAAATCTGTGCATTTTAAAGATGGTGTATTTCACAACATGAGTAAAACACCTGAGCTGACAGAAGGATACAGCACTTTAGGCATTATATACGATAAACTCTTTGGCGATCATCCAAGGTTAAGTCCGGTAGATAGTATCCCTTCTCAAAAGGTAGATTTACTCCATTTGCCAATTGATTCCAACATTTTGGTTTGGTTTGGGCATTCTTCTTATTTTATACAACTGGATGGGAAGCGTATTCTGGTCGACCCAGTTTTCAGTGGAAATGCATCACCAATTCCAGGAACGATACCGGCATTTAAAGGTACTGATCGATACAAAGTGGAAGATTTGCCAGATATCGACTACCTCATCATTTCACATGATCATTATGACCATGTAGATTATGAAACGCTTATTAAGTTGAAGACGAAAACCAAAAAAGTTTTTTGTGGCTTGGGTGTGGGCGCTGATTTTGAAGATTGGGGTTACGATTTGGCTAAAATTTATGAGAAAGATTGGGACGAAACCATCGATTTAGGAAATGGCTTTTTTATTCACACTACACCAACCCGCCATTTCTCCGGAAGAGGATTTACACGAAATAATACCCTATGGATGTCTTACGTGTTGCAAAGCCCTTCTATGAAAATTTATATCGGCGGCGATAGCGGTTATGATACACACTTCGCCAATATCGGCAAAAAATTTGGGCCTATCGATTTAGCTATTCTGGAAGATGGACAATACGACGTTAAATGGAAATACATTCACCTACAACCAGCTGAAGTATTGTTAGCGGCTAAAGATTTGAAAGCAAAAAGGCTATTTCCAGTGCATTCTTCCAAATTTGTGCTGGCAAATCATCCTTGGGATGAGCCTCTGGTGAAGATAACGGAGTTGAATAAGGAAGCAAAATTGCCCTTAGTTACGCCAATGATTGGTGAGTTTGTTGAGCTAAAAAATGAGAATCAGGTTTTCAAACCTTGGTGGATTGGAGTAAAATAGCTTAGCGAATAATCATTTGAGTCCAACGCTTAATAATGTAATTGTAGTCGGATAATAATGTAAACAAACATTTTTAAGGGAAATAAGTATCTTAAGTAAATAGTGGAATAAACTAAATGCCCGGAAACTCTCTTTTATGAAACTTAGACCAATTATCCTGATCATTGTTTTTGTGGTTTTTGCGCAAGAATTATTTGCACAGCAAAAAAGCCGTTACGAAAAAGCTGCAGATTCGTTAATGCAAAGCGGCCAAAGTGCGAAGGTGATTCCATATTTAAATAAAGAATTAAAGGGGAATCCTAGAAGCGAACCCTTACTCCGTTTATTGGGGTTTTATCACTTACAGAACGAAAATTTAATTGATGGAGAGCGCTACTATCGCGATGCATTAGCTGTAAATCCAAAATGCGCCCGTTGTTACTTAAATATTGCCAGAATTTATGCTTTTAAAAATAACGAGAAAGAAGCGCTAGCATACGTCGAAAAAGGCGTTGCAATGGACCCGAAGGATGCATTGATCGTTTCCAACAGGGCTAAAATAAAAGAACAATTTGGAGATAAGTTTGGTGCTTTAACTGATCATAATAAAGCAATAGAGATGGCTCCAGACCATGCTGAATATTATACGGAACGTGGTGGCGCCAATGCAAAAAATGGTTACGAAAGCTTAGCGCTAAATGATTTTAACAAAGCAATCGCATTATCTCCAGATTCCTATGATGCCTATTTTTATCGTGGAGGCATTTTTTACAATCAACAACGAATTGATGAAGCTTTGTCCGACATAAACAAAGCAATATCATTGAATGGGAAAATACCACATTTTTATAATGGAAGAGGTGCAATTTATGCTAGCCTTGGCCAATTTGATAAGGCCTTATCAGATTATTCGGAGTCGATAAAACTAAATCCTAAAGCGGTTATTGCTTATCTCAATCGGGCAAAAGTATATTACGACCTAGAAAATTTAGATGCCGCTTGCGATGATTACACAAAAGCAAAGCAAATCTCTTTGAGCCAGCATGTAAAGGATAATGACGAATTAAAATCTATTAATGAATCCATAACCGATTTTTGCGACCCAAGCCAATCTAGCTATTTCTATCAGCGTGGCATTGCACACTATAATTTAAAGCAGTATGAACAATCTTTGGTTCAATATGATAAAGGATTGCAGAAATTTCCAAATAATGCGATGATTCTTTCTTTCAAAGGAAACACACTTTTAGCAATGAACAATTATAAAAGTGCTTTGGAAAATTATGAGGCGGCCCTGAGAAATCAGGATAAATTAAAATCAGAAATTAAAGCAAACTCCCGCTTTACAAATGCTACCGAAGCAGAATTTGCTGCCTACTATAATGCTTCGCTGGCAGCGATATATTTTGGAATAGCAGAATCTCAAAATTATTTGGGCAGGTTCGAAGAAGCATTAGCGGCGATAAATACTGCTATCTCATTGGCTCCTAATACAAATGAAATAAACAAAGAAACTTATTTTCACCGCCGCGGCACCATCTATTTAGCTACAGCTAAATACAGCCTTGCTTTGATAGACTTTAATAAGAGCATCGAGATTAAAAACGATTATGCCCTCGCTTACGCAAACAGGGCAATTGCCCGAATAAGCCTTATTGAAGGAGGCAAAAAAACTGCGTATCGCCTCAGTGCTAAACTACCTAATCAGCCTACAGCAATAGGTTGGGTATTTAATGATCAAGCTTTATCAAAGCGATCAGAAAAGGAGTTTCTATTGGCGTTGGCAGATTGCGATAAAGCCATCATATTAGATCAGAACTTCGCTTTCCCATACTATATTCGTGGTTGGATCAAACAAATATTAGGTCAGAAAGATTTTTGCATTGATATTTTAAGGGCAAAAAAGTTAGGTTTGGAGGTAGATGCGGCGATGCTAAAAAACTGTAATCAATAAAATGAAGAGATGAGATATTTATTTTTGCTTTTGCTTTTTATTCCATTTCGGATCATTGCGCAAACGTTTCCTGCCTTTGTAGCACCAGCTGGTAGCACTAAAGTTTTTGAAACTCGTGGAGATTTGGATAAAGATGGTATTGATGAAGTAGTGATGGCTTTTAACACCAATAAAAAGACAGATCGAACAGGTTACGCCAGAGAACTGTACATCTGCAAAGTGGTTAATGGAAGCTTAAAACTTTGGCAAAAGAACTCAACAGTTTTATGGAAAAGCGAAGACTGCGGCTTCTGTACAGATGCGGGTATAGATCTTTCGATAGCAGTTAAAAATAGTACAATTATTATTAAGCAAACTTTTTGGCATAGTACAAGGCACACCAGCAAGTACAGCAATATTTACCGTTACCAAAACAACGATTGGTTTGTAATCGGCTCGACCTATAAAGACAGCTATAACTGCGGTTACCAACATACCTACGACATTAATTTTTCGACCAAGCAGGTAAATGTTAATTTCGATAACGAAGATTGTGAAGAAGATGCCCCGGAATATACTCCATCGATAAGAGTGTTTAAATATCCATTTAAATCTGTACCCAAAATGACTGGCTTTATCCCAGGCAAAACAGAAGTTAGAATTCCGGGATCGAAGCAGTTTTTCTACTACTGATTCAGCTAATCTTTAACAGATAATTGGTTAATTCCAACAAATAATTGTTCAGGGCTGGCGAATAATAAATGGCTCAAATTGGTTCGCTGCATTTAGCTACTTTAGTACTGTTAAACAAAAACATCCTTAACCTATGAGGAATAGATGGTTTGTAAAAACAACTAATTTATAGTTTTTGGTTCTATTAACAGCTGTTTGGTTTTAGAAATGTAACGCCTCTTATTTGATGGAAATGGAGGTGTAAAATAAAAGTGTTTATCTAGTTAAACATCGAGTTTTATGCCTCCACATCAATTTTAATCACATCACTATCGTTTAAAATTTTTTATCACTTTATGAGAAAAACATTGCTAATTGCGCTCCTTTTGTTCGGCAGTAAATTGGTTTTAGCACAATCAAGCTATGCAGAAATTCAAAAACAAGTAAAATCAGCATTTCAAAGCTATTCGGCACAACATCCAAATTATCCTGTTTTAAAAAAGTTAATTACTGCATTTGAGCAAGCAAAGAGATTAGACTCTGCCTTTCTCAAAAAAGATAACGTCGGAATTGCTATTTTCCTTTCAGATCAGAACCCTGAACTCGATATTTTTCCGGCCCGCTACACTTATTCTGATGACAGAATCAATTTATCAGCCTTGCGCAACAAAGACACTAAAAAGCCAAGCATCGAAATGCGGGAATATGTGAAAACGTATTTGGCAGATTTTGAGAATTTGAACAAGACCACTATCTTTAAAAAGTTGATTTTTAATAAACCGCCCACAGCAGGAACTTTTACCTCCAATCAAAAAGAGCAAATTGTGGAAGAACCTTACTCCACCACATTCATTCGCGGCGATGATGATTGGATGTACGGCATGAGTATAGGCAACCAAGGCATCATTCTATACGTATTTAAAATGACTATGTCTGGCGGAAATTTAATAGACAAAAGCTAGATAATCACATTTTCTTTAAAATAAATTTCATCAAAGAGATATCATTATACAAGATATTTTACGAGATTTAATCATCACCTAGCGAAAATAAAAACTTATGGCACTTATTAATCCACACATTAACTTTAATGGCAATGCAGAAGAGGCATTCAGCTTCTATAAATCGGCATTTGGCGGAGAGTTTACATCATTAGTCCGCTTGAAAGAAATGGCAAGCGATGAGTTTCCTGTAGCAGAAAGCGATGCAGAAAAAATTATGCACATAGCTTTGCCAATTGGCCCGAACACCTTGATGGGTAATGATGTGCCAACCTACCTCGGGCAGGTAAACGAAAATGAAAACCGATCTAAAATTTCCATCAGCGCAGGCAGTAAAGAAGAAGCCGATAAAATATTCAACTTGCTTTCTGCAGGCGGAATTATTGAATTTCCACTAGGAGATAGTCCATGGGGTTCTTATTTTGGGATGTTCAGAGATAAGTTCGGTATTGAATGGATGATTGAATATGCAGCATAAGGCTCAACAATTACATTTGAGTTAAAAAGGAGAATCCTCGGTTACTAAAAAGCCGGGGATTTTTTGTACAAATAATAAACCATCTTCGACAAATAAGAAGTGGATTTTAACGAATAATAGATGTACACTTTTTTTAACCGCAGCAATCTTAATTTTAAGAAAAATTGACTTAAAATGATTGTTACCTCGCAAACCTATACTATAATTCTCATTGTAATTTTGGTTTTGATTTCTTTGAAACCACTTTACTCCAAGTTCGTACAAAAACAAGGCAACAAAAACGACTGGATGTTTATATTAATCATACTGATATTGCCCATTAATTGGTATACACCCACTATTATAACAGTTGCAGATTGTGGTCAATTTACTAAAGAGGTGATGTTGTTTCCTACAAAAAAAGAAGGCATATCAATGTCTTACGGTAGAAGGAACTACATCTTAAACCATTCGAAAGAAACACTAGGCTTTGAATATTTATATTACGGAAGTAACCAAAAAGAAGACGGGCATCGTGATTTAGTTATTTTTCCTGGTAAAACGGCGACCGTTAACGAAGTAAAAATCGATTATGTTTTTGAAGCACCCGCAAAAAGTGTTTCAATAAAATCAAGTGGCGCAACAAAAACGATGTTGTATTGCCTAAATGAAGGCGAACAATAACCTGCAGCAGAAAAATCAAATCATCATACCTAAAACCTTTTGTTACATGGAAAACTCCAATTTCAACGTCGAACCCATTCAACACGCAGAAATTATTTCTCAACCAAAAAGAAAGAATAAAGCTAAAACTATCATCTGGATCATTGTGGCGATAATTGTTGTAGCAGGCGCTACCGGTTTTGCTTACTTATACGGCGGTTATAAAATGCGCCAGGATTTTTATAACATCAATGGCGATGATAGCGCTTATCCGGCCGACAGTGTTTTTGTTGATGGCTGGGCTTCTCCACAAGATTTCGCAACCTGGAAAAATGCCACTTTTACGATCCCGCAATATGATGATATACCTGTCGCATTCCAACGGGGTATTGTTAAAATTTTTATGGATAATAACTATTTCAGCAAAGAAAATAACGAATTATACTTTTTCACTAAAATTAAAGACAGGGCTTACCGTGTTATTGCTTACGGCGATTTTACCGGTCAGGGCGAAAAAGAAATGGCATTTTTACTAGAGAAATCTGATTTTGCAAGCAGTGCGATTTACATTATCCCTCAAAAAGGTAACATATTGTATTGGAAAGCATTGAATGGAGAGTTGCCAACCATAAAAAGCTTTAAAAAAGGAGCGTTAATTTTTATGGACAAAATGGAACTGGTGCCTGCCCCAAGCGATGGAATTATTAAGCAGACAAAAAATTCAAAGTATGTATTGATTTATAATCGCCAAACCAAAACATTCGACGAATATTATCAATATACTGATGAAGACATAAAAGGTGCGAATGAAGAAACAGATGAGGGTGAAGAAGAAGCTGATGAGCCGGACTCTGCAACTGTATCCGAACAGTAATTGAACCTTATTTCTGCAATGCATATTGTAACAATTTTCACAGTTTCTTTAACTTTTAAAAAACGAATTATTGCCGCAATCCGCCGAATTATAAATCATCATCAGCACTTATCAATTGGGCAAGAATTATTGATAAAAGAATGTCTAATATAGACGCCTATAATACCTGTATTAAGTTTTTAATTTAACCTAAATATTCTCAAAAATGACAGTTACTTACATCATGTTGGCTTTTACAACGGTCTACCTTACCGCAACCTATTTCTACTACAGACATACAGTAAAAAAAGGAACAGAATTCAGATATAAACCTATTTTCTTACTCATTATTGGTTTATTATTTTTATTGTCGCTTTATGGCAGTGTAACTAATCAGCCATTTAATACCATTGTTCCTTTTATAGGTTAACTTTTAGTATCCATTTATTGTTTAATGTAGTCAGATTGAAAAGAAAGTTAGCATTGTACTTCGCCATTATATTAGGCAGCACGTACATTTTCATTTGGAGTAAATATCATTTTTTAACCAAAGTTTATACCCAAGAAGCAATAGATAAAGAATTTGCCATTTTAAAGCGAAATGCGCCCTTGTACGATTCAATCCATATAAGAGGATACAGAATAAAGTATATTACAAATAAGAAAAACAATAGCGTTAAGGGTGATGAATATGGAAAGAAAAAACCCTATTTAGTGTTGCTGCATAACAGCGATAAAAATGCAGGCGATTTTTTGGATTACTTTAAGAACAAAGCGCTCGATAATAGGTTCCATATTATTGCTATAGATAGGATTGGTTTTGGTAATAGCACATTCAAAAAATCTGAACGGAAAAACTCTTTATTTCAACAGGAGGATAAAGAATTTGGTAAAATGGCTGAATATGTATCAGGCGTGGCAGCAAAAGAAATTTTAAATGCTGAAGGCCAGTACATGGAAGAGGTTAGAATAGTTGCTGATGGTAGCGGAGGCATGGCCGGACTGCAAGCCTATCTGTATGAAAGTATTTCATTTTCGAAGGTTTTTTTATTTGAGCCCAATTTAAGCAGCCGGTTTTTCGTAAGCAGGATTTTTAGTAAAATAATTGTAGGTCCGATGGTGGCGTGGAGCCTTCCAAGAGCTTACACAAGCAAACATCAGGATTTGCTGCTGGCAGATAAAAGTAAAGATGAAGAATTTGAAAAGCTGATTAAAAATATTCAGTTTTCTGAAAATAGGGAGGCAATAAACAATGGTTATATGTATTCAAAGGGATTTAAATCAGTTTTTTTCTTAGGATTGAGTAAAAAAGAACAGGAGCGAATCGCCAAAATTTCTGGAGAAAAGAGTTTTATTTTCCAAGCTAACGATATCAATATCTATACTTCGCCAGAAAAAGTGCTAGAAAAGATATTGGCCAATGATGTTTATACTTTGCCTTTTAATAAGATAAGATAATGAAAATTTATATACTGGCTATAGTGTTGCTATTTAGCTTATCATCTTGCAAGTCGCAGATTAATGATCATGCCGAATTACTCGAAAACTTGAAATACGAGCAGGGCAAAGAGATGTACCAAATAGCAGGAACGAACTTATACCCGGTAGAAGTTACCATAAATGATTATCCAGCAGGAAGGGGCTTAGCTTTTTTCGGTCATCAAATGTACTATGTTGCTGATATTGGATTACAAAAAAAAGGTCGCCAAACAGCCAAAATTACCCTGGATTTAAAGAGTTTTAAAGCTTCAGAAAATAATCAACCCATACTTTTTGTGGCGATTTATTATCATGGCGATATTTCTCTGCCTTCTATTGATGATGAAGAAGATGTATTGGTGCATTATGTTTTAAATGAGAAAGATATAACTGCCCAGGATATTAAAAACGGTTACATCACTAAATCATTCTCTTTCGAAGCAAAAGAAGTTCGTACTGATCTAGATAGCTGGAAAAATTCAAAGAAATTAGCTTCCAATGATGCACTGTTTAATCAGTTGTATGAAGGCTACGAAACATTGCATGCTGATTTAAACGCTTCGGACAAAGGCAACGCCATTGAAAAAATGAAAATTGCCGAGTACGAAACTGCCCAGCTTAGAGGCGCTAAAAAAGAGTGGATTCTAGATGAACGAAAGTCGTTATTTTCCAATACCTGGAAATTGCTTCCAAAAGATAGTTGTAGACTGAAAATTTACGGCGATGGCAAAATCGCTACCTTGGTTAAAAAAGATGATTCTATTATTTCCGCATCGGCAATGTCTTCAAACCCGGGAGCTAAACATGGCAAAACCCTCCAATTTTTAAATTTATATTTTCATATCCCAAACAACAAAACCGATTTCGAACTTACCCGATTTGATGCGTATGCGATTACTAAATTTGGGAAATAAATGTTTTCGAAAACTGGCAAAAAATGAAATAATTAAGCGATTGATCAGCTTTATTGTTAGCGGCGAGTTTTGCGTGAGGGATAGGTAAGGCGGCGAGGAACGAGCCGGTTCCCCATCCT
>Ga0265780_10002885_pt1 | contig 22977 bp, 20 predicted proteins | sample P1T30metagenome_FD_192432 | JGI IMG/M metagenome (GOLD analysis project Ga0265780, IMG submission 192432) | Plant litter microbial communities from East Loma Ridge, Irvine, California - P1 T30 | ecosystem: Environmental > Terrestrial > Plant litter > Unclassified | place: USA: California... | reverse complement strand
TTTCCGGCGAGGTGTAGATCACCCACGGAATCGTGTTGAAGTTGACGTGGCCGTGCTGGCCGGCGATGCGCTCGGCAACCGCGACGCCCTCTTCTTCCGCCTTGTGCGCCAGCATCGGGCCGCGCACCACGTCGCCGATCGCCCACACGCCCGGCACGCCGGTGCGGCATTCGTCGTCGACGGCGATGAAGCCGCGCTCGTCCAGCTGCAGGCCGATGCTCTCGAAGCCCAGGCCGATGGTGTTCGGCACGCGGCCGATCGAGACGATCAGGCGGTCGAAGGTGACGCTCTGCGCCGCGCCGGTGGAATCGGCGTATTCCACGGTGACGTTATTGTCGCCCTTGGTGATGGCGCCGATCTTGACGCCCAGGTGGATGCCCAGGCCCTGCTTGGTGAAGGCCTTGTGCGCTTCCTTGGCGATCTGCTGGTCGACCGCGCCCAGGAAGGTCGGCAGGCCTTCCAGCACGGTGACTTCGGCGCCCAGGCGGCGCCAGACCGAGCCCATTTCCAGGCCGATCACGCCGGCGCCGATCACGCCCAGCTTGGCCGGGACGGCGTCGATCGCCAGTGCGCCGGTGTTCGACAGGATGAGTCGTTCGTCGAATGCCGCACCCGGCAGTTCGCGCGGGTTCGAACCGGTGGCGACGATCACGTTCTTGGCGCTGATGGTATCGGTGGTCTTGCCCGACACGTTGATGGTATAGCCCTCGCCTTCCTTGCCGGCCAGCGTGCCGCGGCCGTGGAAGAAGCTGACCTTGTTCTTCTTGAACAGGTAGGCGACGCCGTCGTTGTTGGCCTTGACCACGCCATCCTTACGCTTGAGCATCTGGCCCAGGTCCAGCTCCAGGCCCTGCACGTTGATGCCGTGCTCCTTGAAGGCGTGGCCGGCGTGCTCGAAGTGTTCCGACGACTGCAGCAGTGCCTTCGACGGGATGCAGCCGACGTTGGTGCAGGTGCCGCCCAGGGCCGGACCGCCCTTGGCGTTCACCGCATCGTCGATGCAGGCAGTCTTGAAGCCCAGCTGGGCCGCACGGATGGCGGCGACATAGCCGCCAGGACCGCCGCCGATCACGACGACGTCGAATTGTTTTTCAGTGCTCATTGATCGTTTCCTTGTTTTCCCGGCCGCATGACGCAGCGCGGCCGGGATGACGAATTTATTCTTCTGGTACGAAGATCCACAACAACAGGTAAATCAGCGCGCCAAACCCGAATGTGAGGGTGAACAGCGCAAACACCAGCCGCCAGACCCAGGAATCGACGCCCGAGATGGCCCCGAGGCCGCCGCACACGCCGCTGATCCAGCGGTCGCTGCGCGAGCGCCGCAGCGCGTTCAGCTCGGAGGCGAAGCTGCCGTCGGTGGCCGCGGCCTTGTTCAGCCGTACCTTCTCGGACGAGGACAGGACTTTCGCCTTGGCCTGTTCGAATTCGGCATCGCTCAGGGCGCCGGCCTGGTGCAGCTCGTGCAAACGCTTGATTTCATCGGAGATCATTGTCCTCCCTCGTCAGACAGCAGCACGAGCGCGCCGGCCGGCGCGCCCCTGGCTACGGTGAATTACAGGTCCAGCAGCAGGCGTGCCGGATCTTCCAGCGCTTCCTTCATGGCCACCAGGCCGAGGACGGCTTCGCGGCCGTCGATGATGCGGTGGTCATAGGACATCGCCAGGTAGTTCATCGGGCGGATCACGATCTGGCCGTTCTCGACCACGGCGCGGTCCTTGGTCGCGTGCACGCCCAGGATCGCCGACTGCGGCGGGTTGATGATCGGGGTCGACAGCATCGAGCCGAACACGCCGCCGTTCGAGATCGAGAAGGTGCCGCCGGTCAGGTCTTCCAGGGTCAGCTTGCCGTCCTTGGCTTTCTGGCCGAATTCACCGATCTTCTTCTCGATGTCGGCGATCGACATCTGGTCGGCGTTGCGCAGGATCGGCACCACCAGGCCGCGCGGCGAACCGACCGCGATACCGATGTCGAAGTAGCCGTGGTAGATGATGTCGTTGCCGTCGACCGAGGCGTTCAGGATCGGGTACTTCTTCAGCGCGGCGACGGCGGCCTTGACGAAGAAGGACATGAAGCCCAGCTTGACGCCGTGTTCTTTCTCGAACTTTTCCTTGTACTTGTTACGCAGGTCCATGACCGGAGCCATGTTCACTTCGTTGAAGGTGGTCAGGATGGCGTTGGTCGATTGCGATTGCAGCAGGCGCTCGGCGATACGGGCGCGCAGGCGGCTCATCGGCACGCGCTCTTCCGGACGCTCGCCCAGGTTGGCCGGGGCCGGTGCGGCGACTTGCTGCAGTGCCGGCTTGGCGGCCTGCTGGGCCAGCGGTGCCGGTGCTGCCGGAGCCACGACACCCTTGTTGGCGACGGCGGCCAGGGCGTCGCCCTTGGTCACGCGGCCGTCACGGCCGGTGCCGGTGGCGTCCGAGGTGCTCATGTTGTTGTCGGCCAGGATCTTGGCGGCGGCCGGCATGGCGACGTCGCCCTTGGAACCGGTGGAAGCCGATGCGGCCTGCGGTGCCGGCACGGTGGCCGGGGCGTTGTCGACCGGGGCCGCGGTGATGGCGATCGGGCTGGTCTGGGCCGAGGCTTCGGTGTCGATGATGGCGATGGTTTCGCCGGCGACGACGGTGGCGCCATCGTTCTTGATGATTTGCACGATCACACCGGCGTTCGGGGCCGGCAGTTCCAGGACCACCTTGTCGGTCTCGATGTCGATCAGGTTCTCGTCGCGCGCGACGGACTCGCCGATCTTCTTGTGCCACGACAGCAGGGTCGCTTCAGCGACCGATTCCGACAACTGGGGTACCTTGACTTCGATTTGTGCCATTTAAAAACTCCGTTATTTATTCTGTGCGAAACCCCGCGCGGGGCGCGGGGTCGGTCTTAGCGCTGCTCTTCTTACTTCGTGAGGACAAAGCCCTTCAACTTCGAGAACGCGGTGTCCAGCAGTTCCTTCTGCTGCGCCACGTGCTTGTCGCTGTAGCCGACGGCCGGGGCCGCCGAAGCGGCGCGACCGGCGTAGGCCAGGCGCTGGCCGGCGTCCATGCTTTCGAAGATGTTGTGCTGGATCTGGAACCACGGACCCTGGTTCTGCGGCTCGTCCTGCGCCCACACGACTTCGGTGGCGTTCTGGAACTTCTTCAGTTCGGCGCCGAAAGCCTTGTGCGGGAACGGGTACAGCTGCTCGATGCGGATGATGGCCGTGTCGGTGATGCCGCGCGTCTTGCGTGCATTGACCAGGTCGTAGTAGACCTTGCCCGAGCAGGCGATCACGCGCTTGACCTTGTTCGCATCGATCTTCTCGTCCTGTTCCGGGATCACGGTCTGGAAACCGCCGGTGGCCAGGTCGGTCAGCGGCGAGCCGGCGTCCTTGTTGCGCAGCAGCGACTTCGGCGTGAAGATGATCAGCGGCTTGCGGAACTGGCGCACCATCTGGCGGCGCAGCAGGTGGAAGATCTGGGCCGCGGTGGTCGGCTGGACCACTTGCATATTGTGGTCCGCCGAGAGCTGCAGGAAGCGCTCGATGCGGGCCGACGAGTGCTCCGGACCCTGGCCTTCGTAACCGTGCGGCAGCATCATGACCAGGCCCGAGGCGCGGCCCCATTTCACTTCGCCGGAGGCGATGAACTGGTCGATGACGACTTGCGCGCCGTTGGCGAAGTCGCCGAACTGGCCTTCCCAGATGGTCAGGGTGTTCGGTTCGGCGGTCGAGTAGCCGTATTCGAAGCCCAGCACCGCTTCTTCCGACAGCACGGAGTCGATCACGGTGAACTGCGCCTGGTTTTCCTGGACGTTGGCCAGCGGCAGGTAGATGCCCTGGTCCCAGCGTTCGCGGTTCTGGTCGTGCAGCACGGCGTGGCGGTGCACGAAGGTGCCGCGGCCGGCGTCCTGGCCCGACAGGCGGATCGCGTAGCCCGAAGCCAGCAGCGATGCGAAGCCCAGGTGTTCGCCCATGCCCCAGTCGAGGTTGACGTCGCCGCGGCCCATGGCGGCGCGGTCGGCCAGCACTTTCTCGACCAGCGAGTGCAGCTTGAAGTTTTCCGGCACGGTCGTGATGCGCTGGGCCAGGCGTTTCAGCTCGGTCAGCGGGACGGCGGTGTCGGCGGCGTCGGTCCACTTCTTGTTCAGGAACGGCGCCCAGTCGACGGCGTACTTGTTCTTGAAGTCGGTCAGCACCGGATCGGTGGTGTGCTTGCCTTCGTCCATGGCGGCGCGGAAGGCCGCGACCATCTGGTCGCCGCCGTCCGCCGGAATGGTGTTCTGCGCCGACAGCTTGTCCGCGTACATCTTGCGGGTGCCCGGGTGCTTGGCGATCTTCTTGTACATCAGCGGCTGGGTCAGGGCCGGGGTGTCCTGCTCGTTGTGGCCCAGCTTGCGGTAGCAGACGATGTCGACCACGACGTCCTTGTGGAACTCGGTGCGGTAGTCCATCGCGATCTGCGATGCCAGCACGACGGCTTCCGGATCGTCGCCGTTCACGTGCAGGACCGGCGCCTCGATCATCTTGACGACGTCGGTGCAGTACAGGGTCGAACGGGCGTCGCGCGGGTCGGACGTGGTGAAGCCGATCTGGTTGTTGATGACCAGGTGGACGGTGCCGCCGGTGCCGTAGCCGCGGGTCTGCGCCAGGTTCAGGGTTTCCATGACCACGCCCTGGCCGATGAAGGCGGCGTCGCCGTGCACCAGGATCGGCAGGACTTCCTTGCCGAGGCGGTCGCCGCGGCGTTCCATGCGCGCCTTGACCGAACCCTCGACGACCGGGTTGACGATTTCCAGGTGCGATGGGTTGAAGGCCAGCGACAGGTGGACCGGACCGCCGGCGGTCGAGATATCGCTCGAGAAGCCCTGGTGGTATTTCACGTCGCCCGAAGGCAGGTCGTCGGCGTGCTTGCCTTCGAATTCCTCGAACAGCTCGGACGGGGCCTTGCCCAGGGTGTTGACCAGCACGTTCAGGCGGCCGCGGTGGGCCATGCCGATGACGATTTCCTGGACGCCCTGCTCGCCGGCGCGCTGGATGACTTCATCCATCGAGGCGATGAAGGACTCGCCGCCTTCCAGCGAGAAGCGCTTGGCGCCGACGTACTTGGTGTGGAGATAGCGTTCCAGGCCTTCGGCCGCGGTCAGGCGCTCGAGGATGTGCTTTTTCTTTTCTGCGGTGAAGGCAGGCGTCGAGCGGATCGATTCCAGCTTTTCCTGCAGCCAGCGCTTTTCGGTCGGATCGCTGACGTACATGAATTCAGCGCCGATCGAACGGCAGTAGGTATCGCGCAACATGTTCAGCAGGTCGCGCAGCGAGGCGGTCTCCGGGCCGAAATAGGTGTTGCTGATATTGAATTTGGTGTCGAGGTCGGCTTCGGAGAAACCGTAGAAGGCCGGGTCCAGTTCCGGGATCGGCGGGCGCTCCTGGCGCTGCAGCGGATCGAGGTTGGCCCAGCGCGAGCCGAGGTAGCGGTAAGCGGCGATCAGTTGAGTGACAGCAACACGCTTGCGGCCGAGTTCGACGTCGGGCGAAGCGATCACGGTGCGCATCGGGCCCTGCTTGGCGCGCTCGGCGAAGGAGGCGATCACGGAAGAGTGGTCGACGTCCGGCTTTTCCGTGCCGTCGACGGCAGGCATGTGCTGCATCGCGTCGAAATAGGCGCGCCAGTTATCCGGCACCGAGCCCGGATTGTTCAGGTAGGCTTCGTACAACTCTTCCACGTACGGCGCATTACCGCCGAACAGATAGGAGTTGGCGTTATATTGTTGCATCATTCTTGCTCACCTTTCTTCGCGTTTCGCGAGGTTGGGGCGGGTTAATCTAACCTTCCGCGACACGGCCTGACCGGTTAGCGGATCGCACTTACTACTCAAGTTGTGAGGGAAGGACTCTTCGAGACTTCGAGGCATATCAATGCAGAGGACTGCTTAATTTGCGCTCAGTATTGTAACGCAATGCTCAGAAAGCGACAGACTCCGTTCGGACTATTTTGTTCGCCCCGCAACGGCTCTTTTACATATCTTTACGCATTGCAAGTCAACAAGGAAGCATGGCCGAGTTGACCGACTAAATGATAATCGTTATCATTTGCAAATGCACCCGACCGGCCCCCTTCCCTCTTCCTCCACCCCCACGCGGCCCGACGCGCCCGCCCTGCCCGGCGCGCGCCGCGCCCTGTGGCTGCGCCAGCTGCACCAGTGGCACTGGATCAGTTCGGCGATCTGCCTGATGGCCATGCTGCTGTTCAGCTTTACCGGCTTTACCCTGAACCACGCTTCCCAGATCGAGGCCAAGCCGCAGGTGGTGCGCCAGAAGGCCGTGCTGCCGCCGGCCCTGGCGACCCAGCTGGCTGGATTCGCCGAGTCCCACGCCGACGCCAAACTCCCGCTGCCGGCCGAGCTGTCCGACTGGGCCGAGCGCAGCTTCCCGGTCCAGGTGCGCGGCGTGCGCGCCGAGTGGAGCGAGGAAGACGCCTATATCGCCCTGCCGCGCCCCGGCGGCGACGCCTGGCTGCGCCTCGGCGCCGACGGCCAGGCCGAATACGAGAAAACCGACCGCGGCTGGATCTCCTGGCTCAACGACATGCACAAGGGCCGCAACACCGGCAGCGTATGGAGCTGGTTCATCGACATCTTCGCGATCGCCTGCGTGGTGTTCTGCGTTACCGGTTTCCTGATCCTGAAATACCACGCGGCCAACCGGCCCTCGACCTGGCCGGTGATCGGCCTCGGGATCGTGCTGCCGGCCGTGATCGCCCTGTTATTCGTACATTGAATACCCGATATTCACCAACCAAGCTTTCATCCTAACGTTCCGAAAGGCCTTATGAAACTGTCCCACTCGCTCGCCCTCACCCTGCCGCTCGCATCCGGCTGGGCGATGGCCGCCGACCTGTCCGTCAAGTTCGAGCTGCCGCAACTGAACGTGGCCGAATACCACAAGCCCTATGTGGCGATCTGGATCGAACGCCCGGACCAGACCGTGGCATCGACGCTGTCGGTGTTGTACGACGTCAAGAAGAACAACAACGCCGGCGAGAAATGGGTGAAGGACCTGCGCACCTGGTGGCGCAAGGCCGGCCGCGACGCCAAGCTGCCGATCGACGGCGTCAGCGGCGCCACCCGCGCCGCCGGCAGCCACACGCTGAACTTCGGCCCGGCCATTTCCGGCCTGGACAAGCTGCCGGCCGGCGACTACAAGCTGGTGATCGAAGCCGCGCGCGAAGGCGGCGGCCGCGAACTGGTGCGCGTGCCCTTCAGCTGGCCGGCCAAGGGCAAGCTGGCGGCCGAGGCGGCGGGCAAGGAAGAACTGGGCAAGGTCGCCATTGCGGTCCAATAAGGAGACAGGGATGAACAAGAACATGATCAAGCAGCTCGCCATCGCCGTCGCCCTCGCCGGCGTCGCCTGCGCGGCCCAGGCCCACCGCCCGTGGATGATTCCCAACACCAGCATCATCGAGACCGACCGCGAAGCCTGGGTCACGATCGACGGCGCCGTGTCGGAAGGCCTGTTCGAATTCGACCACGTGCCGCTCAAGCTGGACGGCCTGACCGTCACCGGCCCGGACGGCAGCACCGCCGCCGCCCCGGCCGCCGTCACCGGCAAGCACCGCTCCACCGTCGACATCCTGCTGCCCACCGACGGCACCTACCGCCTCACCCTGGCCGCCACCAACATGATGGGCAGCTACAAGCTGAACGGCGAGACCAAGCGCTTCCGCGGCGCCGACGGCCCGCCGGCCGGCGCCACCGACGTCAAGACCACCACCATGGTGCAGCGCCAGGACACCTTCGTGACCCGCAACAAGTCGAGCAACGGCGCCCTGAAGCCGGTCGGCACCGGCCTGGAGATGGTCGCGCTGAGCAATCCGACCGAGCTGCGCGCCGGCGAGACCGCGAAGTTCCGCTTCCAGCTCGACGGCAAGCCGCTGGCCAACTTCCCCTTCAGCCTGATCCCGGGCGGCGTCAAGTACCGCGGCACGCTGAACGAAGTGCGCCTCACCACCGACGCCAACGGCGAAGCCAGCTTCCCGCTGCCGGCGCCGAATATGTACTGGCTGAGCGCCGCCTACCCGGCCAACGCCCCGCGCGGTCCGGGCGTGGAGCCGCCGGCCAAGCGCTACAGCTACTCGGCCACCTTCGAGATCCTGCCGGAGTAAGCCTTGGCCGAACGCGCCGTCCTCATTCCCCTCGACATCGACCCGGTGCCGGCGCCGGCGGGCAGCCGCGCGCAGCTGCTCGGCGGCAGCGCGATGGGGACGGACTGGTCGGCGCGTTTCATGCTGCCGCCCGGCGCGCCGGCCGGGCTCGCGGGCGGCCTGCAGCGGCTGCTGGAAGCCGAACTGGCGCTGGTGGTGGCCCAGATGAGCCACTGGGAACCCGATTCCCTGCTGTCGCGCTTCAATGCCGCGCCGGCGGGCAGCTGGCACGCGCTGCCCGATGCCTTCTTCGAGGTGATCGACTACGCGCTGCAAGTGCATGAAGCCAGCGCCGGCGCCTACGATCCGGCCGCAGGCGGCCTGGTCGAGCTGTGGGGCTTCGGCGCCCGGCGGCGCTACGACCAGGCCGGCTTCTATGCGCCCTCTCCCGATGCGGTGACGGCCCTGATGGCGCGCCGCGGCGGCGCCCGGGTCGCACTCGATCGCGAGCGGCGCGCCTTGTACCAGCCCGGCGGCGCGATCCTCGACCTGTCGGCGGTGGCCAAGGGCCATGCGGTCGACCGCCTCGGCCTGTGCCTGGAAAAGCACGGCCTGCGCCACTACCTGGTGGAAGTGGGCGGCGAATTGCGCGGCGCCGGGGTGCGCGAAGACGGCCAGCCCTGGTGGGTCGAGGTCGAAGGCGTGCCGGACGCCGGCGCCGCCGCGCCGCAGGCGGTGGTGGCGCTGCACGGCCTGTCGATCGCCACCTCGGGCGACTACCGCCGCTATTTTTCTCAGGCGCAGGGCCGCGTCTCGCACACGCTCGATCCGCGCAGCGGCCGGCCGATCGACAACGGCGTCGCCTCCGTCACCGTGCTGGCGCCTTCCTGCATGGCGGCCGATGCCCTGTCCACCGCGCTCACCGTGCTGGGCCCGCAGCAAGGCATGGCCTTCGCCGAGCAACGCGCCCTGGCCGCGCGCTTCCTGCTGCGCAGCGGCGGCGGCCTGGTCGAAACCACCTCGTCCGCCTGGCAGGCATTACTTGATGACTGAGGCATGATGTTCACCTCCGAACCCCTGCGCTGGGGCGGCGCGCTGGCGCTGTCCGCAAGCTATCTCGCGCTGTGCGCCGGCATCTGGCGCGCGCAGTGGCGCAAGCGCGTGGCGGACGGCGCGCCGGCCGACTGGCTGGTGGTCTACGCCAGCCAGACCGGCAACGCCGAATTCCTGGCCCAGCGCAGCGCCGAACTGCTGGCCACCGGCGGCCTGTCGGCGCGCGCCGCCTGCATCTCGACGATCGACGCCGGGCTGCTGGCCGGCGCCAGCCGCATGCTGTTCATCGCCAGCACCTACGGCGAAGGCGATGCGCCGGATAGCGCCGCGCCCTTCGCCGGCCGCCTGATGGCCTCAGGCGCCGACCTGGCGCACCTGCACTACGCGGTGCTGGCGCTGGGCGACAGCAGCTACGCCAATTACTGCGGCTTCGGCCGCGCGCTCGACGCCTGGCTGCAGCAGCAGGGCGCGGCGCAGCTGTTCGAGCGCGTCGACGTCGACCGCGGCGACGGCGCCGCGCTGGCCGCATGGCAGCACCACGTCGGGCGCCTGGCCGGCACCGCCGACGCCCCCGACTGGGAAGCCCCGGCCTATGGCGACTGGCGCATCGGCGAACGCACCCTCCTCAATCCGGGCAGCGCCGGCGCGCCCTTGTACCGCCTGGCCCTGCTGCCGGCCACCGGCACGCTGCCGGCGTGGGAAGCCGGCGACCTGGCCCAGGTCAGCGCCCCGCTCGACCCAGGGCATCCGCGCGAATACTCGATCGCCTCGATCCCGTCCGAAGGCCGGCTCGAACTGCTGGTACGCCTGCAGCGCCGCGCCGACGGCAGTCCCGGCGCCGCTTCCGGCTGGCTGTGCGAAGGCGCAGGCGCAGGCGCCCAGGATCCGATCCGCCTGCGCATCCGCGCGCACCAGCGCTTCCGCCTCGGCGACAATGCGCGCCGCCCCCTGATCGCGATCGGCAACGGCAGCGGCCTGGCCGGCCTGCGCGCCCTGCTCAAGGCGCGCATCGCGCTGGGCGTGCACGACAACTGGCTGCTGTTCGGCGAGCGCAACGCGGCGCACGATTTCCTGCTGCAAGAGGAACTCGGCGCCTGGACCGATTCGGGCTGGCTGGCGCGCCTCGACCTGGCCTTCTCGCGCGACGGCGACGGGCGCCGCTATGTCCAGGACCTGCTGCGCGAACAGGCCGCGCTGCTGGCCGACTGGATCGGGCGCGGCGCCGCCATCTATGTGTGCGGCAGCCTGCAGGGCATGGCCGGCGGCGTGCACGAGGCGCTGGTCGAGATCCTCGGCGAGCAGGCGCTGGATGCGCTTGCCGCCCAGGCGCGCTACCGGCGTGACGTGTACTGACCGGCACCTTGCCGGTCCACCCGCACGCGCACGGACTGGGCGTGCGCGGCCGGGTTCCGGGAAGCGCGGTCAGCGCGGCTTGGCCGCCGCCTCGCCGGCCGGCGCGCTGCCCGAGGTGGCACGCGCCGGCGCCGCCTGGGCCGCGCGCGCGGCATCGATCTCGGCGCCCCAGGGATCCTTCTGCGCCAGCGCCTTGCCGCCGGCGCCGAAATCCATGATCTCGTCGCGGCCGGCCTCGTAGCGCGGCCAGGCCGGCAGGCGCTTGCCGTTCGGGTCGCCCGTCTTCGCGAAATTCGCCAGGTAGGTGCTGATCGACTTGCCCATGCGGACGTCGCGCCTGGTCGCCTTGTCGGCGTACTTGATGTCGGCCGTGGCGAAGAAGAAGGGGATGTCGCTGGCGTGGCGCGCACCCGGTTCGCCGATCGATTCGGCCACGTAGGAGAAGCGGTAGGCGTACACCGGCACGCCCTGGCGCGCCAGCGTGGCGGCCAGGCTGCGCGCGCCGGCCACCATGTAGCCGGTCTTGCCGCCGATGTCGGCGCTGGTGGCGCCGATCATCACCGGCACCCTGGCGAAGCGCCCGGAGGCGAAGGCTGCGCCGGAATCCACCGCCAGCTTGCCGTCCACGAAAGGACCGACGTAGGTCGTGGCGCCCTGCGGGCCGCGGCTGGCCAGGTTCAGGCCGTCGACCACGGCGTCGGGCGGCAGCGCGCGCAGCTTCTCGAGCGCCTGCGGGTCGGCGCCCTCGATGCCCTTCGACTGCGCGAAGGCCACGCCGGCCTGCTCGACGGCGGCCAGGCCGGCGTCGCGCGCATTGCCGTCCCCGCCCGACATGATCGCCGCGCGGGCGAACAGGCCCTGGGCCAGCGGAGACGTCAGCAGGGTATTGACCGACATGCCGCCGGCCGACTCGCCCACGATCGTGACGTTCGCCGGATCGCCGCCGAAGGCGCCGACGTTACGCTGCACCCACTGCAGCGCCGCCAGCTGGTCCATGAAGGCGTAGTTGCCGACGATACCCTGGTCCTTGGCCTGCACTTCCTGCGTCAGCTGGGGGTGGCCGAAGAAGCCGAAGCGGCCCAGGCGATAGTTGAAGCTGACCACCACCGCGCCCTGTTTCGCCAGCGGCGCGCCCGAATAAGTGGGCGGCGAGGAACCGCCGTTGACGAAGCCGCCGCCATAGATCCAGACGATCACCGGCAGCTTGCCCGCTTTCCTGGCCCTGGCGCCCGCCTTGGTGGTCGGGCTCCAGACGTTCAGGTACAGGCAATCCTCGGCCGGGGTGGTGCCCAGCGGCGCGGCGTCGCTGGGGAAAGGCAGCTGCATGCAGTCGGCGGAATAGGCGGTGGCGTCGCGCACGCCCTCCCAGCTTGCCGCCGGCTGCGGCGCGCGCCAGCGCAGTTCGCCGACCGGCGGCGCGGCGAAGGGCACGCCCTTCCAGCTGGCGATGCCGCGCTCGACCGAGCCGGCCACCTTGCCGTATTCGGTGACGGCCACCGGTCCGGTCGCGGCCGTGGCAGAGCTTACTGCGGACAACAGGACCAGCGCGGGAACCAGGGAATACGGGGTGCTTGGGCGTGACATGGAAGGCGTCTCCTTTATAGGCATTATCGGAACAGCATTCATCCGATGCTAATGATCCTCCGGCAACTCGTCAATGGGTGGAAATGGCCGAAACACCGGGCTTACCTGTTACAAAACGTCATCGAACGGTCGTTCAAAAAATGCTATGCTTCGGCCCCGCCGACTCAGCCATCTAGCATGAGAGGCTCACGAGATAGTCAATACACGGAGTGAGACAATGAATCCCAAGCATATTTCCTTGATGATCGCCCTGGCGCTGGGCGCCGCATCCCTCGACGCCGCCGCCTCGGGCTACCGTTTCGGTTCGCAGAGCGTGTCCGCGCAGGGCACGGCCGAATCGAACGGCGCCGAAGCCGCCGACGCCTCGACCATCTTCGCCAACCCGGCCGGCCTGTCGCGCCTCGAGGGCCGCCAGTTCATGGGCGGCGTGACCGCCCTGGTGCCGCATTCGACCTTCCAGGACAGCGGCTCGACCCGCTTCACGCGCGGCCCGACCGGCGGCAAGGCCGGCCAGGACGACTACGCGCCGAGCGCCGTGGCCGCGCCTTCGCTGTACTACAGCCAGAAGATCGACGACCGCTGGACCGCCGGCGTCGGCGTGTTCGTTCCCTACGGCACCAAGCTGGACTACGACTCGGACTGGTCGGGCCGCTATGCGCTGACCAACATCAAGCTGGAAGCCATCACCATCAACCCCTCGGTGTCGTTCAAGCTGGATGAACACCACGCCTTCGGTTTCGGCGTCGACGCCGAATTCATGAAGGCGCGCCTGGGCCAGGGCGTGGACGTGCCGGGCACCATCGCCGCCGCGCAAGCTACCGGCACCGGCGCCGTGCTGGCGCGCCAGATTGCCGCGCTGGGCGGCAACCCGGCCCTGCTGGCGCGTGCCGGCGACGCCCATGCCGGCGTCGAGGGCAAGGACTGGGGCTATGGCTTCAACCTCGGCTACATGTACTCGCCGACCGAGAGCACCCGCTTCGGCATCGCCTACCGTTCCTCGATCAAGCACGAGCTCAAGGGCGGCGCGACCTGGGACTTCTCCGGCGTGACCACCGATCCGGTCGTCAACCAGGTGCTGCAGGGCGCGGCCCACCGCGTGAACTCGGCCGCCCGCGTCGAGCTGCGCACGCCGGAAACCCTGTCGATCAACGCCTTCCACCAGTTCGACGCCAAATGGGCCGGCATGGCCGACGTGACCTGGTCGCGCACCTCGCGCATGGAAAACATCGACATCGAGTTCATCGGCACCACCGAAGGCGACGAAGTCATCCGCCAGCAGTGGAAGAACACCGTGCGCGTCTCGCTCGGCGCCAACTACAAGCTGAACGAGGACATTACCCTGCGCGGCGGCATCGCCCACGACGACGCCCCGGTACGCGGCGACACCCTGCGCCACGCGGCCCTGCCGGATGCCGACCGCATGCAGCTGTCCTTCGGCGCCAACTGGAAGCTGACGCCGAATTCCTCGGTGGACCTGGCCTACAGCTACCTCGACTTCAAGGACGCCAACGGCAACTACACCAACAACTGCAACCCGACCGCGACCAGCTGCACCGGCAACGGCGAGACCACGCGCGGCACGTGGAAGACCCATATGCAGCTGATCGGCGTGGCGTACAGCTACAAGTTCTGAGGCATTCGCCGGGTCGCCTGACCCGCATTTGAACCGCCGACATGCCCCGCGCCCGCGGGGCATGTCGTTTCCAGGCTTGCCAAATTACTGCGCCGACACGCAGCGCGATTTCCGGCCTGCTTGCCGTCCCGCGCCAGTCCCCAAGCCGTTTCCGGTCCATCCGTCTTCCCGCAAATCCATCTATTTCCACAGATAAAATGCTTGCTGATTGCCCCCGCACGCTTGGACCAGCTTAATGATTCAATAATTATGTTTCCGGTATGATGAGCTTCGATTTCATCAAATTCGTTGCCGGACGACGGCGGAGGAGTGGCGCATGATAAAACAGACCTGGCGGTTCGACGCACTCGGCCACGACCTGCAAGACGGCGCCGGCGATACGCTGGAAACGCTCCGCACGGATGTCGAGGAGCGCCTGGCGCAACTGCTGGCCGAGAGCGGCCGGGCCGACCTGCTGAGCCTGGCCATGCGCGCCGGCACCCTCGGTTCCGGCAAGCGCATGCGTCCGCTGCTGCTGATGCTGGTGGCGCGCGACCTCGGCTGCAATACCCCCGCCCTGGTCGATGTCGCCTGCGCAGTGGAAATGGTGCATGCCGCCTCGCTGATGCTCGACGACATGCCCTGCATGGACGACGCCCGCCTGCGCCGCGGCCAGCCCGCCATCCACGTGCAGTACGGCGAGGACGTCACCATCCTGGCCTCCGTCGCCCTGCTCTCGCGCGCCTTCTGCATCCTCAGTTCGGCGCGCGATATTCCGCCCGAGGTGCGCTCGCGCCTGGTGTGTACGCTGGGCGAGACGGTCGGCGCCCAGGGCCTGGTGCGCGGCCAGTTCCTCGATCTGCACGGCGGCGCGCGCTCGGCCGGCGACATCGCCGTGACCAATGAACTCAAGACCGGCGTGCTGCTCGGCGCCGCCGTCGACATGGCCGCCATCGTGGCCCAGGCCGACGAGCGCGTGGCCGCCTCGCTGCGCGCCTTCGCGCTGGCAGCGGGCCAGGCCTTCCAGATCCGCGACGACTTCCAGGACGGCCCCGGCAACGACAGCGCCGTCACCGGCAAGGACACCGGCAAGGACGTCGGCAAGGCCACCTTCATCAATACCCTCGGCGTCGAGGAAGCGCGCCGGCGCCTGCAGGCCCACCTGGCCGAGGCCGAACGCCACCTGGGCGAGGCGGTCGGCCAGCGCCAGGGCACGCGCAACTTCATGCGCAGCCTGTTCGCGCAAAAGACCCAGGCGCCGCGCGCCCACGAACTCGGCGCGCGCGTCTACGCCGACGGCGCCGCCGCGCGCGCTTGATGCCGCCATTGGCAGCCGCCTCCAGGAGCTAAGGGCAATGGCGCATTTCGGTGTCGTGGCCCCGGCCTTCTACAGCCACTTCAAGGCCATGCAGGCGCTTGCCGGCGCACTCATTGCGCGCGGCCACCGCGTGACCTTCCTGCACCGGCCGGATGCCGGCGCCTACCTCGACGACGCCCGCATCGGCTTTCACGCGGTAGGCGGCGACACCCATCCGCCCGGCTCGCTCGACGCGGTGGCGCGCCGCGCCGCCAATCCGGGCGGTCCGCTGCGCCTGCGCCGCGTGATCGCCGACATGGCCGGCAGCACCGCCATGCTGTGCCGCGAACTGCCGGGCGCCATCGAGCGGCTCGGCATCGACGCCATCCTGGCCGACCAGATGGAAGCGGCCGGCGGCCTGGTGGCGGACGGCCTGCGCCTGCCTTTCGTCTCGGTCGCCAACGCGCTGCCGGTCAACCGCGAACCGGGCATCCCGCTGCCGGTGATGCCCTTCGCCTACGAAGACAGCGAGCGCGCGCGCCGGATCGTCGAGGGCAGCACCCGCGTCTACGACTGGATGATGGGGCCGCACAGCCGCGTCATCGAAGCCGAGGCGCGCCGCTTCGGCCTTGGCCGGCGCGCCGGCCTGCACGACTGCCTGTCGGCGCTGGCCCAGGTCAGCCAGACCGTGCGCGAGTTCGACTTCCCGCGCAGTGCCCTGCCCGATCATTTCCACCACGTCGGCCCGCTGCGCCCGATTTCAAGCGGCGCCGGCCCCGACCCCTATGCCGACGCCATGCCCGAGGTCGCGCCCGGCCGCCCCTTCGTGTTCGCCTCGCTCGGCACCATGCAGGGCGGGCGCTATGGCGTGTTCGAACGCATCGCGCGCGCCTGCCGCCGCGTCGACGTGCAACTGCTGGTCGCGCATTGCGGCGGCCTGAACGCCAGCCAGGAGCAGGCCCTGAAGCGCGCCGGCGCCACCTGGGTCTGCGCCTTCGCGCCCCAGCGCGCCGTGCTGGAACGCGCCGACGCCGTGATCTCGCATGCCGGCGTGAACACGGTGCTCGATGCGATCGCCGCGCGCACGCCCATCCTGGCGCTGCCGGTCGCCTTCGACCACCCGGGCATGGCGGCGCGCATGGTGCACGCCGGCGTCGGCCTGCGCGCCTCCTACCGCTTCACCGGCAGCGCCGCCATGGCGCGCCTGCTGCGGCGCCTGCTCGATGAAGACAGCTTCGCGCCGCGCCTGCAAGCGCTGTCGGGCGCCGTCGCGCGCGCCGGCGGCACCGCGCGCGCGACCGACATCGTCGAGCAGGCGCTGGGCCTGGCGCCGGCCACGCAGGGAGCACGCCCGCACGAGACCGCGGCATGAGCGCCGACTACGACGTGATCCTGGCCGGCGGCGGCCTGGCCAACGGCCTGATCGCCTGGCGCCTGCGCAGCCAGCGCCCGGAGCTGCGCATCCTGCTGCTGGAACGGGACGATCACATCGGCGGCAACCACACCTGGTCCTTCCACGACAGCGACCTTTCCGACACCCAGCGCGCCTGGCTGGCGCCGGCCGTCTCCTGCCGCTGGCCGCGCTACGAGGTCGTGTTCCCGGAACTGCGGCGCACCCTCGAAGGGGGCTATTCCAGCATCGCCTCGCGCGATTTCGCGCGCGTGCTCGAACCGGCGCTCGGCCCGGCCCTGCGCCTGGGTGCGCGGGTGCGCGAACTCGGCCCGACCGGCGTGACCCTGGAAAGCGGCGAGCGGCTGACTGCGGGCGCCGTGATCGACGGCCGCGGCATGCGCGCCAGCAGCCGCCTGGCGCTCGGCTACCAGACCTTCCTCGGCCAGGAACTCGAACTCGAGGCGCCGCATGGCCTGAGCGCGCCGGTGATCATGGACGCCTCGGTCGAACAGCAGGGCGGCTACCGCTTCGTCTACCTGCTGCCCTTCGACGAACGCACCGTGCTGGTCGAGGACACCCACTACGTCGACAGCGCCGCCTGGGAACCGGAGCGCCTGCGCGCGAATATCGCCGCCTATGCCGGCGCGCGCGGCTGGCGCATCGCGCGCGTGCTGCGCGAGGAACAGGGTTCGCTGCCGATCGTGCTGGCCGGCGACTTCGCACGCTACTGGGACGACGTCAAGGGCCAGCCCTGCGCCGGCCTGCGCGCCGGCCTGTTCCACTCGACCACCGGCTATTCGCTGCCGCATGCGCTGCGCCTGGCCGAGCGCATCGCGGCACTGCGGGACCTCGCTGCGCCGGCGCTGTTCGCGGCGATCCGCGCCGAAGCCGCCGACGAATGGCGGCGCCAGCGCTTCTTCCGCCTGCTCAACCGCATGCTGTTCCTGGCGGGCAGCCCGGATGCGCGCTGGCGCGTGATGCAGCGCTTCTACCGCCTGCCGGCGCCCCTGATCGCGAACTTCTATGCCGGACGCCTGCGGCTGCGCGACAAGGCGCGCCTCCTGTCCGGCAAGCCACCCGTGCCGGTCGGCCAGGCCCTGGCCGCCGCATGCAAGATCCACCCTCACCAGATCAGACCAGGACATTCGAATGAACCAAGATAGACAGGCAGTGGTCGTGGGCGCCGGCTTCGGCGGCCTGGCGCTGGCGATCCGGCTGCAGGCCGGCGGCATGCAGACCACCGTGCTGGAAAAACGCGACAAGCCGGGCGGCCGCGCCTATGTCTACGAAGACCAGGGCTTCGTGTTCGACGCCGGCCCGACCGTCATCACCGACCCGACGGCCATCGAGGAACTGTTCACCCTCGCCGGCAAGCGCATGAGCGACTACGTCGAGATGCTGCCGGTATCGCCCTTCTACCGCCTGTGCTGGGAAGACGGCAGCCACTTCGACTACGCCAACGACCAGGAAGCGCTGGACCGCCAGATCCACGCGCGCAACCCGGCCGACGTGGCCGGCTACCAGCGCTTCCTGGCGTATTCGAAGGCGGTGTTCGAGGAAGGCTATCTCAAGCTCGGCGCCGTGCCCTTCCTGTCCTTCCGCGACATGATCTCGGCCGGCCCGCAGCTGGCGCGCCTGCAGGCCTGGCGCAGCGTCTACAGCCTGGTGGCGCGCTTCATCGAGGACGAGCAGCTGCGCCAGGCCTTCTCCTTCCACTCGCTGCTGGTGGGCGGGAATCCGTTCGCCACTTCCTCGATCTACACGCTGATCCACGCGCTGGAGCGCAAGTGGGGCGTGTGGTTCCCGCGCGGCGGCACCGGCGCGCTGGTGCGCGGCATGGTCAGGCTGTTCGAGGACATCGGCGGACGCATCGAGCTCAATGCCCCGGTGGCGCGCATCGAGACCGAGGGCGCGCGCGGTCAGGCAAGAGTCAGCGGCGTGCGCCTGGAAGACGGGCGCCTGTTCCCGGCCGCCGCGGTCGCCTCGAACGCCGACGTGGTGCACACCTACGCCAAGCTGCTGGGCCAGCACCCGCGCGGCGTGGCCGAAGGCAAGAACCTGGGCGGCAAGCGCTTCAGCAATTCCCTGTTCGTGCTCTACTTCGGCCTCGACCACCACCACAGCCAGCTGCAGCACCACACGGTCTGCTTCGGCCCGCGCTACCGCGAACTGATCGCCGACATCTTCAAGGGCGACAGCCTGGCCGAGGACTTTTCGCTCTACCTGCACGCGCCCTGCGTGACCGACCCCTCGCTGGCACCGCCCGGCTGCGGCAGCCACTATGTGCTGGCGCCGGTGCCGCACCTGGGCAATGCGCCGATCGACTGGGAAGTCGAGGGGCCGCTGTACCGCGACCGCATCTTCGACTACCTGGAGCAGCGCTACATGCCGGGCCTGCGCAGCCAGCTCGTGACCAGCCGCATCTTCACCCCGCACGATTTCCGCGACACGCTCAACGCCCACCTCGGCTCGGCCTTCTCGCTGGAGCCGATCCTGACGCAGAGCGCCTGGTTCCGCCCGCACAACCGCGACGCCGAACTCGCCAACCTCTACCTGGTCGGCGCCGGCACCCATCCGGGCGCCGGGGTGCCGGGCGTGATCGGCTCGGCCAAGGCGACGGCCGGGTTGATGCTGGAACAGGTGCCGGCATGAGCGAAGCGCTGCTGCAGCATGCGACCGACACCATCGCGGTCGGCTCGAAGAGCTTCGCCGCGGCCGCGCGCCTGTTCGACCCAGCCACGCGGCGCAGCGTGCTGATGCTGTATGCCTGGTGCCGCCATTGCGACGACGTGGTGGACGGCCAGGAGCTCGGCTTCAACGCCGCGCCGTCGAAGGTACACGATCCGGCGCGCGAACTGGCGCGGCTCGAAGACCAGACCCGCCGCGCCTATGCCGGCGAGCCCATGGCGCATCCGGCCTTCGCCGCCTTCCAGGAAGTGGCGCTGCAGCACGCGATCGCGCCGCGCTACGCCTTCGACCACCTGGCCGGCTTCGGCATGGATGTCGAGGAGGCGCGCTACGAGACCATCGAGGACACCCTGCGCTATTGCTACCACGTGGCCGGCGTGGTGGGCCTGATGATGGCCTCGATCATGGGCGCCAAGGACGCGGCGGTGCTCGACCGCGCCTGCGACCTCGGCCTGGCCTTCCAGCTCACGAACATCGCGCGCGACATCGTGGAAGACGCCGGCGTCGGGCGCTGCTATGTACCGGCCCAGTGGCTGCGCGAGGCCGGCATCCCGCCCGCCGAACTCGCGCTGCCGCGCCACCGCGCCGCGCTGGCGCGGGTGGCGGCGCGCCTGGTCGACCATGCCGAGCCATATTACGATTCGGCCCTGCACGGCATCGCGGCGCTGCCGCTGCGCTCGAGCTGGGCGATCGCCACCGCGCGCAATGTGTATCGCCAGATCGGCATCGAGGTGAAACGGCGCGGCGAGCGCGCCTGGGACGAGCGCGCCGGCACCAGCAAGGCCACCAAGCTGCGCCTGCTGGCCCGTGGCGGCGCGCAGGCGCTGGCCTCGCGCCTCAGTCCGGGTGGCCGGACGGCGCCTGCGCCTCGCGCCGGGCTGTGGCAGCGTCCGGACGGCGCCGCGGCGCACCGCCATGCAGCGCCTGCAACTCTTGCTTGAGCCGTTCGACCGGCGGCGCGTACAGGAAGCCGAAGGACACCGTGCCCTCCTTGCCATGCACCGCATGGTGCATGCGGTGGGCCTGGACCAGGCGCTTCAGGTAGCCGCGCTTCGGCACCCAGCGCCAGGGCCAGCGCTGGTGCACCAGGCCGTCGTGGGCGATGAAGTAGAGCAGGCCGTAGGCGGTCATGCCGGCGCCGATCCATTCGAGCGGGTGGCGGCCCTCGGTGCCGAGCCAGATCAGCCAGATGGCGACGCCGGCGAACACCACGGCGTACAGGTCGTTCTTTTCGAACCAGCCGCTGCGTGGCTCGTGGTGCGACCGATGCCAGCCCCAGCCGAAACCGTGCATGACGTACTTGTGCGCGACGATGGAAAACACTTCCATCGCCACGACGGTGAGCACCACGATGAGCGCATTGAACAGCATAGCCTGTGTCCGACCGATCCGTTAAAAGAATGGCACCAGCCTACCACAAGCCCCCTGCCGCACGGCTGGGCACGCACACTCATCCATCGAAAGGAATCATCATGCAAGCAAGCACCGCGAGCCGCCTGGCCGCCCTCTCCTGCCTGGTCGGCCTGTTCTCACTGGCGGGCAGCGCCGGCGCCGCGACCGTCGAAGTCCACGTCAGCGGCGTCGCCGCCGGCAAGGGCAAGGTCAATGTCGCCGTATGCGACCGCGAGCGCTTCCTGAAGCAATGCGCCTACAGCGGCTCGACCCCGGCGCGCGATGGCGACAATGTGGTGCGCATCGCCGGCGTGCCGGCCGGCAGCTGGGCCGTGCTGGCCTACCAGGACGAGAACGCCAACGATGAACTCGACCGCAACTTCGTCGGTATCCCCAAGGAAAACTATGGTTTCAGCCGCGAGGCGCGCAGCAAGTTCGGGCCGCCGGGCTTCGACGACGCCGCCATCGAGGTGAGTGGCGAGACCACGGTGGCGAAGGTGAAGTTGAATTAATCGAGCATGCGCTTGACGGGCGGGGGCACCGGATGGCGGCGCTCGTCCGGGCGGGTCAGCACGCGCACCGCGGTTTCCAGGGGCACGCCCAGGCCGGCCAGTTCTCGCGCGGCCGAGCGGCCGGCCGTCGCCGCCTCGTGGATGGCGGCGTCGATCAGCAGGGCCATGCGGTAGTCGCTGCGGCGTTCCATCGCAGGGTGCCGGCCGGGCTCAGTGCGCCGGCAGGCGCCGGCGCGCCGGCCCCAGTTCCTTCTTGAGGAAACCCTGGACCAGTGGATCGCTGACGAAACGCAGCTTGTCGTAGAAACCCTGGCTGCCCTGGGTCGGCTGCAGCAGCACGCGCGGGATGCCCTGCTCCCGGCAGTACTGCTCGATCTGCTGCATGAACCATTCGCCCAGGCCGCGGCCACGGTGCTTGCTCTGCACGATCAGGTCGGACACGAAGCAGAACTGCGGCGGCGCCAGCTCCAGGCGGGCGATGCCGATGGTGCGCGAACCGGTCTGGATGGTGGCCCAGCGCACCTGGCTTGCTGGATGAAAGCTTTTCTCGGCCATGTCGGCGTTGGTCCAGCCGGCATCCTTGCGGAAGGCGAGCAGGGTCTTCGGCGGTATGGCCCCCGGCAACAGGCGAAACACGATGGAAGCTTGCATCGAAAAAACTCCTTGAACAATACCCGAGCTTATAGGAGCGACTGCGGAGCCGGCCAGAGCCGGCGTGTAACACTTCTATTCTGTTTGTAAATTCATGTATCGGTCGCACGCCTGGATGCGCCACATTCGCCGCGTGGAATCCGGGATGTGTTGCCGTTACTGCATTAGAATGGGCGGATGCTCATTCAGATCGCTCCCAACCTGTGGCATGCCCAGCGCGCATTCAAGGTGCTCGGCATGCAGGTTTCCTCGCGCATGACCGTGATCCGCTTCGCCGACGGCAAGCTGTGGGTCCATTCCCCCATCCGCTTCGACGAGGGCGTGCGCGCGCAACTGGCGGGGCTGGGCGAGGTCGCCTGGATCGTCGCCCCCAACCGCGCGCACCACATGTTCGTCAAGCATTGCAGCCGCGCCTTCCCCGACGCGGCGCTGTATGGCGCGCCGGGCCTGGCGCAAAAGCGCCCCGACCTGGCCGGCCTGCGCACCCTGGGCGACACGGTCGAGCCGGAATGGGCCGCCGAACTGGACCAGGTCTGGATGCGCGGCCAGCCTTTCATCAACGAAGTGGTCTGGTTCCACAAGGCCTCGAACACCCTCGTCGCGACCGACCTGCTGCAATGCTGGTGCGGCCCGCTCGACTGGAAGGCGGCGCTGTACGCCCGCGCCACCGGCGTGCATGGCCACCTCGACGTGCCGCGCACCGTGCGCCTGGTCACCCGCGACCGCGCCGCCGCGGCCGCCAGCGCGCGCGCCGTGCTGCGCTGGCCGTTTACGCGCGTGATCACGGCGCATGACGCCATCGTCGAGCAGGACGCCCATGCCGGCGTGGCGCGCGCACTGGCGCGCCTGGGCGCGTGAGGCCGGGTGCCGGTCCATGACCGGCGGCCCCGCTTGGCCTAGAATGAGGCCCAGTCTCCTTCTCTTGCCAGGGTGCGCGCCTTGAAGTTCTCCATCGGCCACCGCCTGTTCGCATCGGTCCTGCTGGCGATCCTCGCCGTCGCCGCCAGCGCCGTGCTGCTGCTGCGCCACAATGTGCTGGCAGGCTTCGGCGATTATGCGACCGCAATCGAACTCGACCGCCTGGACGAGCTCTCGACCTCGCTGGCGGCGCGCTACCGCGGCGCGCAGGACTGGCGCTTCATCCCGGCCAGGGACCGCAGCGGCTGGATCGCGCGCGAGCTGGAACGGCTGCAGCACGCGCGCGAGAACCCGGCCTTTGCCGCGGCCGCGCCGGTGCCGCCTGTAGAGCCGGCGGCGCCCGCGCTACCCATCCCACCCGTACCACCCGTACCGCCGGCGCCGCCCCAGCCTCCCATGCCGCCGCC
>Ga0265780_10002884_pt1 | contig 22982 bp, 17 predicted proteins | sample P1T30metagenome_FD_192432 | JGI IMG/M metagenome (GOLD analysis project Ga0265780, IMG submission 192432) | Plant litter microbial communities from East Loma Ridge, Irvine, California - P1 T30 | ecosystem: Environmental > Terrestrial > Plant litter > Unclassified | place: USA: California... | reverse complement strand
ACCGCTTTGGCGGCACTGCCGACGCCTATCTGCGGTACACCCGCAACCGGGTAGAGGGCGACCGTGTACTGGGCACGACGAACGGCGAAAACATCAACGCCAACATCTCCAGCGGCAGCAATTTCAGAACCGTCGGCTGGGGCTTGAATGCGAGCCAGGATACATTTACGAATGGCGGCGGCCTTGGCGTTGGTTTCGGCAACAACCGTAGCCAGAATGCCGAAGCCAACGTGCGCTACCGCACAAGCCCCAGCCTGAGCCTGACCGCCACCGGCGGCTACGACAAGTACGAATACGCCTCCCAGGGCACCGAGCAAAGCCAAGGCGCCAGCTATACCGGCGGCTTCATCTGGACGCCGTCGTCGCGCACGCGCCTGCAAATGTCGTACGGACGCCGTTATTACGGCAACACCGGCAGCATGTCCCTGGCTTTCCGCAGTCACCGCAGTGCGGTCAATGCGACGTACGGCGACACGGTCACGACCAGCCGCCAGCAATTTCTCGCCGGCACAGCTCTGAGCACCTACGATTTGCTCAATGCCATGCTGACGGCTTCGATCCCCGATCCAATCGAACGCCAGAAGGCCATCGCCGACTACATTGCCGCCACCGGCGTCACCCCTACGCTGACGAACAACACCAACTACCTGACCAACGTGTTTCAGCGGCAGAGGACGTTTCAAGCGGGTTATTCGCTGGAAGGCGCGCATAGCACCGGCACCGTGTCGGTCTACAGGATGCGCACGAACGCGTTGTCGACGCAAACGGCGACTAGCGACATACTGGGCCAGAATTTGGCCTTGCTGAACAATAATCTGGATACGACCGGGACCACGGCGTCGCTGACCCGCCGGCTGAGCCGTGCGACCCAGGCGCTGGCGTCGATCAATTTTCAGCACAGCAAGACACTCGACACCGATTTCTCGACGAACACCGAAAGCGTGCGCTTGGGGCTGACTCATGCTTTCGACGCCAAACTGCGTGGATCGGCAGAAATTCGCCAGATCCGGGGCAGCTACTACAACATCGGCAACTCGCGCTTCCGTGAAAACGCGATTTCGGCCACCATTTTGATGCAGTTTTAGACGGAGTCCAGCCAGGATGTACGAATCTTATTACGGCCTCAGCGGCAAACCGTTCCAGCTGCGCCCCGACCCGCACTTCTTCTTTGGCAGCAAGGGCCACAAGCGCGCCATGGCCTACCTCGAGTATGGCCTGTCGCAAGGCGAAGGTTTTATTGTCGTGACCGGCGAAGTCGGCGCGGGTAAAACCACGCTGGTGCGCAACCTGTTCAACCACCTGCCGTCGGAACAGATCGTCGCTGCCCACATCGTCAACACCCATCTCGACCCGGACGACACGCTGCGCATGGTCGTGGCCGGCTTCGGCCTGCCGTATGAAGGCGCCAGCAAGACCGATTTGCTGACCCGGCTGGAACAGTTCCTGCGCATCTGCGACCAGCAGAACAAGCGCGCGCTGCTGGTCATCGACGAAGCCCAGAACCTGAACCCGAAAACGGTCGAGGAACTGCGCATGCTCTCGAACTTCCAGACCGACGACAAATCGCTGCTGCAAACGTTCCTGCTGGGCCAGCCCGAATTCCGCACCACCCTGCACAGCCCCGGCATGCAGCAGCTGCGCCAGCGCGTGATTGCCAGCTATCACCTCGGTCCGATGGATGCGGCGGAAACGCGCGCTTATGTCGAACACCGCCTCGCCACCGTCGGCTGGAAGGGCGACCCTTCCTTTGACGACGGCGCCTATGCGGCGATCTTCGACTACACCGGCGGCATCCCGCGCAAGACCAACACCTTGTGCGACCGCCTGCTGCTGATGGGCTACCTGGAAGAGCTGCACCACTTCACGGCCGAGCACGTGAATGAGGTGGTGACCGACATCTCCGAGGAATTCAAGCTGCCCGATAGCGGCCCCGGCAGCGCTGAAGATGCCGACATCAGCGCCAACCTGGGCGCCCTGTCGCTCGACCAGCGCGCCGTGGACCTGGCACAGTCGGACCGTCGCGCCAGCGCTGAATTGATGGATGAGCGTATGATGCGCCTGGAGAAATCCATTGTCTCCGTCCTCTCGATTTTGAAGAAGATCGTCGCCACGCCTGGCGCCCTCCCCGCCGATGCACCGCACCCGGCTCCGCCCCACCAGACCACGGACCATCCAGAATGATGATGCAAACTCCCGCAGCCCGGCCGGTACCTGCCCCGGGCGAGCGCATCCGCAATGCCATGACCTGCGACGTCGAGGATTATTTCCAGGTGTCGGCGTTTGCCCCCTATATCGACCGCGCCAGCTGGCCGACGCGTGAATGCCGCGTCGAAGCGAACATCGACCGCATCCTGGCCGTGTTCTCTGCCGGTAACGTCAAAGCCACCTTCTTCACGCTGGGCTGGATCGCCGAGCGCTATCCGGAGATGGTCAAGCGCATCGTCGCCGAAGGCCATGAACTGGCCAGCCACGGCTACGGCCACCTGCGCGCGTCGGACCAGACACGCGCCGAATTCGACCAGGACATCCGCTCCAGCAAAGCCTTGCTGGAAGACTTGGGCGGCCAGGCCGTGGTCGGCTACCGTGCTCCGAGTTTTTCGATCGGCGAAGCCAATTTGTGGGCGTTGGAAGCGCTGCGCGAAGCGGGTTACCGCTACAGCTCGAGCATTTACCCGATCAAGCACGACCACTATGGCATGCCGAGTGCACCGCGCTTCGCGTTTTACCCGAACGGCCCGGATGGTTTGCTGGAAGTGCCGATCACGACCGCCATGATGATGGGCAAAAAATTGCCCGCCGGCGGTGGCGGCTATTTCCGTTTGCTGCCGTACGCACTGTCGAAATGGATGATGGAAAAGGTCAACCGCGAAGACCGCGAACCGACGCTGTTCTATTTCCACCCGTGGGAGCTCGATCCCGGCCAGCCGCGCCCTGAAGGCCTGGACGCCAAGTCGCGCTTCCGCCATTACATCAACATCGACCGCATGGAAAGCCGCCTGGCTTCCCTGACCCGCGATTTCGCGTGGGACCGCATGGACCGCATTTTCATCAAATAACATGACCTCGATTATTGAAGCGGCCCAGGCCAAACGCGCCGAACCTGTCGCAAGCACCGCATCCGGCCCGCAAACATTGCACCTGATGCAGCCGCAGGACCGCGCCCGCTGGGACGCGTTCGTGCGCGCCACGCCGGCCGCCAACTTTTTTCATTTGTCCGGCTGGCAAAACGTCATCGAGACAGCCTTCAATAACAAAACCTGGTTTTATTACACCGAACAGGATGGCCAGATCACCGGCGTGCTGCCGCTGTCGCAAGTCAAAAGCAAATTGTTCGGCAACGCGCTGGGGGCGATGCCGTTTTGCGTGTACGGCGGACCGGTCGCGACCAACGATGCGGCGTTGAAACTGCTCGACGATGCGGCCGACGCGCTGGCAACCAAGCTCGGCGTGGGCCACCTGGAATACCGCGGCATGGAGCGCTTCCATCCGGACGACGCCAGCTGGACCACGAAGGAGCTGTACGTCACCTTCCGCAAGGCCATCTCCACCGACGATGAAGAAAACCTGAACGCCATCCCGCGCAAGCAGCGCGCCATGGTGCGTAAAGGCATCAAGCTGGGCCTGCGTGGCGAAGTCGACAGCAATGTGGACCGCCTGTTCGCGGCCTATGCCGACAGCGTGCACCGCCTCGGCACGCCCGTCTTCCCGAAAAAATATTTCGCCCTGCTGCAAAAAGAATTCGGCCCCGAATGCGAAGTGCGCACCATCCTCACGGCCGACGATCGCCTGGTCGGCTCGGTGATGAGCTTTTACTGGCGCGACGAAGTGGTCCCTTACTACGGCGGCGGCACCGCGCTGGCGCGTGAAGTGGCGGGCAACGACTTCATGTACTGGAACCTGATGCAGGCCGCGGCCGCCAAGGGTTGCCGCCTGTTCGACTTCGGCCGCAGCAAGCTCGGCACTGGCGCCTACGATTTCAAGAAGAACTGGGGTTTCGTGGCCCAGCCGCTGCCTTATGAATACAAGCTGTATGCGTCGGAAGCGCTGCCGGACAACAATCCGCTGAACCCGAAATACGCCCTCTTCATCAAGGTATGGAAAAAGCTGCCGCTGCCGGTGGCGAACATCATCGGGCCGTACATCGTCCGCAACCTGGGCTGATAGGCGAACGACCGTGGAAGACCTGCTGCTGCTGATCCACCGGATCCCGTATCCGCCCAACAAGGGCGACAAGATTCGTTCCTACCACCTGCTGAAACACCTCGCGCAATCATACCGCGTGCATTTGGCCACGTTTGTCGATGACCCGGATGACTGGCAGCACGTGCCGCGCGTCGAAGCGCTGTGCGCCAGCAGCCATTTCGCCAAGTTGAATCCATTATGGGCGCGCGTGCGCAGCCTCGGCGCCTTGTTCGGCAACCGTTCGCTGTCGCTCGATTACTATCGCGACGCGTCGACCAAGGCGTGGGTCGACCAGGCTGTAAAACAGCACAATATCGCGCGCGTCCTTGTGTTTTCGTCGGCGATGGCGCAGTACGCGGATGCCTATCCCGGCATGCGCCGCGTGGTTGATTTCTGCGATGTCGATTCGGACAAATGGCGCCAGTACGCCGAGCAGAAAGCCTGGCCGATGAACATGCTGTACCGCCACGAGGCCAGACAGCTGCTCGCTTACGAGCGCAAGGTCGCGCGCGAGTACGATGCATCGCTGTTCGTGTCGCAGCCGGAAGCGGATTTGTTCCGCCAGCTGGCGCCGGAAAGCGCCAGCCGCATCGGCCATTTCAATAACGGCGTCGACACCGATTATTTTTCGCCGACGCCCGCATCAAGCAGTCCGTATCCGGCGGGCCAGCAAGCCGTCGTGTTCACCGGCGCCATGGATTACTGGCCCAATGTCGATGCCGTGCAATGGTTCGCCAACGACGTGTTTCCGCAGCTGCGCGCGCGCTTCCCGAACCTGCACTTTTATATTGTCGGCGCGCGTCCCAGTGCGCCCGTGACGGCGCTGGCGCAATTGCCAGGCGTGACCGTTACCGGCACCGTGCCGGACGTGCGCCCCTACATCCTGCACGCCGATGTTGCCGTGGCGCCGCTGCGCATTGCACGCGGTATCCAGAACAAGGTCCTCGAAGCAATGGCCATGGCCAGCCGCATCGTCGTCTCGCCGCAGGCGCTAGAAGGCATCGACGCCACCCCGGGCGCCGAATTGATGCTGGCTGACGGCGCGCCCGAGTTCGTCGCGGCCGTCTCCCAGCTGCTGGAAACACGCAATCACACGATTGGCCCTGCCGCCCGGCGCCGGGTCGAAACCCAATACCGCTGGCCCAGCAACCTGGCCTGCATCGGAGAGCAGCTCGAATGTTCATGAACGATAGCGCGGGCGCACCCGCGCGCCACACCCTCAGCACGCCTGTGGCACCCGTCACCGTCGTGCTGATCCTGCTGGCCCTGCTGGCACCGTTCGCGCTGTATTTCAGCACCGCCGAATCGATCGTCCGCATCTGGAACAGTTCCGAAACCTTTGCGCACGGCTACGTCATCCTGCCGATCAGCCTGTGGCTGATCTGGCGCCGCCGCGCCAATTTCACGGCCCTGCCGCCCACGCCCTGGTGGCCGGCGCTGGTGCTGGTCGCCTTCCTCGGCATGGGCTGGCTGGCAGCCCATATCGGCGACGTGCAGGTCGTGACCCAATATATGTTCGTGGCGATGTTCCCGGCCATCGCGCTGGCCGTGTTCGGCCCGCGCCTGGCTGCGTCCCTTGCCTTTCCGCTGCTGTTCCTGCTGTTCGCCGTGCCGTTTGGGGAAATTTTTGTCGGCCCGCTGATCGAGCACACTGCCAACTTCACGGTTGCCGCGGTGCGCGCGGTCGGCATTCCGGTGCTGCGCAACGGCACCCGGTTCGAGCTGCCCACCGGCAGCTGGTCGGTGGTGGAAGCCTGCAGCGGCGTGCGCTACCTGATCTCGTCAATCACGCTGGGCAGCCTGTATGCGTATCTCACCTTCCGCTCGACCAGGCGGCGCCTGATGTTCGTGGTGCTGTCGATCGTCGTGCCGATCGTCGCCAACTGGCTGCGCGCCTTCATGATCGTCATGATCGGCCACCTGTCCGGCATGGAACTGGCAACCGGTGTCGACCATCTGGTCTACGGCTGGCTGTTCTTCGGCCTGGTCATGTTCATCATGTTCTGGATCGGCAGCTTCTGGCGCGAAGACGACGCGCCGCCTCCGGCGCCCGCGCTCAACAGTTCGCTGCCGGCGCACGCGGCCGGCCGCATGGCGCCGCTGGTCGTCGTGCTGCTGGTGCTGGTGGCGCTGTTCCCGGCCTTTGCGCACTACAACGAACAGGCCAATCAGAACCCGCGCCCGGTCAAACTGCATGCACCCGTCATCGGCTGGGCCAGTGCACCAGCCTTTGCCGAATGGACGCCCGCCTTCCGCGGACCGAGCGCCCAGTACAGCGGCGCGTTCCGGCAGGACAGCACGCCGGTTTCCGTCAACATGCTGTATTACCGCAACCAGGCGCCTTACCGCTCCCTGATCAGTTCCGTCAATGTGCTGGCCGGGCCAAAAGATCCGTGGCACGAACTGGGTAGCGCTGGCGTCACGGAGGACGTGGGGGGCCGTCCGCTGGTGCTGCGCGAAACCCGCATGGCCGGCCCGAACGGCGCCCACATGCTGGTCTGGCAATGGATGTCGATCGACGGGCACATCACCGCCAGCAATATCGCCGGCAAACTGTGGCAGGCCCGCGCCAAGCTGCTGTTCCGCGGCGACGACGGCGCGGCGGTCCTGCTGGCCGCGCCATATGACGCCGATCCGGCCACCGCCCGCACCGCCTTGCGTGCCTTCAGCGCCAGCCAGGGTGAGGCAATCGAGGCAGCGCTCGCCGCCACGCGCGCGCAGTGAAGCAGGGGACGGCTGCGGCGTTGCCGCTGGTGATGCACCTCACCTACGCGCTTGACGTGGGCGGGCTGGAAACGCTGCTGGTCGACTGCATCAACAAGATGCCGGCCGACCAGTACCGCCACGTCGTCGTGTGCCTGACGCGCTCGTCGTCTTTTGCCGAGCGCATCACGCAACCGGGCGTGGAAGTGTACGCGCTGAACAAGGCGCCCGGGCTGGGCCTGGGCACCCATGTCGCGTTCTGGAAACTGGCGCGGCGGCTGCGCCCGACGATCCTGCATACCTACAACCTGTCCGCCATGGAATACGCCTTTGCCGCCACGCTGGCCGGCGTGCCGGTCCGGGTGCACGCCGAGCACGGGCGCGACACCAGCGACCCGCATGGCCTGAACCCCAAGCACAACTTCCTGCGCCGGCGCCTGGCTCCCTTCATCGACTGCTATGTGCCGGTGTCGGAAGATCTGCATCAATGGCTGGGCGGCGTCGTCGGCATCGCGCCGGCCAAGACCCTCTTCATCAAGAACGGCGTCGACACCGACAAGTACCGCCCGGGTGCGCGCGGGACTGGCGCGCCCTGGAACGATGGCCATTTCGTCATCGGCACGGTGGCGCGCGTCTCCGACATCAAGAACCATCGCGCCCTCGTCGACGCTTTTATACGCCTGCGCGCCCTGGTGCCGGAGCAGGCGGCCCATTTGCGCCTGTCGATCATCGGCGACGGACCGCTGCTGCCGGCCTTGCGCGCGCAGGTCGCCGAGGCCGGCTTGAACGACGTGGTCTGGCTGCCCGGTGCGCGCAGCGATGTGGCGCAGCTGGTGCCCGAATTTTCCGTGTTCGCCCTGCCCTCGCTGGCCGAAGGGACCCCGGTGTCGCTGCTCGAGGCCATGGCCTGCGCCCTGCCGGTGGTGGCGTCCAGGGTAGGCGGCATCCCCGAAGTGGTGAGCGAGCAAGTGGAAGGCAGCCTGGTGCCGCCGCAGGACGTCGAAGCGCTGGCGCAGGCCCTGGCGCGCTACGCGCAATCGCCTTCCCTGACGAGCGAGCACGGCCGGGCTGGCCGGGCGCGCATCGTGCAACAATATAGTATGGCGGCAATGATTACGGCTTATACGGGGCTGTATGCGCGCCTGTGCCGGCAAAAACGCGTCGCCTCCGGCGCAGCAAGCTCTCTTTAACAACGTCTCTTTGGAACTGATACCAGCATGTGCGGAATAGTCGGAATTTTTGATACCTCGGGCCAGCGCGAGATCGATCGCGAGAGCCTGCGCCGCATGAACGAAAGCCAGTTTCACCGCGGCCCCGATGAAGGCGAACTGTACACGGAGACGGCGCTCGGCATGGGCCACCGGCGCCTGTCGGTGATCGATATCGCCACCGGCCAGCAGCCGCTGTTCAATGCCGACCGCAGCCTGGTGATCGTTTTCAATGGCGAAATCTACAATTACCGCGAGCTGATGGCCGAACTCATCGAACTCGGCTACACGTTTAACACCAAGTCCGACACCGAGGTCTTGCTGGTCGCCTACCAGGCCTGGGGCGAAGCGTGCCTGCAGCGCCTGCGCGGCATGTTCGCTTTCGGCATCTGGGACCGCGCCAGACAGACGATGTTTCTGGCACGCGACCATATCGGTGTCAAGCCGATGTTTTATTCGCTGCTGCCAAATGGCCTGTTCGTCTTCGGCTCCGAGCTGAAATCGATCATGACGCATCCGGAACTGTCGCGCGAACTGAACCTGCAGGCAGTCGAAGATTATTTCGCTTACGGCTATGTGCCGGAACCGAAAACGATTTTTCACAACGCCTATAAATTGGCACCTGGCTATTCCGTCTCACTCAAGGTGGGCGACAAGACCGTGAAACCGGTGCGCTACTGGGATGTACCGTTCAAGCCGGCGCCGCAGCAGGATCCGCGCGCGGTCGAGGAAGAATTGATTGCGCGCCTGCGCGAATCCGTGAAAAGCCAGATGGTGGCCGAAGTGCCGCTGGGCGCCTTCCTCTCCGGCGGCGTCGACTCGAGCGCCGTGGTGGCGATGATGGCGCAGGAAGAAGCGCACGTCAAAACCTGCTCGATTTCCTTCGACGACCCCGAATACGATGAATCGGCCTTTGCCACCCAGGTGGCCGAGCGCTACAAAACGACGCACTTCGCCGAAACCGTCAGCAAGGACGACCATGGCCTGATCGACACCCTGGCGCACCTCTACGACGAACCGTTCGCCGACAGTTCGGCCATCCCGACCTACCGCGTCTGCCAGCTGGCGCGCCGGCACGTGACGGTGGCCTTGTCGGGCGACGGCGGCGATGAAAACTTCGGTGGCTACCGCCGCTACCGTTATGCGATGGCCGAAGACAGCGTGCGTTCGCGGCTGCCGGCCGGCTTGCGCAAAAGCGTGTTCGGCACCCTCGGCGCCATTTATCCGAAAGCCGACTGGGCGCCGCGCATGTTCCGCGCCAAGACCACGTTCGAAGCGCTGGCGCGCGACCTGACCGACGGCTATTTCCACGGCGTGTCGATCATGAACGACCGCGTGCGCAAGCAGCTCTTCAGCGACGGCTTCCGCACCCGGCTCCAAGGTTACCAGGCCATCGAAGTCATGCGTGGTCATGCGGTCAATGCGCCGACCGACGATCCGCTCTCGCTGATCCAGTACCTCGACTTCAAGACCTACCTGCCGGGCGACATTTTGACCAAGGTCGACCGCGCAGCAATGGCCCACTCGCTCGAAGTGCGCGTGCCGCTGCTGGACCATCAATTCGTCGAATGGGTGTCGACTTTGCCGTCCGACCTGAAACTGCACGGCGGCGAAGGCAAATACATCCTCAAAAAGGCACTCGAGCCCTACTTGCCGAACGACATCATGTACCGGCCCAAAAAGGGTTTTTCGATTCCGGTCGCCGCCTGGTTCCGCGGTCCGCTGCGCACCCAGGTCCGCGCCGCCGTCCTGAGCCCGCTGCTGCTCGACACGGGCATCTTCAACCCGGCGTACCTGCGCCACATGGTCGACCAGCACGAGTCCGGCGCCAACGACTACAGCGCGTCGCTGTGGTCGGTGATGATGTTCGAAGCGTTTTTGCGGGTCAGCGTGAACGCGTGATGCGGCCAGCAAGCGCTGCTGGCAAGTGTGATATTCGTTTGGTGTGAACTGCCCTTGAGGCAAAAAGGAAATTGATGGACCAGGTTTTGCCGAGTGTTACTGCCAGTCTGATCCGCGCTTTCGGCGACAGCATCGCCCCGCGCAAGGCTGGTGCTGGGCGCCTGTGCGTGCTCAATTACCACCGGATCCTGTCGGCTCCGGACCCGTTTCTCGACAGCGAACCGGACGCAGCCACCTTCGACTGGCAAATGCAGCTCCTCAAGCAATGCTTCAACGTGCTGCCGCTGCACGACGCTGTCCAGATGCTTGCCACCGAGCGCATGCCGCCGCGCGCGGTAGCCATCAGCTTCGATGACGGCTACCGTTCCATCCATGACCTGGCGCTGCCGGTCCTGGTAAAACACGGCCTGCCGGCCACCGTCTTCGTCACCACCGGCCAAATGCGTGAAGAGGGCAGCATGTGGAACGACATGATCCTGGAAGCAATGCGGCGCCTGCCAGCCATGCCCCTCGATTTGCGCGTGCTGGGCCTGGAGGTGTATCCCATGGCCGGTGCGGCCGAACGCAAGCGAACTGCCGGCATCCTCACCGAGCGCTGCAAATACATGCCGCCGCTCGAGCGCGCCCGTTTCACCAACCATCTGCAAAGCCTTGTCGGTGGCAATTTACGCCAGGACCTGATGCTGAATGCGGACATGCTGCGCACGCTCACGCGCAACCAGGTCGAGATTGGCGGCCACACGGTCAACCATCCGATCCTGACCCGCCTCGACGACGAGGTGGCCCGGCGCGAAATCAGCGACAACAAGGCGCAGCTCGAAGAACTCATCGGCCAGCCGGTACGCCTGTTCGCTTATCCAAACGGCAAACGGCCGACCGATTATGACGAGCGCCATGTGGCGATGGTCGAGCAAGCCGGTTATGCCGCAGCCTTCACCACCGTCGGGCGCGCCGCGACAGCTGCGTATTCGCGCTTCGAGATTCCACGCCGCCGGCCGTGGGATGCGACGCCGCTGCGCTTTGGCGTGCGCCTGCTGCGCTGGCTGGCGGGGGGCTGACGATGGCCCTGCGTCCCCGCGCGATTGCGTTGTGCGAAAACGGCGCCGGTTACGGCGGCGCCATCATGTCGCTGGAAGCCATGCTGGAAAAACTGTCGCCGCAGTTCACGCCGCATATCTATACCGGGATTGACGCCGAGCCGTATCCGCAGCTCGCACGTTTCGGCCAATGGCGCCACCTGCCTCCCATCTCTCTGCTCAGCCAGCAATGGCTGCGCCGCCACAAGGTACCGTTTGCCTCGTCGGTAGACAACTTGTTCAACATGTTGCCGACCGCCCTGCGCTATTACCGCGCGTTCAAACGGGACAAGATCGCGCTGGTGTACCTGAATAACGATGCCAGCTGTAATATGCCCGCGGCCCTGGGCGCTTATCTGGCCGGCCTGCCCGCCATCCTGCACGCACGTGGTTTCAACACGGACACCCGCGGCAATCGCTGGGTGCTGGGCACCCTGAAACACTGCATGCCGGTCTCGCGCGCAGTCGAACAGGGACTGCTGGCGCTCGGCTTTCCTGCCGAAAAATCAACTGTCGTTGCCGAAGGCCTCGACCTGCAGACTTACCATCCGCGCCCGCCCGATCCTGCGCTGCGCGCGGCACTCGGCATCGCGCAAGGCGAAGCCGTGATCACGCTCGTCGGTGGCCTGGTCGACTGGAAGGGGCAAGATGTCCTGCTCGACGCCGCGCCGCATATCTTGGCGCGCTATCCACACGCCCATATTTTGCTGGTGGGAGCGGCATATGGCCGCGATCCAGGCTTCGCCAACACGATTGAGGCGCGTGCAGCCGATCCGCTGTTGCGGGGACGCGTGCGCCTGCTGGGCGCGCGCAGCGATGTGGCCGCCATCCTCGCGCTGAGCGATATCGTGCTGCACGCCTCGACCAAACCCGAACCATTCGGCCGCACGTTTCTGGAAGGGATGGCGCTGGGGCGCGCAGTCATTGCCGCTAACGAAGGCGGGCCGCTGGATGTGATCGACGACGGCATCGATGGTTTGCTGATTGCACCGCGCAATCCCGCCTTGCTGGCCGAGTCGGTGCTGCGCCTGCTCGACGACCCTGCGTTGCGCGCCTCGCTCGGGGCGCATGCCGCTATCAAGGCGCAGGATTTTTCGATCGAGCGGCATGCCGAGGCCGTGTGCAGGGTCTTGCGCGTCCAGTTCACCGATTGACGTCAATTTGTTTCGTCTTTTTTCCACAATAAAATTGTCTTTCCCGAGAAAAACGGACTAATAAGGTCATCTTGCGTGTAACTTCCGGTATAGTTGCGTCATTGCAATCCGGATCTCGCCATGTCCTTCCTCAATCCCCTGTTTGCGGCACTGCTCATTCTGTTTGCAGTGCTCTCGGTCCAGGCCAGCTTCAATTGGGCAAAAGCAAGCCCTGACGCCGGCCGTTTCGGGACGATCGATGGCTTGCGCGGCTACCTGGCGTTCTTTGTCTTCCTGCACCACGCGGCCATCTGGGTGACGTACAGCCAGACCGGTGCCTGGCAGGCGCCGGATTCGCATCTGTACACCCATCTTGGACAATCGAGCGTGGCGGTCTTTTTCATGATCACCAGCTTTCTTTTCTACGACAAATTACTCAATGCCGGGACACGCACGATTGCCTGGCGGTCCTTCCTGACCGGCCGGTTTTTCCGGCTGATGCCGCTGTATGCGACCGTCATGCTGGTAATGTTTCTGGTGGTTGCGCTATTGTCCGACGCGACGTTGCACGATAAACCGCGTTATCTCTTCTTTTGCGCCGTGCGCTGGCTGTCGTTCACCATCCTGGGAGCGCCCGACATCAACCACGTCGATGCTGCCCGCATCGTCGCCGGCGTGACCTGGTCCTTGCCTTACGAGTGGTGTTTTTACCTGTTGCTGCCCTTGCTGGCATTGGGCACAGGACAGCGTCCGACATGGCGCATGCTGGTGGTGATCGTGGCGGGGCTGGCGACGGCATGGAGCGCCGCCTTGCACTGGCACCTGCTATGTATTTTCGCCGGCGGCATGCTCGCGGCGCGCCTTGTGCGCCATGCGCCATTTACGGCCTTTGCCAGACGGCCACTGGCCTCGGCCATCGTCGTGGCTTGCCTGGGATTGGTGCTGCTGTTCCCAACTGCCTATGCTTTCTTGCCCGCCGCCTTGCTGACGATCGCATTTTGCCTGGTGGCGGCCGGCGCCGACCTCTTTGGCGTACTGGCGGCGAAGGCGTCGCGCAGGTTCGGCGAACTTGCCTACAGCATGTATCTGATCCACGGCATTCTGCTGTTCTCGGCAATTACCTTTGTGGTCGGCAAAGGCAGGGTCGCCGCCATGTCCGGCATGCATTACTGGATGGTGATCGCCTTGCTGGTGCCGGTGCTGTTGGCCTTGTCGGCCTTGACGTATCACTCCGTCGAACAACCCGGTATCAGGCTGGGCCGCCGGTTCAGCGCGCGCTGGCCGGGCAAACAGGCGGCCCAGCCCGGGACGGACCCGATGCCCGCCCCGGTGGTCGTCTGACGCTTTACGCCGCCGCGCGGCTGGTGCGGCCGATGCCTTCGTAATGCAGGCCGGCTGCGGCCACGGTGCCCGGCTGGTAGATATTGCGACCGTCGAACACGGCCTTGTCGCGCAAGGTGGCGGCCAGGTGGGAAAAATCAGGGGCGCGGAACTCTTTCCATTCCGTGACCAGCACCAGCGCGTCGGCGCCGGCCAAGGCGGCCCGCGCCGATTTCACCAGCGTCAACTGGGCGTCGCAAGCGGCAGCGCCATGCTCGGCGACGAGCATGCGCATCGCTTCTTCAGCGGCCACCGGGTCGTAGGCAATGACCTTGGCGCCGGCGGCAAACAAGCCGCGGATCAGCACCAGGCTCGGCGCCTCGCGCATGTCGTCGGTGTTCGGCTTGAACGACAGGCCCCACAGCGCAATGGTCTTGCCGCGCAGGTTGTCGACGCCGCCATAGAAACGGCACAGTTTGGTGTACAGCACGTTTTTCTGCGCATTGTTCACCTTCTCGGTCGCGTGCAGCAGGTGCAGCGGATAGTCGTGCTCGGCGGCCGTCTTGACCAGCGCCTTGACGTCTTTCGGGAAGCAGGAGCCGCCGTAGCCCATGCCGGCATACAGGAAATGCGGGCCGATGCGCGGGTCCATGCCCATGCCCATGCGAATCGCTTCGATGTCGGCGCCCAGCAACTCGGCCAGGTTGGCCACTTCGTTCATGAAACTGATGCGCGTGGCCAGCATGGCGTTGGCGGCATACTTGGTCAGCTCCGCGCTGCGGATATCCATCTCGACCAGTTTTTCATGGTTGCGGTTGAATGGCGCATACAGTTCCCGCATCATCGCGGTGGCGCGCGCCGAATCGCTGCCGATGACGATGCGGTCGGGACGCATGAAGTCCTCGATGGCGGCGCCTTCCTTCAAAAATTCCGGATTGCTGATCACAGCGAACTCGACCGTGACGCCGCGCTGGCGCAGCTCGTCCTCGACCGCCGCGCGCACGCGGCTGGCGGTACCGACCGGCACCGTCGATTTGTCGACCAGCACCAGCGGGCGGCTCATGCGCTGGCCGATGCTGCGCGCTGCCGACAGGATATGGGTCAGGTCGGCGCTGCCGTCTTCATCCGGCGGCGTGCCGACGGCCAGGAAGATCACATCGGCATGGGCCACCGCTTCATCGTAACTGGTGGAAAACAGCAGGCGGCCGGCGTCGGCATTGCGCTTGACCACGGCGTCCAGGCCCGGCTCGTGAATCGGAATGCCGCCGCTGTTGAGCATGTCGATTTTGCGGACGTCAACGTCCAGGCACATGACAGTATTGCCAACGTCGGCGAAGCAGGCGCCTGACACAAGACCGACGTAGCCGGTGCCGATAATCGTGATTTTCATGGGGGGTGATGGGGAATGGTGGGAGTGCAGGGATGACAATATTGCATGTTAAAGTATTGCCAGAGTAACAGTGTCTAGCCGCGATTGCAATTAGGATAATTCAACTGATGTGCGGCAACAAACACACCGTTAAAAATACCTCTCCTGTGAAGAAACACGCTCATGGATTCCGTTAATTTTTCTAAGCATTACGGTAAGATGCTGCATCCTATTAATACTCCATGAGAACAGGTAATCGTCGTCGCCGCCGTTCTGCGCCCTTCGTGCAGGGTCGCGCGCCGGGTTGCCGCACGGGCGCCAGGGCGCTGACATTATGAAGCTACTCACTTTCAGTACCCTGTTTCCCAACGCGCAACAGCCCAATCACGGCCTGTTCGTCGAAACACGCCTGCGCTATCTGGTTGCCAGTGGCAAGGTCGAATCGCGCGTGGTCGCGCCGGTCCCATGGTTTCCGTCGAGCCATCCGCGCTTCGGCCATTACGCCAAGCTGGCGCAGGTACCGGCCAGCGAAGAACGCTACGGCATTTCGATCGTTCACCCCCGCTATGTGGCGTTGCCCAAGCTTGGCATGTACACAGCGCCGTGGCTGATGGCGCAGGCGGTCAAGCCGGCAATTGGCCGCATCATCGACAGCGGCTTTGATTTCGATGCCATCGATGCCCACTATTTTTATCCGGACGGCGTGGCTGCCGTCATGCTGGGCAAATACTTCAACAAGCCCGTTGTCGTGACCGCGCGCGGCACCGACATCAATGTGCTGCCGCAGTTCGCCTTGCCGCGCAAGATGATCGTCTGGGCCGCCAACAACGCCACGGGCGTCATCACGGTCTGCAACTACCTGAAGGACGAGATGGTGGCGCTGGGCGTGCGCCCGGAAACCATCACGCCGCTGCGCAATGGCGTCGACCTGGAGCGCTTTTCGCTGCTCGACAAGGACGCTGCCCGCGCCAGCCTGGGTTTCCAGGGTTTCACCTTGCTGTCGGTGGGCCACCTGAACGAACACAAGGGCCACCATCTCGCCATCGAGGCGCTGACCGACATGCCGGACGTGTCGCTGGTCATTGCCGGAAGCGGGCCCGACCATGGCAAACTCGAAGCCCTGGCGGCGCGCCTTGGCCTGGCCGGCCGCGTACGCCTGGCCGGTCCGGTACCGCAGACCGAGCTGCGTACCTATTACAATGCCGCCGACCTGATGATCCTGGCGTCGAGCCGCGAAGGCTGGGCCAATGTGCTGCTCGAGTCAATGGCCTGCGGCACGCCCGTGGTCGCCACCAGCATCTGCGGCACGCCCGAGGTGGTGGGTGCGCCCGCTGCGGGGCGCCTGATGCGTGATCGCAGCGCCGGCGCGCTCGCGGAAGCGGTGCGCCAGCTGCGCGCCGACCGGCCCGAGCGCGCAGCCACGCGCCAGTACGCCGAAGGCTTCAGCTGGGACGCGACCACCCAGGGTCAGCTCGACCTTTTCTCGAACATTCTTGCAGGACGGCGCTAAGTGCGAATTCTCTATCACCACCGGACCCGGTCGAAAGACGGCCAGTACGTCCACATCGAAGAAATGATCAACGCCCTGCGCTCGCTCGGCCATGAAGTGATCATCGTGGCGCCGCCCAGCGCCGAAACCGAATCGTTCGGCTCGGACGCCGGCGCGGTCGCCCTGCTCAAGCGCTACCTGCCAAAATGGTTTTACGAAATCATGGAGCTGGGCTATTCCGCAGTGGCGTACCGGCGCCTGGCCCAGGCCGTCAAGCAGCACCAGCCTGACGTGCTGTATGAACGCTACAACCTGTTCCTGCCCGCCGGGATCTGGCTCAAGCGCAAGTACAAGCTGCCGATGCTGCTGGAAATTAACGCGCCGATCCTGGAAGAGCGCACCAAATACGACGGCCTGTCACTGACGCGCCTGGCGCGCTGGTCGCAGTCCTATGCGTGGCGCCATGCCGACATGGTGTTGCCGGTTACCCAGGTGCTGGGCGACATGGTGCAGGCATATGGCGTCCCCGCCGAACGCATCGTGATCATTCCAAACGGTATCAACGGCGACCGCTTCGACGGCAATGTCGATGTGCTGGCCGCCAAGCAGGCGCTCGGTTTGCAGGGCCAGCTGGTGCTGGGGTTCACGGGCTTCGTGCGCGACTGGCACGGCCTGGACAAGGTCATCGACCTGATCGCCAACGATCCGCCGGATGCATTGCGCACCCTGCTGGTAGTCGGCGACGGCCCGGCCCGCGCCGGGCTCGAGCAACAGGCCGCCAAGCTGGGCATTGCCAAACGCGTGCATTTCACCGGCATCGTCGAACGCGACGACGTGGCGAAATATGTCGCAGCCTTCGACATTGCGCTGCAGCCGGCCGTGGTCGATTATGCGTCGCCATTGAAACTGTTCGAGTACCTGGCCTTGGGCAAGGCGATCGTCGCGCCAGGCCAGCCGAACATCAAGGAAATTCTGCGCCACGAACATACTGCGCTGCTGTTCGACCCGGCTCATCCGGAACAGCTGGCCGCGTCGATTCACCGCCTGTGCACCGACACGGCGCTGCGCCATCACGTTGCGGCAGGCGCTCGCCAGGCAATTATCGAGCAAAAGCTGACGTGGAAAGCCAACGCCCAGCGCGCGGTCGACCTGTTTGGGAAATTAGGAGTGCGCCGTGCGTGATGCGTTGATGTTCTTGATCATCTTCGCGATCATTCCGTTCATTTTCAAGCGGCCGGTGTTTGGCGTCCTGACGTTCACATGGCTGAGTTTGATGAACCCGCATCGCCTGGCCTACGGCGCTGCCTACAATTTTCCCTTTGCTGCAGTGATCGCCGGGCTTACCCTACTTTCTTTGTTACTCAGTAAGGAACCGAAAAATTTGCCGCGCACGCCGGTTACCGTTGTATTGCTCCTTTTTTGCGCATGGATGACGTTTACCAGCTTTTTTGCGCTGGAACCGGACTTGGTATGGCGCGAATGGAACCGCGTCATCAAGACCATGTTCATGGTATTCGTGTCGTTCATGGTCTTGAACAATGAAAAGGATATCAAGCATTACGTCTGGGTGGTGGCACTGTCGCTAGGACTTTACGGCGTGAAAGGCGGGCTTTTCGTACTGGCGTCAGGGGGCAATTTTAAAGTATATGGCCCGGACGGCAGCTATATTGCTGAAAACAATTCGATGGCCCTGGCCCTGGTGGCCACGCTGCCATTGATCTGGTATTTGCGCAATCAAGTTAGAAACAAATGGCTGTCGTTGTTCATGTTGGGAATGACCATCGCAACGTCCATCGCGGCCGTAGGGTCCTATTCGAGAGGCGCACTGGTGGGCGGCGCCGCGATGCTGGGATTTCTATGGCTTAAAAGTAAGAACAAAATCGGGACCGGAATTGCCGTGATTTTTATGGTGTCGCTGGTTGCGCTGGTCATGCCGGACCAGTGGTTCCACAGGATGGATACGATCAATGAATACAAACAAGACGATTCCGCGATGGGGCGCATCAATGCCTGGCATTTCGCTGTCAACGTGGCCACCCATAATGTATTGGGCGGCGGGTTCAACGTGTTTTCGCCGCGCCAATTCATGATATATGCTCCCGATCCACTGGCTTACCATGTAGCACACAGTATCTTTTTTCAGGTTCTTGGTGATCACGGCTTTTTCGGTCTCTTCGTATTCCTGGTATTGATGGTCTGCGCCTGGCGCACGGGTACGCGCGTGATCCGGTTCTGCGGCAAGTCGCCCGAATTGAAGTGGGCGTCGGATCTGGCAAAAATGGCGCAGGTATGCATTATCGGCTATGCCGTCAGTGGGGCATTCCTGTCGCTCGCTTACTTCGACCTGTATTACGACTTCATTGTTATTCTGGTTGCCTTGGAGAAGCTACTTATTCTGAACAAGGACAAATCCGGCGTGAGGATCCCGGATGGTCCGCTCACCGAACTGACGCCTGTGAACGCAAACAAGGGTGGGATCGACATTTCACGCAAGGCCAGCTGAGCATAAAGCGATGTCCATCAAATTTCCTATCGTCCGTCGCTTGTTGTCCGTGCTGTCGCCGCCTGGCCCCCGCGGCTGCCTGTCGATCTTGCTGTTTCATAAAGTGCCGACGATTGCCGATCCGCTCACTGGCGAAATGGACCTGGCCCGCTTCGAAAATATCCTCGATTTTCTTTCGGTGACCGCGAGGGTGCTGCCACTGACTGAGGCCACAGCGGCGCTCAAGGCAGGCAAGCTGCCAAGCCGCGCCATGGCGCTGACCTTCGATGACGGTTATGCGGAATGGATCAACAATGTCAGTCCGGCTTTACGCCGACGCAACATGCCAGCGACATTTTTCGTGACCACAGGACCGCTGGCCGGTGGCGCTTTTTGGCATGAGCGTATTATCGCGGCCGTACGGGCGCTGCCCAATACAGGCTTTACGCTGCCGTACGGCTTGGGCACCTGCGCCGACCTTGGATTGCCCGGTGTACGCCTCCGACTGGCGCAGGAATTGCAGGAGCGGCTCAAGTACGCGCCACTTGCCGAACGCACAGGCGCGATCGAAGTGCTCGAAAGGCAGGCGCACCACGCCATCGCATTGCCGTCTCCATTCGACGCTGCATCGGTTCGCACGCTCCATAGCCAGGGTTTTGAAATCGGCGGCCATACGGTGCTGCACCCGATTCTCACCGAAACCACGCCGGCGCAAGCCCGTGCCGAAATCGGCGGCAGCAAGGAAGAACTCGAAGCCCTCATCGGCGCCCGTGTCCGGTCTTTCGCCTACCCGAATGGCCGCCCCAACAGGGATTATGGTCCCGAGCACGTCGACCTGGTCCGGTCGCTCGGCTATGACCTGGCGGTGACGACGAGCATGGGTGTGTCCACGCGCCATGCGGATGTGTTCCAGCTTCCGCGATTCACCCCCTGGGGAATGTCATTCGGACGCATCGCTTTTCAGCTGGCGCGCAATATGCGCACCAGTCCAACTCCACTCCGGGCAAGAACGGCAGCGCGCAATGCCGCACTGCCTTGCTGTCTTCGTAATGCTTCGACATGACCACACTTCGCCGTTCCCTCGTTATTAATTTTCTTTCGTCGTCCGGTGCGGCCATCCTGCAATTCATCACCAGCATTTTTCTGGCGCGTTTGCTCACGCCAAGCGAAATTGGTGTGTATTCGATGGCGATGGTATTCGTGACCATCGCGCATATGTTTCGTGACTTTGGCGTGCCCAGTTATCTCCAGCGCGAGGCAGACTTAACGCCTGAAAAAATACGCTCGGCCATTGGCGTCATGTTTGCATCGACCTGGTCCATGGCTGCGATTCTGTATCTCGCCAGCGGCGCGATCGGCGCCTGGTTTCACGAACCGGCCACCGTTCCGATCATCCGGCTGCTCGCCATCGGTTTCCTGCTGATCCCGTTCGGCGCCATCACCCATTCCATGCTGGTGCGCGAACTTGCAGCAGACAAGCAGGCAGTCGTGTCGGCGGCCAGCACCGTGAGTTACTGCGTCAGTTGCGTCGGCTTGGCCGCGATGGGTTGCGGCACGCTGAGCATCGCCTGGGCCAATCTGATCAGCAACGCCATCACAGCGCTGGTATATATTCCCTACCGCCCGGCCGGATTGCCGTGGCGTCCCTCCTTCCGCCATTGGAAAGGCATCGCCAACTTCGGTATGGCAACCTTGGTGACGAACTGCCTGAATGCGCTGAGCAATTCTTTACCGGACGTGCTGCTGGGTAAACTCAGCAGCGCCAGGGCGGTCGGCCTGTTCAGCAGGGCAAACTCCACGGTGGCACTGTTCACTTATGCTGCCGGCTCGACGATCAGCTATGGCGCGATTTCGTATCTGTCGCAAGTGCACCATCGGGGGGAATCGCTCACCCCGATGATCAGCCGCTCCACAGCGCTGGTGACCGGCGTTGCCTGGCCAGCGTATGCCTTGACGGCCATGCTCGGAAGCGAAATCGTGTTCACTTTGTACGGCGCAAAATGGCTCGACTGCGTGCCGGCAATTTTGCCGCTGACAATCGCTGCCAGCTTTACCATGCTGTTTCAGGCTGCCCCTGCCGCTCTAACTGCAATTGGCCGGCCTTACTTGAGCGCGCTGCCGGCAGCGATGACGTTGATTACCCGCGTCATCTTTGCATTTGCGCTTTTCAATGGCAATCTGGCGAATTACGCCTGGTCGATTACTGCGGCAACAGCAGCGACTGCGCCCCTCATTGCCGCGCAAATGCGCCGGTTTTGTGGCTTTGGCGTCCGCGCGATGTTCGTCAGCGTGCGTGGCAGCTTTGTCGTCACCATACTGTGCATCATCGGTTGCGAATTGATGATGCTGGCGCTGCCGGCCACCATGTCCCCCACCGCACGCTTGCTGACGTTGCTCTTGCCCCTAATGGCAATATGGTACGGCGCCCTGCGCCTGACACGCCACGAACTGCTCACGGAGGTGCATCACATCGCCGGGAGCTTGCGTGCGCGCTTGCCCCAGTTCGGATGAAGGATTTTCAATGCATATGGTAACTTCGTCGAGTAATATCCCTGGAGCCATCGTGGACCACCCAAGCCCCACCATTTCGCTGGTCATTCCGACATATAACCGCGCTCACCTGATTGCGGAGACACTCGACAGTGCCTTGACGCAACTGCCGGCGTTCCTCGAAATCATCGTGGTGGATGACGGCTCGACCGACAATACGGCCACCGTGCTGGCGCCGTACGCCGACCGGGTCAAGCTCATCGGCGGTCCGAATGGCGGCGTGCAGCTGGCCCGGAACCGGGGCGTTGCCGCTGCATCCGGCGCCTACATTGCCTTCTGTGACTCAGACGATTTACTGCAGCCAGGGTACGTCGGCGCCATGCAGGCCTGGCTCGGCACCCATCCTGACTGCAACAGTATTTACTGCAATTTCTCTACCTTCGACGAGCACAGCGTAAACGCTCCCAAGTTCGACAGTGCGCCACGGGATTTTTTTGAAGGCGCACAGCGCAGCGGTCAATTTTGGCATGCTATCCCCGACCTGTATCAACGGATCCTGGACTTCCAGCCATTATTTCCATCAGGAAATATTGTGCGCCGGTCTTTGTATACCGCGCTTGGCGGCTACGACTGCAACTTCAATGGCGTCGGCGCCGAAGATTTTGAATTTGCCTTGCGGCTGGTCGAGGCCGGGGAAACGGCGCTCTGCGTCGAGCCCATGATTCGTATTCGCCGCCATGGCGCCAACGACTCGACCGACAATGTGCGGCAGGTGCACGGCACGATCCAGATTCTTGAATTCGCCCTGACCCACCACCGTAGCGGCACACGCTTGCGCGCCCCGATCCTGGCAAGTATCGAGGAGCGCCGGCTCGACGTGTTTCATGGCGCATTTGCCCGAGGAGCATTCGACTTGGCCGCGCGAATGTTGGAATCTCTGCAACAACCACCAAAAGACAGCAAGTTCAAGATGAAGGCACTGATCACCAGGCTACCGCCTCTGTTGCGCTCCCCGCTGTGGCGCCTCAGCCAGTAGCGTTGCATGCTGCCCGAGCAATGGCAAAAATGTATAGATAACGATGCTACACTCGATCCCGATATTTCCGCTTCCTCTACTTGCCCGTTTTCTTCATGTCGCTCAAAACACTGTTATTCCCCTCGCTTAATCAAGCGCCAAGGCGCAGCCTGCTCACGGCGTTCGAGCCTGGCGCCGCCATTCCCCACATCATTCACCAGACTTTTTACGAACGCAATCTGTCCGGGCCGCTGCAGGCGAACGTCGACAAATTGCGTGCGCTAAATCCTGGTTGGGAGTACCGTTTTTACGACGATGACGACATCGCCGCATTCATCAAGGGCAACTACCCACTGTGGGTATGGCGCTATTTCGAGCGTATCGATCCACGCTACGGTGCGGCGCGCGCGGATTTTTTCCGCTACCTCTTGATGTACAAGGTCGGTGGCATGTACCTGGACATCAAAAGCACCGCAACGCGGCCATTGGATTCTGTTCTGAAACCGGATGATCGTTTCATCCTGTCGCAGTGGTACCTGCCAAACGGCGAATATGAGCATTCTGAAGGCTTCATTTACGACCTTCGTCATATTCCAGGCGGCGAATTCCAGAA
>Ga0265780_10002883_pt1 | contig 22990 bp, 5 predicted proteins | sample P1T30metagenome_FD_192432 | JGI IMG/M metagenome (GOLD analysis project Ga0265780, IMG submission 192432) | Plant litter microbial communities from East Loma Ridge, Irvine, California - P1 T30 | ecosystem: Environmental > Terrestrial > Plant litter > Unclassified | place: USA: California... | reverse complement strand
GATGACAGCGTCGACGGCGGCGAAGGCAATGACACCGTGAATGGCGGTGCCGGCAACGATACCGTGCTGGGCGGCCTCGGTGACGACAGCCTGGACGGCGGCGAGGGCAACGATTCCGTCGATGGCGATGAAGGCAACGACACCGTGCTGGGCGGCCTCGGTGACGACACCGTCAAAGGTGGCCTCGGCAACGACAGCGTCGACGGCGGCGAAGGCAATGACCTGGTCGACGGCGGCGAAGGCAACGACACCGTGAACGGAGGTACCGGCAACGATACCGTGCTGGGCGGCCTCGGTGACGACAGCCTGGACGGCGGCGACGGCAACGATTCCGTCGATGGCGGCGAAGGCAACGACACCGTGCTGGGCGGCCTGGGCGACGACACTGTGAATGGTGGCGCCGGCAACGACAGCGTCGACGGCGGCGAAGGCAATGACCTGGTCGACGGCGGCGAAGGCAACGACACCGTGAATGGCGGTGCGGGTAATGACACCGTGCTGGGCGGCCTCGGCGACGACAGTGTCGATGGCGGCGAAGGCGATGACAGCGTCGACGGCGGTGACGGCAACGACACCGTGAACGGCGGCGCAGGCAACGACACCCTGCTGGGCGGCCTCGGTGACGACAGCCTCGACGGCGGCGACGGCAACGACAGCCTGGACGGCGGCGACGGCAACGATACCCTGCTGGGCGGCGAAGGCGACGACACGCTCGACGGCGGCACCGGCAACGACAGCCTGGACGGCGGCAACGGCAACGACACCCTGCTGGGCGGAGAAGGCGACGACACGCTGGACGGCGGCAAGGGCAACGACAGCCTGGACGGCGGCGACGGCAACGACAGCCTGATCGGCGGCGACGGCAACGACACCCTGGACGGCGGCAGCGGCGACGACAAGCTCGAAGGCGGCAATGGCGACGACGTCCTGAAGGGCGGCGCCGGCAACGACACCCTCGACGGTGGCGCCGGCAACGACACGGCCGACTATTCGGATGCGAAGTATGGCGTCGACATCAGGCTCGGCGCGCCGGGCACGGCCGAAGGTCCGTCCAGCGGCACCGACGTCCTGATCAATATCGAGAACGTAATCGGCAGCAACGGCAACGACACCATCACCGGCGACGGCGGCGACAACCGCCTGGACGGCGGCGCCGGCAATGACCTCATCGACGGCGGCGCGGGTGCCGACACCCTGCTGGGCGGCGACGGCGACGACATCCTGATCTACGACGCGGCCGATCCGCTGATCGACGGCGGCGCAGGCAACGACACCCTGGTCATCAAGGACGGCACGGTCGACCTGACCGCGATCCCGGACAGCGTGCTGAAGAACATCGAGCAGATCGACCTGCGCGGCAATGGCGACAACACCGTCAAGCTGAACGTGACCGACGTGCTGGCCATGTCGAGCACCACCGGCAAGCTGTACGTGCACGGCGACCTGGGCGACAAGCTGGTCGTGTTCGGCGACTGGGTCGCGAGCGGCACCGAAACCGTGAATGGCCAGGTCTACAAGCTGTACACGGCGAACGGCGCCACCCTGTCGGTGGACCCGGACATCTACTTCCTGAACGAATTCGACGGCGGCAGCGGCGACGATACCGTCACCGGCGGCAACGGTAACGACCTGGTGCTGGGCTTCGGCGGCAACGACACCCTGTCGGGCGGCGGCGGCAACGATACCGTGCTGGGCGGCGAGGGCAACGACAGCGCCGACGGCGGCGACGGCGACGATTCCGTCGACGGCGGCGCGGGCAACGACACCGTCACCGGCGGTGCCGGCAATGACACCCTGCTGGGCGGCGAAGGCGACGACAGTCTCGACGGCGGCAGCGGCAACGACAGCGTCGCGGGCGGCAACGGCAACGACACCCTGCTGGGCGGTCTCGGCGACGATACGCTCGACGGCGGCGCCGGCAATGACAGCGTGAACGGCGGTGCCGGCAAGGACAGCGTCGACGGTGGCGAAGGCGACGACACGGTCGACGGCGGCGAGGGCAACGACACCGTCAATGGCGGTGCCGGCAACGACACCGTGCTGGGCGGCCTGGGCGACGATACCGTGCTCGGCGGCGAAGGCAACGACAGCGTGGACGGCGGCGACGGCAACGACCTGGTCGACGGCGGCGACGGCAACGACACCGTGAAGGGTGGTGCCGGCAACGACACCGTGCTGGGCGGCCTGGGCGACGATTCGCTGGACGGCGGCGACGGCAATGACAGCGTCGACGGCGGCGAAGGCAAGGACACCCTGCTGGGCGGCCTGGGCGACGACACGCTGGACGGCGGCGACGGCAACGATTCGCTCGACGGTGGCGACGGCAAGGACACCCTGCTGGGCGGCCTGGGCGACGACACGCTCGACGGCGGCGCCGGCAACGACAGCCTGGACGGCGGCGACGGTAACGACACCCTGCTGGGCGGCCTCGGCGACGACACGCTCGACGGCGGCATCGGCAACGACAGCCTGGACGGCGGCGACGGCAACGACACCCTGCTGGGCGGCGAAGGCGACGACACGCTGGATGGCGGCAATGGCAACGACAGCCTGGACGGCGGCGACGGCAACGACAGCCTGATCGGCGGCGACGGCAACGACACCCTGGACGGCGGCAGCGGCGACGACAAGCTCGAAGGCGGCAATGGCGACGACGTCCTGAAGGGCGGCGCCGGCAACGACACGCTGGATGGCGGCGCCGGCAACGACACGGCCGACTATTCGGATGCCAAGTATGGCGTCGACATCAAGCTCGGCGCGCCGGGCACGGCCGAAGGTCCGTCCAGCGGCAGCGACGTCCTGATCAATATCGAGAACGTAATCGGCAGCAACGGCAACGACACCATCACCGGCGACGGCGGCGACAACCGCCTCGACGGCGGCGCTGGCAATGACCTCATCGACGGCGGCGCGGGTGCCGACACCCTGCTGGGCGGCGACGGCGACGACATCCTGGTCTACGACGCGGCCGATCCGCTGATCGACGGCGGTGCCGGCAACGACACCCTCGTGATCAAGGATGCGACGGTCGACCTGACCGCGATCCCGAACAACGTGCTGCAGAACATCGAGCAGATCGACCTGCGCGGCAATGGCAACAACACCGTCAAGCTGAACGCGGCCGACGTGCTGGCCCTGTCCTCGACCACCGACAAGCTGTACGTGCACGGCGACCTGGGCGACCAGCTGATCACGGTCGGCACCTGGACCGTGACCGGCAGCGAATACGTCAACGGCCAGTGGTACCAGGTGTACACCTCGGGCGGCGCGACCCTGGTGGTCGACCCGGACATCAAGGTCCTGACCCAGTACGAAGGCACCAACGGCAACGACACCGTGACCGGCGGCGCCGGCAACGACCTGCTGATGGGCTTCGACGGCAACGACACCCTGATCGGCGGCGCGGGCGACGACATCCTGCGCGGCGGCGCCGGCAACGACAGCCTCGACGGCGGCGCCGGCAACGACACGGCCGACTACTCGGACGAGACCGGGAATGTCCGCGCCACGCTGGGCACCCCGGGCAGCAGCACCGGCACCAGCACCGGCACCGATATCCTGACCAGCATCGAGAACATCACCGGCGGCAAGGGCAACGACACCCTGGTCGGCGACGGCGGCGCCAACGTGCTGTCCGGCGGCCTGGGCAACGACTCGCTGGACGGTGGTGCCGGCAACGACACCCTGATCGGCGGCGCGGGCGACGATACGCTCGACGGCGGCGCGGGCAACGACGTCCTGCGCGGCGGCGGCGGCAACGACACCCTCAATGGCGGCAGCGGCACCGATACCGCCGACTACAGCGACGTCGGCGGCAACGTGACGATCGACCTGTCGACCGGCACCGGCAACGACGGCAACGGCGGCACCCAGACCCTGACCGGCATCGAGAACGTGACCGGCGGCAGCGGCAACGACACCCTGAAGGGCGACGGCGGCGCCAACCTCCTCGACGGCGGCGCCGGCAACGACGTGCTGATCGGCGGCGCGGGCAACGACACGCTGCGCGGCGGCACCGGCATCGACACCGTCGACTACTCGGACGCGACCTCCAACCTGGTGGTCGACCTGGGCAACGGCACCGGCACCGACGGCAGCGGCGGCACCGACACCTACGACAGGGACGACATCGAAAACATCATCGGCGGCAGCGGCAACGACCGCCTGACCGGCAACTACCTGGACAACCGCCTCGAAGGCGGCGCCGGCGACGACACGCTCGACGGCGGCCAAGGCAACGACACCCTGGTCGGCGGCGCCGGCCGCGACATGGCCAGCTATGCCTCCGATTACTGGGGCGTGACCGTGGACCTGGGCGCCGGCACTGCCAGCAACGCGTACGGCACCGACACCCTGGTCGGCATCGAGAACGCCGAGGGCGGCTACGGCAACGACAGCATCACCGGCGACGACGGCGACAACCTCCTGATCGGCAATGCGGGCGACGACACCCTGGTGGGCGGTCTCGGCAACGACACCCTGCGCGGCGGCCTGGGCAACAACACCCTGGACGGCGGCGAAGGCACCGACGTCGCCGACTACAGCGACAGCAGCGCCGCCAAGGTCATCACCATCGGCGCGGCGGACAACGGCGGCGGCGGCGACATCCTGATCAGCATCGAAGGCGTGATCGGCACCAACTTCGGCGACACCATCACCGGCAGCGCCGGCGGCGACTACATCGACGGCGCCGGCGGCGCCGACAGCATCAGCGCGGGCGACGGCAACGACACCCTGGTGTTCGACGAGAACGATGCCCTGCTCGACGGCGGCGCCGGCGATGCCGACGTGCTGACCGTGCGCGACGGCATGAAGACGATCGACCTGAGCCTGACCAACGACAGCGTGGTCAAGCGCATCGAGATCATCGACCTGGCCGGCCACGGCACCCAGCTGCTGAAACTGTCGGCCGCCGACATCAAGGCGATCGGCACCGACAGCGCCACCCCGGATACCCTGCTGGTGCGCGGCGACGCCACCGACAGCGTGCGCCTGGTGGGCAAGAACTGGATCGAAGGCAGCGAGACCATCGACGGCACCGTCTACCGCACCTACACCCTGGATGGCGCCACCATCAAGGTGCAGCAGGGCGTGGGCGTGGGCTTCCTGGTCAACGAGGGCTCGGGCGACAACAACGACACCGGCAAGGACGGCAGCGACGAGTACTACGGCAACGCCGGCAACGACACCCTGGACGGCGCCGACGGCGACGACAGCCTGGACGGCGGTGCCGGCAACGACTCGCTGACCGGCGGCCGCGGCAACGACACCCTGCTGGGTGGCGCCGGCAACGACACGCTCGACGGCGGCGACGGCAACGACCTGCTCTACGGCGGCGACGGCAACGACACCCTGCTGGGCGGCGCGGGCAACGACACCCTCGACGGCGGCAAGGGCGACGACAGCCTGGCCGGCGACGACGGCAACGACAGCCTGACCGGCGGTGCCGGCAATGACACCCTGGATGGCGGCGCGGGCAACGACACGCTGGACGGCGGCGACGGCAACGATCTCCTGATCGGCGGGGCCGGCAACGACAGCCTGTTCGGCGGCCTGAACGACGACACCCTGGCCGGCGGCCAGGGCGACGACACCCTCGACGGTGGCGCCGGCAACAGCGACTGGGTCGACTACAGCGACGCGGCCAGCGCGGTGAACATCGACCTGGCGAACGGCACCGCACGCGGCGACGACAGCGGCAACGATACCCTGGTCAACCTGGAGAACGTGCTCGGCTCCGCCGGCAACGACACCATCACCGGCAGCAGCGCCGCCAACGTCATCGACGGCGGCGCCGGCGCCGACGTGATCTCGGCCGGCGCGGGCAACGACCGCATCGTCTACGACGCGGCCGATACCCTGGTCGACGGCGGCAGCGGCATCGACACGCTCGAAATCCGTAACGCGGGCACCACCGACCTGACCGGCCTGGCCGGCACCACGATCAAGGGCATCGAAGAGATCGACCTGCGTGGCCACGGCAACAACACCATCAAGCTGGGCGGCGCCGACGTGCTGGCCCTGTCCGATACCTCGGACCGCCTGGTGGTCCACGGCGACAAGGGCGACGGCATCGTCCTGACCGGCAACTGGGTTGCCGCGGGCACCCAGCCGGTGACGGTCGACGGCGTCGCGGTCCAGTACGTCAAGATGACGCTGGGCGGCGCCACCGTGCTGGTCGGTCCGGACATCAAGGTGTCCCTCGACATGCAGGGCGGCGGCGGCAACGACACCCTGACCGGCGGCACCAACGACGACACCATCCGCGGCGGCGACGGCAACGACACGCTGGACGGCGGCAAGGGCAGCGACGTGGTGCGCGGCGAAGCCGGCGACGACGTCATCGTCTACGACCCGAACGACAGCCTGGAAGACGGCGGCCTCGGCACCGACACCCTCAAGATGGCGGCCACCGCCAGCGGCGTGGTGCTCGACTTCGGCACGGCACCCCGTCCGGACGGCGACCGTCCGGTACTGGCCGGCTTCGAGAAGCTGGACCTGACCGGCGGCGGCGACAACATCGCCATCATCGACTCGGATTCGGTCAAGAACATGTCCGACACCGACACGCTGACCGTGAGCGGCAACAGCGGCGACGTCCTGTTCCTGGACGGCAGCTGGACCAATGCCGGCACCGCCAACGGCTCCACCACCTACACCAAGGATGGCGCGACCATCGTGGTGCAGACGACGGTCACCATCGGCCACGTGATCAACGGCACCCCGGGCAATGACGGCGCCCTGACCGGCGATACCGGCATGGACGTGATACGCGGCCTGGACGGCGACGACACCATCGACGGCGGCGCCGGCAAGGACATCCTGAACGGCGGCGGCGGCAACGACACCATCGTGTACGACGCCAACGACCTGGTGATCGACGGCGGTACCGGCACCGACACCCTGAAGGTCTCGTCCGGCAACCTGGACCTGACCGCCAAGGACGACGGCGTCATCAAGAACATGGAAGTCATCGACCTGGTGGCAGGCAGCAACCCGGCCACCTTCACGGCGAATGCGAGCGACATCGCCGCGCTGAACGCCGGCAAGGCGGTCAGCGTGCTGGGCGACGGCAACGACAACGTGGTATTGAAGGGCAACTGGACGCAAGGCGCGGACGACAACGGCCAGCACGTGTTCACCCTGGACGGCTCCAGCGTCAAGGTGCAGGACGGCGTGAACGTGACCATCGACTACCAGGGCACGGCGGGCAGCGACGCCATGACTTCGGGCGCCGGCAACCAGACCATTTCCGGCCTGGCGGGCAACGACATCATCGACGGCGGCGCCGGCAATGACATCCTGCGCGGCGGCCTGGGCGACGACATCCTGGTGCTGGACCAGGGCGACGCCGTGATCGACGGCGGCGACGGCACCGACACCCTGCGCTTCGCCGGCAGCGGCGAGACGCTGGACCTGACCAAGCCGCACGCCAGCATCACCGACATCGAGATGGTCGACCTGTCCGGCACCGGCGACAACGTGCTGGTGCTGGATGCGGCTGCCCTGAAGGCGATGTCGAGCAGCACCGACACCCTGATCGTCAGCGGCAACAAGGGCGACTCGGTGCGCCTGGTGGGCGAGTGGATCGCCCACGGCTCCTCGAAAGTGGCCGGCATCACCTATAACGAATACCTGTCCGCGGACGGCAGCGCCAAGCTGCTGACCGGCCTGGCGGTGGACAAGGGCGAGGTCATCATCGGCGACGACGTGACCGGCGACGTGCTGACGGGCAGCGACGGCAGCGACGACATCGACGGCCGCGGCGGCAACGACACCATCGACGGCGGCCTCGGCGCGGACATCATCAAGGGCGGCGCCGGCGACGATACGCTGGTGTACGACGCGAAAGACCTGTCCTACGACGGCGGCAGCGGCACCGACACCCTGCTGGTGAAAGGCGCGGGCACCCTGATCGACCTGCCGGTCATGAACACCCCGACCTTCGCCAACATCGAGACGATCGACCTGAACACGACCGGCGCCAACTACCTGGTGCTGGGCGCGGACCAGGTCAAGGCGATGTCGAGCAGCACCGACACCCTGACCGTGAACGGCAATGCCGACGACGTCCTGTTCCTCGAATGGAAGGACCAGTGGGTCGACGGCGGCGTGGATCCGGACAATGCCGGCTACCACCTGTGGACGCTGGACGGCGCCACCCTGCGCGTGCAGGACGGCGTGACCCTGCGTCCGGTCGAGCGCGGCACGGGCGGCGACGAGGACTTCGCCAGCCGCGTCAGCAGCGGCGCGGAAGTGGTGCGCGGCCTGGACGGCAACGACACCATCGACGCCCTGGGCGGCACCGACGTCATCTACGGCGGCAATGGCGACGACACCATCGTGTTCGACAAGAACGACATCCTGGTCGACGGCGGCAACGGTGCCGACACCCTGGTGGTGAAGGACGTCGACGCCGATGCGGCGGAGGCGACCAACACCGCGGCCGGCGACGTCGACTTCACGACCACCGGCGGCGTCTCGGTGAAGGGCTTCGAGACCATCGACATGACCGGCAACGGCGCGCAGACGGTCAAGCTCGACAGCATCTCGGTGATCGGCATGTCCGACACCAACACGATGACGGTCAAGGGCGAAACCGGCGACACCCTGAAGCTGTACGGTTCGTGGGTGTACAAGGGCGTCGAATCGCTCGACGACGGCAAGATCTACCGCGTCCTGCAGAAGGGCGATGCGACCGTGGAAGTCAACAAGGACATCACGCTCGACATCACCAACGAACTGGGCGGCAAGGTCACGATCGGTACCGACGGCAACGACGTCAACGTCGTGCCGAACGACGGCGGCACCCAGGGCAACGACGGCGACGACATCATCGTCATCAACAATACCCGCTTCACCAGCGTGGACGGCGGCCGCGGCTATGACAAGGTCTACTTCGGCGACCAGTGGGCCTATTACAATACCTTCGACACCAGCCTGCTGCCGGCCACCGCGCTGACCAACATCGAGGAAATCGACCTCGGCAACCACTACGATGATCCTCGCTACGGCACCAGTACCGGCGGCAACAAGCTGGTCCTGACGGCGGAATCGGCCGCCAACATGACCGACGAGGACAAGCTGCTGATCGTCTCCGGCGACGGCGACGATTCGATCGACTTCCGCGGTGGCTGGACCAATACCGGTACCGACGTGCTCAACGGCATCACCTACAACGTGATGATCGGCGGCAATGGCGTCAAGGTGTACTACGAGCAGGAACTGACGGCCACCGTGACCGATCCGACGCTGCAGATGTCGATCTATGCGATCAACACCAACGCCGGCCAGTACCTGACCAACGTCGGCATCGACGAGTGGGCCGGCTACCGCGTCTCGATGGTGGGCGACGTCAACAAGGACGGCTATGCCGACGTGGTCGTGAATACTTACGACAAGGCTTACCTGGTGTTCGGCAGCGATGCCGTCACCGGCGAGCTGAGCCTGGACAGCCTGGGTTCGCGCGGCATCGTCGTCAGCGGCCTGACGCCGGCGCTGAACAGCAACTACCTGGCCAATGCCGACCAGTACCAGTCGAACCTGGACAAGGGCATGGGCTCGGTGGGCGACGTCAACGGCGACGGCTATGCCGACATGATCGCCAAGGTCAGCGAGAACAAGTATGCGGTGATCTACGGCCGCGCCAGCGGCTGGTCGAACATCGACCTGTCCTCGGGCACGATCAATGCGGCGGACGGCTACATCATCACCAAGCCGGCCGCAAACTACAATTCGACCAACACCAGCACCGCCTACACGCAGCCGAGCGCGGCGTACGCGATCGGCGACGTCAACCACGACGGGTATGCCGACTACGCGATCACCGAGTTCGACACCGACAACAGCGATCCGCGTTCCACCGATACCCGCGGCGCCGGCAAGACCTACATCGTGTTCGGCAGCGCATCCGGCGCCGGCGTCGACCTGTCGGTGGCCAACGCCAACCACATCACGCTGACCGGCGCCGAGTACGACAACCTCGGCGCCCAGGTGGCGAAGGTGGGTGACGTCAACGGCGACGGCATCGACGACATTCTGATCGGCGCGCCTTCGCGTGCCGACGGCTACACGTATTACGATTACAGCACCGGCCGCAATGTCTACATCGGCAACCCCGATACCGACGGCGGCGCCTACGTCATCTTCGGCAAGGAAAGCGGCTGGACCGATACGGTGCTGTCGCACACGGCGGGCAACGGCGGCAACTACGCCTACCTGGAGGGCGACAACGGCAGCGGCATGAACTTCGGCGAGAAGGTGCAGGGCGTGGGCGACGTCGACGGCGACGGCATCGCCGACTTCATCGTCGGCACCAACAACGACGGACAAGGGCAGTTCTACCTGGTGTTCGGCCGCGCCGACTGGACCAATGCCAACCTGCAGGCGCTGGCCAACCTGAGCGGCGATGCGGCCGCCACGCTTGGTTCGGCGGTGAAACTGACGGGCAACTATTCGTGGACCTATGATCCGCAGTACGGCTATACCGAGACGAGCAACCCGATCCAGTCGGTGCAGGCGATCGGCGACATCAACGGCGACGGCTATGCCGACATGATGGCCACCGCCGGCGGCAACGTGCTGCAGGTGGGCGACGGCCAGACCGGTTCGGCCAGCAGCGACGGCGACCAGAACTCCGGCGCCACCTTCATCATCTACGGCAAGGACCGCGGCGACTGGACCAAGACGGTCGACGTCACCCAGCTTGGCCAGCAGGCGGTGGAAATCACCGGCGGCCTGCCGATGGAGCAGCTCGGCTTCTCGTTCGCGGGCGGCACCGACGTCAATGGCGACGGCGTCCCGGACCTGGTGTTCGGCCAGCCGGACAACCACAAGAACGGCTTCAACTCGGGTGGCGCCTATATCCTGAACGGCGCCGACTTCAGCGATGCGCTGATGCACGTCGGCTCCAGCGGCGGCGACGTCGTGCTGGGCAGCTTCGATGCCGACCGCATCTCGGGCCAGCAGGGCGACGACCTGCTGCTGGGCCTGGGCGGCGCCGACATCCTGCGCGGCGGCGTCGGCAACGACACCATCGGTATCAGCGACCTCGACTTCAAGCTGGCCGACGGCGGTACCGGCACCGACACGCTGATGTTCAACGGCCATGGCATCAACCTGGACATGACCGGCTTCGCCGGTTCCAGCATCCGCAGCATCGAGACCATCGACATCCGCGGCGACGGCGCCAACAGCCTGGTGTTCAACTACAACGAAGCGGTCGATCTGCTGGAACGCAAGGCGGCGACGTCCTTCGGCGACCAGGCCCAGCTGACCATCATCGGCGACGCCGACGACAAGCTGACCCTGGAAGGCCCGTGGGCGCTGCTGCGCACCGACGCGACCTACACCACCTATGCGCTGGACGGCATCACGGTGCGGGTCTCGAACGCGATCGACGAAGTGATCAAGGGCTGGAAGATCCCGTTCGCCGGCGCCACCATCGACTTCTTCGCCACGACCCAGCCGAACGCCGGCGTGCGCATCGACACGGTGGGAGGCAACGGTTCGACCCAGTCGATCTACGGCAGCTCGATCGTCGCGATCGGCGACGTCAACCACGACGGCTACATGGACTTCGCGATGCGCCAGTCGGGCGAAGGCTACGACAACCTGCCGTTCATGACGCGCGGCGAAAGCCGCAACATGACCTACAACCCGAATACCGGCCGCTACGACATTTTCTCCAACTATTCGATCTCGATGGGCGAGAACAACGTCGGCATCTCGAGCGGCGGCGTGTATGTGGTGTTCGGTAACGAAAACGGCTTGAAGGACGTCGACTTGAGCAGCTTGAGCTCGAGCCAGGGCATTCACCTGAGCGGCAGCGGCAGCAGCAACGAGAAGCTGGGCAGCTCGATGGCGTCGATCGGCGACTTCGACGGCGACGGTATCGCCGACTTCGTGGTCGGTGCGAGCAACTACAGCACCACCTACACCTTCGACGAAGGCGGCGAAGTGTCCTCGCTCGGCGTGGAAAAGACCGGTACCTACACGACCGACAGCCCTTCGCCGGACTGGGGCTCGGATTCCTGGACCTTCTCCCTGCAGGGGCGCCAGTACGTGTTCCTGGGCGGCAGCGGCACGCTCCTGAACGGGACCAGCGGCAACATCGCCACCTCGACCTACGCGTCGAACAACGCGTCGACGCCGCTGATTCCGGACACCATCGACCAGGTGCCGGACCGCGGCACCGCGGGCAACGTGGCCAACACGGTCTATACCTGGACCACCTCGGGCTCGCTGGCCAGCGGCGTCTATACCGGCACCGCGAACGCGCAGGCCGGCACCTACACGCCGATCAGCGTGGGCGACGTCAATGGCGACGGCTACGACGATTACCTGTCCGGCACCACCGGCTCGAACTGGTACGGCAACTGGGATACCAGCGTCACGCTGACCTTCGGCCACAAGCTGGGCCTGACCGATGCCAACAAGCTGACGCAGAATACTGGCACGCTGGCCGGCACCACCGTCAGCTTCAACCTGGCGTCCGGCGTCAACTCGCTGGCATCGGTGGGCGACGTCAACGGCGACGGCTACGATGACTTCATCATGGGCAATTACACGACCGGCCAGTATTCCCTCGTGTTCGGCAAGTCCGGCGCCGCGGGCAGCGGCTGGAACGCAGCGCAGACGGTGGGCGGCACCGCGGCGGCGACCTCCACCGCGCCGGCGATGGTGACCCTGACCGGCAGCGTCGCCAACACCCTGACCGGCCAGTACATCCAGGGCATCGGCGACATCAACGGCGACGGCTATGCCGACGTGCTGTTCTCGTCGGCGGGTTCGGGCAACCACATCCTGAAGCAGGACGGTGCGGCCTATGTGCTGTTCGGTTCGGCGACTGGATGGAATGCCAACGTCAACCTGGATACCCTGGCGGCCAGCGGACGCGGCTTCACGATCACCGGCGCGGTCGACTTCGACATGGCAGGCTCGAAGATCTCGGCGGCCGGCGACATGAACGGCGACGGCTACACCGACTTCGTACTGACGGCGCCCGGCGACAACGAGGGCAACATCAACGGCAGCAGTGGCAGCTCGGGTTCGGCCTACCTGATCTTCGGCCGCGCAGACGGCTGGACCGACCTGAACCTGATCAACATCCAGGACAAGGGCATCCAGCTGCTGGGCGCCGGCCAGGGCGAGTTCCAGAGCCTGGGCGACATCGACGGCGACGGCTTCGATGACCTCGGTTACTCGACCAGCTACGACAACGGCAACGGCATCGCCAAGATCATGTACGGCAGCGATGCGCTGACCGCGGGTACCAACGAGCACGTGCAGCACTTGCTGACGAATGCCGGCGGTACGCTCACCGGCAGCGCCGGCGTCGACCGCCTGATCGGCAATGCCGGCAACGACACGCTGATCGGCAATGGCGGCGCCGACGTGCTGATCGGTGGTGCCGGCAACGACGTCATCGTCGCCGGCGACGCGGGCTTCTTCCGCATCGATGGCGGTACCGGCATCGACACGCTGAAAACCACGTCGAACCTGGACCTGACGACGATGGCGAACACGAAGATCACGAGCATCGAGATCATCGACGCCACCGGCGGCGCCAATTCGACCATCACGCTCAACGCGCTGGATGTGGTGGCGATGACGGACGAGAAGAACACGGCCGTCAACACCGCCGCCTGGCAGACCGGCCACACGCTGGTGATCGACAAGGATGCGGGCGACACCGTCACCTTTGCCGACGGCAGCTGGACCGTGGTCGGCACCACCACCGTGGACGGGCACAGCGGCAACTTCAGCGTGTACCAGCACAACGGCGAGAACGTGTTCGTGGCGGTGCATCAGTAAGGAACGAAAGTGGCGGGCGTTCGCGCCTGCCACTTTTTCATCTTTATGCTTTTTCTTGTCTGTTTTGTTAGATTGATGGTCACTTTTTCATGTTGCGGAAGATAGACGCGCGGCAATATTTTCTGGGGATTTGCGGCAAGTCATATTGCTCCTTGGAAAACGACCGCCGTACAATGGCTGCACAACCTTTGTTCACAAAAATCAGCTGACAAACTCATCGTCCAGGCCGGCCCGCAACCCGCGGTCCGCGCCCTGGCGGGGATGGCGCCCCAACAACGCGCCGTCCGAGGGGACAGGCTCCGCTTCGCCGGCCCGCCTTCCCACATCGTTACTGTTACCAGGGAACCCGCGTGCATTGGCCCTGTCATTGCGCCGGCGTCCGGTGCGCACCCGCGCATCGGTGGCCCCGTGCTTGTGACGCTGCAGTACAACCGAGATCTGACGAGGAATCATGGAATTGATGAAGGAAGCGCTGCCCTCCGGGGCGGCCGTCGAAGCGAGTGACACGGCGCCGGCGGTGTCCGCGCCGGTATCCGGCAGCGGGCCCGCCGCCAACGACGCCGTCCGTCCCGCCGCCGGCACGCTGGCGCGCGGATTTGGATGGCTCAAGCGTTTCCTGACCGATCCCGGTCCGCAACGCGGCGGCAGCGACGGCCCGGCGCGCCCGGACAGCGGCAACTGGCTGGACAACCTGCTGTTCTCGGTGCGCCCGGCCTACCGCCAGGCGCTGGTGGTGTCCTTCTTCGTCAACCTGCTGGCGCTGGCCGCCTCGATGTTCTCGATGCAGGTGTACGACAAGGTGGTGTTCCACTCCGGCTTGTACACGCTGGCCGCGCTGGTGGTCGGCATGCTGTTCGTGATCGGCTTCGAGCACGTGCTGCGCGGCGTGCGCGCCGAGCTGCTGCAACAGGCCGGCGTGCGCCTGGAAGTCGAGATCGGGCGCCGCCTGTTCGGCCGCTTCCTGTCCCTGCCTTCGCTGGCGCTGGAAAGCCGTCCCGCTTCGTTCTGGCAGTCGCTGTTCCGCGACGTGGAACTGGTGCGCTCGACCTGCTCGGGCGCCAACGCGCTGCTGCTGATCGACCTGCCGTTCACCCTGATTTCGGTGCTGGTGATCGGCGTCATCGCCTGGCCGGTGCTGCCGGTGATGATCCTGTTCGGCGCCGGTTTCGTGTTCCTGGCCTGGCGTTCCGGCCGCGTGCTGCGCGACAGCAGCGGCGCCGAGCGCGAGAAAGGCCTGTCGCGCGACGCGCTGCTGGCCGAGATCGCGGCGATGCGCACCACCGTCAAGGCCCAGGGCTTCGACGACGCCATCAACGCGCGCTGGGAGTCGCGCTACGCCGACTGGCTGGAAGACAGCGCCAGGCGCAGCCACCAGGGCGACCATTACCGCGACCTCGCGCATGGCCTGCAGCTGGCCCTGACGGTGGCCATGACCAGCGTCGGCGCGATCGCCGTCCTGGGTCACGAGATGACCATGGGCGCCATGATCGCCGCCAACATCCTGTCCGGCCGCGTGATCTCGCCGATGGTGCAGCTGGTGAGCCAGTGGCGCCTGTTCGGCCAGTTTCAGCTGGCCAGGAAGCGCCTCGACGCGGTGTTCGCGATGCCGCCGGAGCGCGCCGCCTCGGCGGTGCAGCTGCCGCGCCCGAAAGGCACGCTGGTGCTGGACAACGTGCGCTTCCGCTTCCCGGGCGCGGAGCATGACCTGATCCACCCGATCAGCGGCCAGATCGGCCCCCATGGCCTGCACGCCATCGTCGGCGCCAACGGCAGCGGCAAGAGCACCCTGCTCAAGCTGCTGCGCGGCCTGTACGCGCCGACCGAGGGCCGGGTCACGATCGACGGCGCCGACCTCGCCCAGTTCGCGCGGCGCGACCTGGTGCGCTGGATCGGCTACCTGCCGCAATACGTGCAGCTGCTGTCGGGCAGCGTGCGCGACAACCTGGCGCTGGGCGAAACCGGCGCCAGCGACGAGGCACTGGTCAGGGCCGCGACCCTGGCCCGGGCCCACGACTTCATCGTGGCGCGTCCGGACGGCTACGGCAGCAGCGTGGGCGAGCAGGGCAGCGCCCTGTCCGGCGGCGAGCGCAAGCGCATCGCCATCGCCCAGGCGCTGATCCACGACGCGCCGGTGCTGCTGCTGGACGAACCGACCAGCGACCTCGATCACGCCAGCGAGCAGGCGTTCTGCCAGACCTTGCGCGAGCTGGCGCGCGACCATACCGTCATCGTCGTCACCCACAGCCCGGCCGTGCTGGAAGCCTGCAACGGCGTGCTGGTGATGGACAAGGGCAGGCTGGTGGCGGCCGGACCGGCGGCGGACCTGCTGCCCAAGCTCGGCATGCAACCCCGCAACGACATCCGAAAGGCAGCAAATGGCAACGCTTGATCAAGTATTGGTGCGCCACGGCACCCCGTTCTGGCGCCGCGAGGCGCGCATCGTGGTCGCGATCCTGGTGGCATTGCTGCTGTGGTCGATGTTCGCCCAGGTCGACCAGGTGGTCACCGCCCCGGGCAAGGTCATCCCCTTCAGCAAGGTCAAGGTGATCCAGCACCTCGAGGGCGGCATCATCAAGACCCTCAACGTGCGCGAGAACATGGTGGTCAAGGCCGGCCAGCCGCTGCTCGAACTGAACCTGGCCACGGCCGGCATGAACCGTCCCGAACTGCAATCGCGCCAGGCCTCGCTGCGCCTGTCGAAGCTGCGCCTGGAAGCGGAAATCGGCGGCCAGCCGCTGCGCATCCCGGAAGCCGACCTGCAGGCCTTCCCGGCCGTGGCCGAGGCCGAGCAGGGCACGCTGCGCGCCCGCAACGCCGAACTGGCCAGCACCCTGGACGTGGTCAATGGCCAGATTTCGCAGAGCCGCGGGCGCATCGCCGAGGCCGAAGCCAAGCTGGCCTCGCTGCAGCGTTCGCAGGCGATCGCCCAGCAGGAGCTGGCCGTGTCGACCGACCTGGTCAAGGACAAGCTGACCTCGCAGCTGGAACACTTCCAGCGCCGCTCGGCGGTCGAGCGCATCGACGGCGACATCGCCATGACGCGCCAGCAGATCCCCGGCGCCCGCGCCGCCCTCGAGGAAAGCCTGGCGCGCCGCCGCGAGGAAGAGGGCAAGTTCCGCCGCCGCGCCGCCGACGAACTGTCCGAGGTCGAGCAGAAACTGGGCAGCCTGCGCCAGGAACTGGGCCGCGCCACCGACCAGGCCGACCGCGCCGTGGTGCGTTCGCCGATCGACGGCATCGTCAAGAATGTGCGCTACACCTCGCCGGGCAACGTGGTCAAGGCGGGCGAACCGATCATGGAAATCGTGCCGCTCAAGGAAGAACTGGTGATGGAAGTCAGCCTCGACCCGCGCTACCGCGGCTACGTCGAGCGCAACCAGGACGCCTTCGTGAAGATCAGCGCCTTCGACTATGTCCGCTACGGCGGCCTGGACGGCAAGGTGACCTCGGTGGCCGCCGACACCGACGTCGGCAAGGACGACGTCCATTTCTACCGCGTGATGGTGAGCACGCAGAAAGCCTATCTCGCCGACGACCCGAACCTGCGCATCACGCCCGGCATGCAGGCCGAAGTCGACATCCATATCGAGCGGCGGTCGGTGTTCTGGCTGATGCTCAAGCCGGTCCTGAAACTCAAGCATGAAGCGTTCCGCCAGGTCTGAGGACCGCCGGTGGCCGATTTCCCCGTTTTACACGAAGTGTCTATAAAAAGGTAAGAACTAGCATGAAGAAGATGAAGCCGTTGATGTGGGCGATGGTACTGACCGGCCTGGCGTCGCAAGCCGTGGCGCAGCCGCTGGCGCTCGAACTGAAGAACCTGGTGGAGCGCCATCCCCTCATCCTGTCCGGCCAGAAGACGGTGCAGGCGGCCGAGAAGACCCAGGACGCCGCGCGCGCCGGCTACCTGCCGCGCGTCGACCTGAGCGTGGACGGCGGCCGCGAGAGCATCGATTCGCGCAGCTACCTGGGCACCTCGGTGAACGGCGACAGCGTGCCGGGTCCGGACGTGCGCAGCAACATGAACCGCGTGCGCGGCGGCCTGACCGTGACCCAGAACCTGTACTCGGGCAACCGCCTGCAGGGCAACGTCGCGATCGCCCAGACCGATACCGACCTGCGTAATGCCGAACTCGGCAGCACGGTCCAGAACACGGTCTACGACGGCATGGTCGCCTATATCCAGATCGTGCGCCTGAGCACCCTGCTGGCGGTGGCCGAGCGCAACGAGCGCACCACGATGCGCCAGATGGACCTGGAAAACGAGCGCGTGCAGCGTGGCGGCGGCATCGCCGTGGACGTGCTGCAGGCCCGCACCCGCTTGCAGATCGCGCGCGAACGCAAGGTCTTCATCAGCCAGAGCATGCGCGACGCCGTCGCCAACTACCAGCAGGTGTTCGGCCACGCGCCGGACCTGGACTCGCTCGAAGACGTGGCGATCATCGACGCCGCCATGCCGGCCGGGATCGAGCAGGCGGTGGAACTGGCGATGACCAACAACCCCGACATCCAGCAAAGCAAGCTGCAGAGCCGCCGTGCCGGCAAGCTGGTCGGCGTGGAGAAGTCGGGCTTCCTGCCGACCGTGGACCTGGTCGGCTACTACGGCAACGACAACAACGTCAACCAGTTGAACAAGCGCCGCGAAGCCTCCGCGCTGCTGCGCATGAACTGGAATCTGTTCTCGGGCAACGAGACGCGTTCGCGCTCGGAAGCCGCGATGCGCACCTTCGACGCGGTGGTCGACCGCGAAGTGGCGGTCGAGCGCAAGGTGCACGAGAACGTGCAGACCGCGTGGAACCAGCTGCAGAACGGACGCGAGCGCCAGGACCTGCTGGAGAACGCGGCCAAGATCGCCTCCGAAGTCATGGCCTTCCGCAAGCGCCTGCGCGACGCCGGCAAGGAAACCGCGATCAACGTGCTGGACGCCGAGGTCGAGTACTACTCGGTCCTGAGCAACATGATCAATGCCGAATACGATTCGAAGATCGCGTTCTATCGCCTGATGGCGGCTACCGGCCAACTGACCCCGGCACGCCTGGGCGTCGGCGAAGGCCGTTTCGCGGTGCCGACCCGTCCGCTGGCGCAGGCCATGGCCACGCGTAACATCAACCAGGATGCCGAAGCCGCACCGGCCGCCCGATAAGCGTCATCGGGACTGGAAGGCATCCAGCACCACGCAGCGCGGCCGCCGACAGGCGTCCGCGCTGTTTTTTTTGCGGGATTCCATTTATATATGCGTGGCTTGCGCCATAAGCTCGTCACTGCGGCTATCATGCGCTGAAATCCGCTCCATCGCACCGACAGCCCATGATTCGTGTCCTCTTCATCCACCAGAACCTGCCCGGCCAGTTCCGCCGGCTGATTCAATACCTGCAAAGCCAGCCCGGCTACGAGCTGACCGGCATCGGCGAAGAGGCCGCGGTGCGGCGCGAAAAAGCGGGGCCGCGCTTTCGCGCACTGGCCTATCCGGCACCCGAGGGCGCGGGCGAGAAGACCCATCACTACCTGAAGCATTTCGAGGCCTGCATCCGGCGCGGCCAGGCGGTCACGCGCCTGTGCGTGGAACTCAGGACGCAGGGGTATTACCCGGACGTCGTGGTCTGCCATCCCGGCTGGGGCGAGGGCCTGTTCATCAAGGACGTGTTCCCGCGCGCGCGCCTGGTCATGTTCTGCGAATTCTGGTGGGCGGCCGACGGCCTCGACATCGGCTTCGATCCCGAGTACCCGGTCAGCTTCGACGACCGCCTGCGCATCCGCATCAAGAACTCGGTGCTGATGCAATCGCTGCTGGCCGCCGACGACGGCGTCACCCCGACCGCCTGGCAGCACAGCGTGCATCCGCCCGAACTGCGGTCCAAGATCCGCGAGATCCACGAAGGCGTGGACACCACCCTCCTGGCGCCCGACCCAGACGCGCGCCTGGTCCTGCCGGACGGCACGGTGCTGACGCGCGCGCAGCCGGTGCTGACCTACGTCGCGCGCAACCTCGAGCCCTACCGCGGCTTCCACGTCTTCATGCGCAGCCTGCCGCGCATCCTGGCCGGCAACCCCGATCTGCAGGTGGTGGTGGTCGGCGGCGACGAGGTGAGCTACGGCCGCAAGCCGAAGGGCCACGCCAGCTACCGCGAGGCCCTGCGCGCCGAACTGGATGCCTGCGGAGAAGCGGTCGACTGGTCGCGCGTCCACTTTCTCGGCAAGATACCTTACGCAAGCTACCGCACCGTGCTGCAGGTCTCGAGCCTGCACCTGTATCTCACCTATCCCTTCGTGCTGTCGTGGTCGATGCTGGAGGCGATGGCGGCCGGGGCGCCGGTGCTGGGGTCGCGCACGGCGCCGGTCCAGGAAGTGATCGAGGAGGGCGAGAACGGCTTCCTCACCGATTTCTTCGACACCGACGCGCTGGCCGGACGCGTCCTCGACCTGGTCGCGCGCCGCCACGAGACCGCCGCGGTCGGGCTGCGCGGGCGCGAGACGGTCATGAAAAACTACGATTTCGAGACGGTGGGCCTGCCGGTCTACCTCGAGCTGCTCAAGCCGCTCGCACGACAGGAGGCAGCATGACGGACAGGTTCGCACTGCATTTCGTGCCGGACGGGTATTCGGTGACGGGGCAGAAGCTGATGGGCCGCCAGGCCGCGGGCGCGGGCCTGGTGCGCGCCATCGCGAGGAGCGGCGAGATCGAACGGGTCGGCTGCTTCGCCGCCAGCGAAGCGCATGCCGCCGAATGCGAACGCGGCCTGCGCGAGCATGGCTATGCGGGCGAGGTCGAGTGGGTGGCCCAGGGCCGGCCGCAGCGCCTCGAACGCTTCGGCACCCTGTACCACCCGGCCCCCGGGATCGAGCGCCTGGCCTGGCGCCGCCTGGGACTGGGCGAGCGCCGCTACAGCCTGTGCGGCATCACGCACACGACGGCCAGCCATGCGGTGATGAGCACCCTCGCCAACCTCCTGGTGGCGCCGCTGCGCAGCTGGGACGCGGTGATCTGCACCTCGCGCGTGGTGCGCGACAGCGTGCGCGCGCTGCTGGAGCAGCAGGCCGACTACCTGCGCGCGCGCCTGGGTGCGCAGCGCTTCGAGCTGCCCCAGCTGCCGATGATTCCGCTGGGCGTGCATTGCCGCGACTTCGACGGCCTGGGCGCGCGCCGCGACGCGGCGCGCGAGCGCCTCGGGATCGGCGCCGACGACGTCGCCTTCCTGTTCCTCGGCCGCCTGTCCTTCCATGCCAAGGCGCACCCGCAACAGATGTTCAGCGCGCTGGAACGGGCGGAGAAGGGCGGCCGCCAGGTGCACCTGGTCCTGTGCGGCTGGTTCGCCAACGACGCCATCGAGAAGGCCTTCCGCGAGGCGGCCGCCGCGCTTTGCCCGTCGGTGCGCCTGACGGTGGTCGACGGCCGCGTGCCGGAGCGGCAGCTCGATGCCTGGGCCGCGGCCGACGTCTTCACCTCGCTCTCGGACAACGTGCAGGAAACCTTCGGCCTGACGCCGGCGGAGGCGATGGCGGCCGGCCTGCCCTGCGTGGTGAGCGACTGGAACGGCTACCGCGACACGGTGCGCGATGGCGTCGACGGCTACCGCATCCCGACCGTGATGCCCGCAGCGGGCGCCGGACTTGATCTCGCGCAGCGTTACGACGATGGCGTCGACAGCTACGACATGTATTGCGGTCATACCAGCCAGGCGGTGGCGCTGGATGGCGCGCAGCTCACCCAGGCTTATGCCCGGCTGATCAATGATGCGGATCTGCGCCGGCAACTGGGCGCGAACGCGCGTGCGCACGCGCTGCGCGAATACGATTGGCCGGTGGTGTTCGCGCGCTACCGCGCGTTGTGGAGCGAGCTCGATGAGCGGCGCCGCGCCGATGCCGCGCTCGTGCCGGCGCTGCCGCAGGCGGTGCCGGACCGGCAGGATCCGTTCGCGCTGTTCGCGTCGTATCCGAGCGCGCAGATCACGCCCGCGTCGCTGGTGGAGCTGGCGCCGGATGCGTCGCTGGCCCTGCTGCGCCAGTACCGCGAGCTCGCGATCAATCGCTTCGCGCACGCGGCGCTGCCGACGCTCGAAGCGTTCGGACTGATCTTCGGTTCGATCGAATCGCGGCCGATGCAGGTGGATGAATTGCTGGACACGCTGGGGCCGTGCGACCGCCCGACGCTGCTGCGCGGATTGGCCTGGCTGTGCAAGATGGACTTGCTGCGGATTCGCGCGGCGGATGAATAAAGCCTGTATATAAAGGCTGTATGGAAAGCGCGGTTATCGGTGCGCTTGTTTTTTCGGACGGAGCAGAACGAAGAAGGAATCAAACGTTATCGCGACATTCGATCGGAAAAGATTGATATCGCCGGTTCGCCCTTATGGAAAGGCACGAAAAAGATTGTGCGCGGGTTGCGCACTGACAAGGTTTTCGTGTACTTTACGTGATTGAATTTGTCAAAACGTGAACACGCCGATTTCTCAAGCGTTAAACGTGGAAACAGACCAATCGAAATGGGACGCTGATTCATTCAGTATGCAAGTGAGCTCAACGAAAAGAACAAGCCGCATTGCCTGAATAAGGTTCGGGTATGGCGGCTTTTTCTTTTCGGGCTTTCACGGGCAGCGATGTGGACGGCGTAGTGAACCATCGAACTTCAGTCGTTTCGGTCGTCGGCGACGACGATAGCTGAAGTGCTGCAGACTTGAGGAGTTGCAGCAGTTCAGCTGGTGCCGGATTCATTGACGCACACCCGCGTGTGCGCCGATGAATAATTCGCCCGACCAAGCAGATCGGGTTGGACGGGTTCAAACCTTGTAGCGTATTTTCTCATCGCAGAGAAGGAGAACAGAAAATGGCAACAGCCGCTAAGAAACCCGCAGCAAAAACTGCTGCAGCAGAAAAACCGGCCGCTAAAAAAGCAGCCGCTAAAACGGCCGCAAAGCCGGCCGCTAAACCGGCAGTGAAAGCCGCCGCAAAACCGGCAGCCAAGCCGGCCGCAAAAGCCGCCGCAAAACCGGCTGCAAAACCTGCTGCCAAGAAAGCCGCAGCCGCCAAGGCACCGGCCACCAAAACCGCCGCCACTAAAACTGCTGCAAGCAAAACCGCTGCAAGCAAAACCGCAGCGACCAAAACTGCTGCAAGCAAAACCGCTGCGACTAAAACCGCCGCAAGCAAAACCGCAGCAAGCAAAACCGCAGCAAGCAAAACC
>Ga0265780_10002881_pt1 | contig 23004 bp, 21 predicted proteins | sample P1T30metagenome_FD_192432 | JGI IMG/M metagenome (GOLD analysis project Ga0265780, IMG submission 192432) | Plant litter microbial communities from East Loma Ridge, Irvine, California - P1 T30 | ecosystem: Environmental > Terrestrial > Plant litter > Unclassified | place: USA: California... | reverse complement strand
TACCTTCCTGCTGCTTCCCAAGCAACACCATATCATCAACACTAGTCTCATACTTGCCAGTCCTCTTCCCCGGACGGTACAAAGCAGACGGCGAAACAAAACTCCAATCGAAGTTCTTCCGGTCCTCAAAGAACATGTACGCCGTTCGCCCCGCTTTGATGAAGTCCGATGCGTTATCTTTGGCGCGGATCTGTTTCTCGTAGTCTGCGATCACAGTTTTGTCTTCTTCCGTGGTCGTTCCCGAGCTCTCTGCTAATCTGGCTTCGCGGTATCGTCGCAATGAGGTGCCCATGATACCGAGGCGCTCTTCCATGTATGCAATGTGCGCTAGTGATGTGGAGATGGCGCGGCGGTAGGCAAGGAAGAAGTCTGGGTGGTCGACGCAGGAGATATTTGTGCCGGGGACGTGGAGGGAGCCTGCGCCGCCGACGAAGACGAAGTACGATGCGGGCCGTAGCTTGTAGGCGAGCAGGATCTTGCGAACGGATTCTAGGAACGGCACTGTTGTGGGTCAGTCATTGGTTACTAGTATCTTGCTATGGTTGGAACGCACTGTAGAGCAAAGCCCCAGGACCAGCTGTATGCGGTCCGAACTCACTGACGAGGACATCGAGGCCATCGAAAACTTCTGATAGTTCCTCTATGGAGACTTGGTCGACATCTACTGGCCTGGGGATGTAGCGCGGATGTTTCCCTACTTTCTCGGGGTTGCGTGAAATGCCAATAACGGTATGGCCTCGGTTCAGCAACTCGACGGTGAGATAGGAACCGCCAAAACCTGCAGGACCGATAACACCTACCCGGAGGGGCTTTGATGACATGGTGTAATAGAACAATGATGAAGGTATTTGTGATTGCGCTCAGTTTTTGGCCCTTGAGTGTGAAGTAGGTGGGTACATGTCGCGTCGCGTTCACATGACTTCCATGCTATGTCGTCGAATGCAAGGTTACGCGTGTTCAATGGTAATGATTTCGGAGTAGTACGCCGAGGTTGTTGTATTGGGGAAAGGCAATTGGGGAAGTGAGGGGATGATGTGGGGCTTGGGTAAACACCAAGGAGCGAATGACGCTAGCCGATCCAGCGAGTACATGGAAAGAAACATGATGAATGTTGAAAACTGAGGCATCTCAAAGGGTAAAAGTCATCAGAAGGTTGATTCTACTACTGTCTCAAGATAGCGTATCATTTGGAAACATGACGTCGGCAAATAACTACGCGTTCATCGGTGAGCGCTTCAACCCAGTGTCTACGTGGTTTCCACTAACAATGGCAAGGTCTCGGAGCGATGGGCTACGCGATGGCAGCCAACATCCGCAAGAAGATAGACCCATCTTCGACCCTCTACATCAATGACACCAACGCCTCGGCATGCTCCCGCTTCAAAACCCAATACTCGTCGCACGGCCCTATAGAAATCGTCGCTACAGCACGCGAAGCAGCGGAAAACGCAAAAGTACTGATCTCCATCGTACCAGGAGGAGAAGACGTAAGGAAAGTGTATCTAGAGGAGAAAGACGGAGTGATTGCAGCGAAGAAAGACCCAGACAGGGTAATGCTAGAATGCAGCACAATCGACGTGAACACCACAAAAGAAGTAGGCAAAAAGCTGAAGGCAGCGGATATGGGAACATACATCGACGCCCCCGTATCCGGCGGCGTTCCAGCAGCAGAAGCAGGCACATTATCGATGTTGATCGGGCACCCACCACCAGCGCAAACACCAACTTCTTCCGCTTCCCCAGACTCTCGAATCTCGGCGACCCTCACGATGCTTGGCCCACCATCTAAAGCCTTCTACCTGAACACTCTCGGCGCCGGTCTCACCGCCAAGATATGCAACAACTACCTCTCCGGCACCATTCTCCTCGCCACCGCCGAAGCCCTCGCAATAGGCGTATCTCACGGCCTCGACCCCTCCGCTTTATACTCCGTGATCAAGAACAGCACAGGTCAATCTTGGATGTGCGATCACGTCATGCCCATTCCCAATGTGCAGAAGGAGTATTGGGTACCGAGTAACAGTGGTTATAAGCCGGGGTTCAAGACGCAGATGATGCTCAAGGATCTGGGGTTGGGTATCGAGAGCGCGGGTCAGGTTGGGGTGAGGCCGAGTATGGCGGAGAGGGCGTTGGAGGTTTGGGAAGAGGCGGCGAAGGACGAGAGGTGTGTGGATAGGGATGGAAGTAGTATATATTTACATGTTGGAGGTCTTCTACCAAAGGGTTACGAAGACAAAGGGAGGAAGAAAGAGGATGGAACGTGGGAGTTTGCGGAGTAAGGCTTCTGTCATCTTTAATATACATAGTAGTGTCGCGAACCCGTTCTGATGCACTCATGTAGTCTTCGTACCGTCTACTTCCCTTGAAAGAAGTTCTGGAAGACCTCCATAATGGCATCAAACCCAGCCGTCTCTCCCAGCTTGAGTACCCTCTCGTCTCTTCCAATTTTTGCTGGATCACCATCTGGAACCCATCTGCTCGTGACACCATCGGCACTAGGCCCGTAAACCTTGGCACACAGCTTGTCGGTCTTTACCGGCGGCCAAGGGTCCTCCCCGTTGACGAATTTGATGAAGTCTTCTCCGTACTCTCGTGCAACCTTCTGCTGCGCATCGTCCAGGTGCTCGTTGTAGTTCTGAAAGAGGTACGATACATCGAGAATGTGGCCTGCTTCGCCCTTGAAGCGACCTTCCCAAGGTATTCCTTCGTTGAAGTGGTAGAGGAAAAACTTCGAGTCGGGTGTGTTGGGCCAGCCTTGGGCGAAGGCACGAGCGGGCGCGTAGAAAGATATCTCGGAACCAAAGCGCAATATTGAAAGCATAGCCTCTTCGTCCGGAGTCTCGGGGGTTATCTTGTAGGATGTGAGAAGCTGTTCCGCAACCTCTGGCTTGGCGGACAGTGTGGCGTTGCACGAGTCGATGAACTTTTGCGCGACGCCTGGTTTGCGAGCATCTAGGCCAAGGTATGCGATGATGTTCGCCTGAGAAAAATGAGCTTACATGTCCCGAGAATCACGATAGTAAACTTACGTCCAGCTTTGACTCTCCGATCATGAAGGCCTTGCACCACTTCCTGCCCGGCATCATGAAAACTGGGCTGTCTTCTTGAGATGAGACAGTAAGGAAATCTGGTGAGCCCGGCATGGTCTCTTTGTCGACTGAAGGTAACATCGGTGCTGTGGGTGGCACCTTTTGCCATAGATCATCCAAGGGTATACTGAGGAGGGCCTTGATACGATCCTCGGGCGACTTGTCCGTCAAACCAAATGCATCAATGGCTTTTTGATACGAGGATTCTGCAACAAAATCTGGGATGGGCTTGAACAGTAGCACAGCTCCTCCAGTACTAACACAGCGCTTCATCAGCGGCTCCTCCGAGCAGAGCAGTACTGTCGCAGACACTGCATACGTTAGTCGAGCTCTAGATCAACAGCGTCCAAAACATACGTCCACCGGCGCTCTCTCCGCATACTGTGATCTCATCTGCGTCACCCCCAAATCCGCCTATGAACTTCCTGATCCACTGTAGAGCCGTGCGCTGGTCGTGAAAGCCGTTGTTCGCTTTGTATCCTGCTTTGCGCAATTCTTCGGAGGTCGCAAACCCTGTGAAACCCAGTCGATAGCTGTATCTGTTAGTAGACGGGGTGTGCTTCAGGTTGTAAGACCCACTTGATGGTAATGCCGATGATGGGCTTTTTCCTCTCGACAGACATCTTCACAATGGGAGCCGGATCGTAGTGCGGGTACCAGCTACTTCCAACAGCAAAGCCGCCTCCATGTATGAAGACAAATACAGGCAACTTCGCGTTGGAATCAATAGCCCCATCCTTGTTGGTCGGCACCGTGATGTTGAGATTCAGACATTCGAGGTCGGAATGCGTCGGAACCTCTGGAAGTGGCAAGGAATGTTGAATGAAGCCGAACTCACGTTCAATGGCACCGACTGGGGATACTGGTGGGGGTCTATTTTGTTAGTGAATGGTAATCGATGTTAGCAGTCGACGTACCCAAATTTGGTGGCATCCGTAGTTCCAGATGCATAGCTGTCTACGAGCTGGGGTGCAGCCAAGCGATCTTTTAACGAAGCATACTTCAGGCCAAGGAATTGAACTGCGCCATCTACTGGCTTTCCTTCTACTTCACCCAGGTGTTGGTGCTTGAGGGTCTCCGACATTTTGGCTGCTGCGTGGGATGGGATGGTAGGAAACAAAGGATCGATCCATAGACTAACGAATTGTTTACTATTGCCTAGTGTCTGTTTGGATTGGCTGAAGGAAGATGCGCATCCCTGGAGCTGCTTCTCTGGAAGCAGGTACGTTGGGGGCAATGATGGTCCGATAGTTACCCCGCACCTGTACCTGCCATTTCAGTAGTGGGGCAATCACCCGTGACCAAACATTGCGTGCGGGATGTGGGGGTACTACAGCGACTGCGCCTCGCATCGATGAGGATATCGTAATTCGCTCGACATCTGAGCTCGGCAATTAGCAAGCATGTGTTCGGCTAGATAGAGTGCTACCTAGGTAGATGTACATGTTACACGCAGTCAGCTTCTTGCACAAACGACACCAACAATGGAGGCCGGCCTCCCTCATACTGACGCCTTTGTGAGTCTTGCTCTCCTCGATGGCGGCAGCTTTCTAGGAGATCTGAGCCGCTTGCATGCTGGTGAGAGTGGCACATTTCGCATGTACAACTGGGCGTTTTACATCGCGCATCAGGGAAGACACATACTTTGGGATCTTGGCTTGGATGAGGTGCGTAGGCCAATATCGGGTCTAGCTACCTCAATCTTCTTCTAACTAGTTTCTTGAAGGACCGAAGTTGTTATACCCCTTGGGTTAACAAGTTCATGTTGGATATCGTCAATCACAACGGACCAAGGAGGACTATCGTTCAGCAGTTGGCGCAAAGAGGCGTGGCTGCGGAGGATGTCGATACTGTGTTGTTCAGGTATGGATACAAGGGTGGCGTGAATGAAGTTCGCTGAGCAGCCTGCAGCCACGCTCATTGGGATCACTCGAGGCCTATCAGCGATTTATTTCCAAATGCGATAGCGTACTTTGGTCCCGGCACGAGAGCAGCATGTCAGCCAGGGCATATGAGAGATCAAAGCCTACAGTGGGACGGCCGCTTCTTTGATCCGGAGAACTCGACAGAAAAATGGGATGAGCTACATGGCGTGTGGAAGCCCTTTGGCCCGTTCGAAAGAGCACTGGACTACTTCGGAGACGGCAGTTTCTGGATCCTCGATGCACCTGGCCATATGCCTGGTAACTTGGCTGCTGCTGCAAGGCTGCAAGATGGCGAGTGGGTAATACTTGGCAGCGATTGTATGTTTTCCCATGGAATTTCCATTGGCGCTCGCTAATCTTGTGCTAGGCTGTCATTCGCGGTACGTTAAATTGATTGCACCAGGCGTTTGCTGACGTGCATGGTGTATACGATCGGGCGTTTACTGACCGGTCAGGGATTTGCTGGACGGCACGCGAACAATTGCGGAGTTCCAAGGCCCAGGGGCAGTGAGCATGTCACTGCATACAGACCTTTCTTCAGCGAAAGAAACCATCGCTAAGATAGGACTGCTTGAAACCAATTTTGGTGCTCATACAGCGCTCGCACACGATGCTAGCTGGCTGAAGAAGGGCACGGACCAGGTGCTCATGTCACTGCTGGACGACGAGATGCGAGTTGCAGCCCAGGAAAAGATACCATATGATGAGATACCGTAGATGGAGTTTGAGACACGAACCAGGTTCAGTGTCCGAATGTTGGAGGCCTGATGATCAGTAAACGCGTCGGTGGGTTCGCTACGCGTTTTTTCGTGGCGCGATTGCTGTCCGCAGGTTGGACGCACGAATGTGGAACGCGTCAACATTATCTTGCTAGATGTCGATAAAGTAACAAGCCAGACGTGAATTGTTTCGAGGTTGCTTAGAGAAGTAAATGCAGACGTCTGTTTTGCTGGGCGATGCTCGCGCATAGTCTATTCCAAGGTTGTGAGTTGGCTGTCTCACCCTAGCCATCACGCTAAAGACGCGCCTACCTGAACACCAACATCATGACGTCTCGCGTCGCAGGGTGCTGTAGCGTCCACACTACAGACAACGCCCCGCCAGCCTTACAAGAAATACCGCAACCTAGGAGCCTAAAGCGCGTGGTAGGCAATGGCAACGGAGGAGATGAAAGAGATGTTCAATAGAGAACACGTGGTGACGGCAGTGGCCATGGCTCAAGCAAGCAACGCCATCTTGTCACACCCTAAAGTCCATCCCCAACATCGCAACTCTCTGACGATACGGGATCGATGCTTCCACGGCCGCAATTTGCAAACATGCGCCTTTCCAACACACGCTAAAGATATCCCACCACCAAGCGCCACAGGATCGCCTAGTGCTGATTTACTCCACTCAAGTGCCAAGATGCCACGATCGGGGGGCCTGGATCAGCACAACCTCATATACCTAGGTACTTCCATCCTCCAAACCTAGCAGACCTTACACTTTAGCCCTTCACAATGGCCCTTCGTGACCTACCATGGGTGACGATACTCTTCTCTGGCATCATTGCGGCGCTCGCATATGGCGTAATGAGATTGATCCAAGTTCGGCGATTTTACAAAGATGTCGTACGTTGGCAGTATTCGGCACGGGCTATAATCAAGACAGTACTGACATTATATCAGCCCAAACCGCCTCATAGCTTCTTCTTCGGTCATTTGAAACTGCTCGGCGAGACCTTCAAATCGCTACCCAGTGATGTACATTATCAAGCAGCGGTGGTTACGATCGCCAGGAAGTACAACATGCCAGGTGTCTTCTACCTCGATTTGTGGCCTGCCTCATTTCAGCAAGTTGTGGTGACAGATCCGGATGTTGCACTTGACATGACAGTCATCCGGAATCACCCCAAACATGAAATGGAGGCAACTATGGTCGACCCCTTGATTGGAAGCGGCAACATCGTCACAACGAACGGCGCACAATGGAAGTATCTTCATAAGATGTTGAGCCCTGCTTTCGCCACTTCGCACATCACCAACATGAGGCCTATGGTTGCTGACGAGGTTATGAAATTCCGGTCGAAGCTTTCTGAGAAAGCTGAATCGGGTGAGGTTTTCAGGTTGGAGGACCATACCCTGTGCATGACGTTTGATGTCATATCGACTATGACCTTTGGCCGATCCCTTGACGCGCAGACCAAAGGTAGCCCTGCTCTGGAGCACTTTGAAAACATGTGCCGTGCTTTTATGACCACGCGAGAGTCTCTGAACTACATCCGCAACTTCTTCGTCAACCGGACGGTTTTCGCCGAACGCGCAAAGTTTGATGCTATCGTGGAAGGGCTCATCAAAGAGAGATTCGAGATAGTCAAACGTAAGAAGCCCAATGGAGTCCATGCATACTTGAACTTCGTGCGGCTAACACATAGCTGCAGGCGACAAGCTCGATCTTTCGGAGAAGCGAGGACTAGGGATCATGGACCTCATCTTGCGAGACTATATTGCAGAGCGACAGGGTGACGTAAAGGAGCTCGACCCCCAATTCACAAAAGATGCTCTCACACAAGTAAAGACTCTTTTGATCGCTGGACTTGGGACTACGTCGGATACCATCTGTTTCGGAGCTATGCTGCTTAGCGTTCACCCTGAAGTGGTACAAAGGATGCGCGAAGAGCACGACCGTGTGTTCACCCCTGGTATCGAAGCGACGTACGAGATGCTTAAGAGGGAGCCGTATAAGCTGAATGAGCTCACCTATACGAACAACGTCATCAAGGAAGTCCTGAGGTTCTATCCGATAGGAAATACCGCACGCAAGGGCATCGATACTCTCACGTATCAGGGCCGCGAATGGCCGACCAAAGATCGCATGATCTGCCCCGTCCAACTGGCTATGCATATGGATCCAGCGATATTCCCAGGCAAGTGACATCTATCGATCCTTCTTTGTAACACATCCGGTGGCTAATGCTTCGTCCAGATCCGCTCAAGTTCGACCCAGATCGGTTTACACGAGAAGACCATCCGCGGCACGCCTGGCGTCCGTTCGAGAGAGGACCGCGTGCGTGTCTGGGCCAACCGCTGGCTATGGACGAGTTCGTGATCGTATTCCTGCTGACAATACGCGATTTCGACTTTACTTGCGCGGATCTGAAACCCAACAAGACGCCTCGAGCAGAGTGGAATAATCTGGATCTGACATTCGGCGATCGCGCCTACCAGGAATTTGTTTTCGAGGCCAAACCACGAGATGGCATGCCGATGACCGTTAAGAAGTCCAACTGGCCATAGTAAGCGCGGCAACGGCTGCCAATTCGGGTCAATGGACGACATCAGTGGCGGTCGCTAGTATGGACTATCCCAGGGCTCCTGCTCCGCAACGCATGTGTGTATGTATTGACTCGGGAGGGGCGGATGGCGGATTGGGGTCGACGTGTCATGGGAAATTAGGAAATGTGCCATGGTTGTCATACGGTCAAGTCTTATTGCCTGATGCACGTTGACAAACTGCCGCGCGACACTGACGGAACCTGGGGTAGGTAACTTCCAAGGTTGGAAGCATGGCTGTTGAGGCATAAGCAAATACCATCAAGGTTCCATCCCGTCTTCCGTCAGCCCACATTGGCGCATCCCTTGCGGATGCTCGGCTGATGCTTATGCGAGACCATCCTGCAATTCCAGTATTTCACCGACGTCTTGTACGTGTAGCTGCCGTGCCTTAAACTTACCGCTTCTCGGGTGTGATGCTTACAGTCGTAGATTTACATTCAGCCTGAATGCATAGCCAGGCGCAGCCAATCGGAGGGCGGGGAGATCCACTTAGCGCGAACCCCTCACAGATTTTGCAAGTACCATGGGGCTCCGCATGCGGCTCGGGTACAATCTTGGCTGCCGTATGCCTCTGGGCCAAGCATCGGGAGTGGCTTCGGACACAAGACTGGCTCGGCGCTCGGAAATAAGTGGACTTGCGACCGCTGCTCAACCGCGTGGCCGACGAGACCATGACGTACAGGAATCGTGGGCTATGGTGTTTACCAACCGCGTGCTGACGCAGGGTCGGTGACTACGGCTATTTACTGTGCTATAAGACATGGAGTGAAGACGACGACGAGCTGCATCCGGACCATCCGAACCAAACCAGACAACCGGCGTCATGTTTACCTCGACGCGTGCGCTGCAAGTGTTGGCCTTCGCTGCGACAGGAGCGTATGCTCAATACGTGTTCCCGGACTGCACCAGTGGACGGTTGAGCAACGAGACCATCTGCGATCCTTCGGCGGGTATGTTCATGCACATTTACACACCATTTCGGCCATACTAATGCTTTCCAGCTCCACTGGCTCGTGCGAGAAACCTCGTGTCTCTCTACACTCTCGAGGAGAAGATCAATGCTACGAGCAGTGGCTCGCCAGGCGTTGCTCGTCTCGGCATACCACCTTACCAGTGGTGGAACGAGGGTCTTCACGGCATTGCTGGCCCTTACACCAACTTCAGCGATGAGGGAGAGTTTAGCTACTCCACCTCGTTCCCCCAGCCCATCTTGATGGGTGCGGCTTTCGACGATGAACTCATCACCGAAGTTGCAAAGGTCATCTCCACCGAAGCGCGTGCTTTCAACAACGCGAACAGGACTGGTCTCGACTTCTGGACACCAAACATCAACCCGTTCCGTGACCCTCGCTGGGGACGCGGACAGGAGACACCTGGTGAAGACTCCTACCACCTGTCTTCTTACGTCCAGGCCTTGATCCACGGTCTTCAGGGTGACGCGTCTGACCCGTACAAGCGTGTTGTCGCAACTTGCAAGCATTTCGCAGGTTATGACGTTGAGGACTGGAACGGAAACCTTCGCTACCAGAACGACGTGGAGATCTCTCAGCAGGATATGGTTGAGTACTATCTCGTTCCATTCCAGGCCTGTGTCCAAGCGAACGTCGGTGCTTTCATGTGCAGCTACAATGCGGTCAATGGTGCCCCACCATGTGCCGATCCCTACCTGCTGCAGACCATTCTGCGTGAGCACTGGGGCTGGACGAACGAAGAGCAATGGGTCACATCCGACTGCGATGCTGTTCAGAACGTCTACCTCCCGCACCAGTGGTCATCATCTCGTGGAGGCGCTGCGTACGACTCCCTGAAGGCCGGCACCGATCTTACGTGCGGTACTTACATGCAGGAGCACCTTCCCGCTGCCGTCCAGCAAGGTCTTTTCGATGAAGCTGTCCTTGACCAGGCCCTCGTCCGCCAATACTCCTCGCTCGTCCGTCTCGGCTACTTCGACTCTGCCGACAACCAGCCCTACCGTCAGCTCGGCTTTGACTCGGTTGCCACCAACGCTTCGCAGGCACTCGCACGCAGGGCTGCTGCCGAGGGTATCGTTCTGCTGAAGAACGATGGTACACTGCCACTCTCTGTCGATTCATCTATGTCAATCGGACTTTTCGGTGACTGGGCAAACGCAACCGATCAGCTCCTTGGTAACTACGCCGGTGTTGCTACATACCTTCACTCTCCTCTGTACGCTCTCGAACAACTCAACGTTACCATCAACTATGCTGGCGGAAACCCCGGTGGCCAGGGCGACCCAACGACCAACCGTTGGTCCAACCTCTATGGCGCGTACTCTACCAGCGACGTCCTTATGTACGTCGGCGGTATCGACAACAGCGTTGAGGCGGAAGATGACGACCGTACTTATCTCACATGGACTGGAGCTCAGCTCGATGTTATCAGCCTGCTCGCCGACACCGGAAAGCCAGTCATCGTTGTGGTTACTGGAGGAGGACAGATTGACAACACTCCTCTCGTCAACAACCCCAACATATCTGCCATTCTCTGGGCCGGATACCCTGGTCAGGATGGAGGTTCCGCCATCATCGACATCGTTACCGGAAAGACTGCTCCCGCTGGACGTCTACCTACGACCCAGTACCCCTCCAACTACATCGCCCAGGTCTCTATGATGGACATGAACATGCGCCCTGGTGAGAACAACCCTGGTCGCACCTACAAGTGGTACAACGGTTCCGCCGTCTACGAGTTCGGTCACGGTCTGCACTACACCAACTTCTCCGCCGAAGTCACTAGCGAGCTGCAACAAAGCTACGCCATCTCTGCCCTCACGCAGAACTGCAACAGCACCGGAGGTTTCCTCGAGCGTTGCCCCTTCGTATCTGTCGATGTCGAAGTCTCCAACGATGGCGATGTTAGCTCCGACTACGTCACTCTTGGCTACATTGCTGGAGAGTTCGGTCCCGCGCCCCACCCCAAGAAGTCGCTCGTCTCTTACAAGCGCCTTCACAATATCGCTGGAGGCTCTTCCGCCACTGCCACTCTCAACCTTACTCTCGCATCTCTCGCCAGGGTGGATGAGATGGGCAACAAGGTCCTGTACCCCGGTGACTACACCATGATGATCGACAACCACCCGCTTGCGAGCGTCAACTTTACCTTGACCGGAGAGCATGCGATGCTAGACATGTGGCCTCAGCGTCCTAACCAGACTGCTCAGGGCGTCGAGTACGTTGGTGACTACTGGTACGGAGGTTACGGCAGCGATTACGGCGCTGAGCCTGCGGAGTTCCAGAGCACCATGTAAATGGACTTTCGTATACCTATACATATGAAATGTATATAGCAATCTACCAAGTGACTGCAACTATTACTGAAACACTGGCAACATGTGAATCTACTTCCATCTTCATCTTCACCTTCACCGTCCAACCTGCGCTCGGACCACTGATTTCGTTTGCTACAACGACTAGCTCTTTCCACCTTTTGCCATCTTCACCTTCCTACACGTTTACCCAGCCCCAGTCCTGAACGACCAATCGAGACAGCGATGACGCTTTGCGACGAGTGCGACAACGAGAGCACGCTGCGTTGCAGTGGTTGCGGCTCAAGCTGGTACTGCTCCAAAGAGTGTCAGAAGAAGGCGTGGCCTCTTCACAAGATTCTCTGCAAATACGTCAAGGAATTCCAAGACCGCCCCGAAGCTGAAGGACCTGGCGAGAAGTACACTCGCGCTATCTACTTCCATCCCGATGAAGGCGCGCCGCGATTCGTGTGGCTCAAGACCATGACCGAAGATGGAGAGTACGGACACCCTTGCCTCGCAGCTTGCCCCGGCGCGCTAGTCGCCAACAACGAGAAGGAAACAGAGTCTGAAGAGAAGATTGGTATGACGGATATGAAGATCCGGCATAATCACGCGCTCGCCCGTCGTCTCCCGTACAACTTGTTCCTGTCCTACCGCGAGAACTTTCTTCACGATGGATCGACACACAACATGGCCATCGACAAGATCATCGACCCCAATTCTCCTCACCTGCATGCCTGGCGGGGTCCGATGATTGCGTATGGGACTGATGCCTTCGACGACGTGCCTTTCAGTCAAGATCCGTCTTACAGCCAGGATCTCGGCCCTTCCGACCTTCGTATTATCGCGCACAAGCTCAACACTTACTACTTCAAGTACGCTATTAGTCCGACGATTGAGGACATCAAAGAAGAGTTGAGTAGCGTGGTCGGCGTACGGATCAACTGCGATGGTGATGTGGAAGTTGAAGGCCGTCCTCGCTATGAGCCTATGGAACTTCCAGCCTATCGTTCGTTCTTCCACGCAGCCACCGATGTTTCAGAGCACATTGAGCTACCCTTTGTTGTCCAGCGCATTCCCGGAAGTGTCGCCAAATGGAAAAAGCGACCGGAGACTCCGTCGGGCAACACGTCTTGGGTCAATGTTGCTGGTACATTCCTTAATATTGGCTGCAAGCCCGAGCGTGCAGACACTGCCTTCAACTGGGGCCTCGCACCACCAGAATGGCAGAATGACGTTGGTTCTGTTGTCGTCATGCGCAAAGACAAGAGGCGTCTCCTTCCGATACATGTCTTCGCCCTCGCCGACTACCATCAGCATCGTCTTATGGATGTCTTCGAGTCGGAAGGGGAGAGTGTGCATTCAGATCAGGAGCCTGAGCTGAAGCGCGACAAGGCGTGGATTATGAAGCAAATCACCAAGGACAAGTTCGAGGAGTACTACATGACTTGGAAGTCAGGAATGTCAGAGGAGGTGCCCCGCATCTCGCCTTACGACTTCTAATATTGCGGTGAGCTCGGCGCCAGGCAACGTGGGCTTTGTCTTCTCGTTCAGAGATCTATCATGTCGAAGTTGGCGTCCATATTCGGTTTGTATCACCTGGAGCAGACGACGCGCGCACAGTTTCCATGGGTGTTAGCAATGGTTTCGAGGAAGGTCGTTACCTAGCTAGTTATTAGTAAAGCTCGACCGATTGATTCAACATAGATACATCCAGATCACACTCTCGTTTCGTAGGCTTGGTGACGTATTTGCATCCTTCATTATCGTCTAATATGCCTTGTTCGACCTAGTCTACAATTTGCTCTTGAAACCCCCTACATCCTTAACAATCATGACCGACATCGGCTCCCTAAGTAGATCCTCTCCATTGACCGCCGCTTGTAGCTTCTTCAATCCCGCGCTCTTGGCATGGAACATCAGAGCATCTTTGTCCGCATATCTGATGACTGTTAGTTCTGAACCTGCCCAAGGCTTTGCGTCGTGACTTACGTTTCGAAGATGACGAAGCTCGGCGCGTCGCCCTTGGTTTCGCGCTGTAGGTGATACCGGGTGGTACCGGGTTCAGTGGCTTTTACTTCTTGGGCTGCGATGTTGAGCAGTTCCTCCACCTGCGGCACGTTAGTTGTTTGCAAATTATGAGGTGCCAATTTCACGTGTACCCTGTCTTGGTTGCCGGGCTTGGGCTTGAGGATGGCGATGATTTCGTAACCTCTGGACATGATGACGTAATGTTCGACGCGCGATCGTTGGCTTGAGGAAATGCAGATATTTCAGCGCGCGAAAGAGCTATAGTATGCAGGAGTATTAAGAGATACGGGATATTCAGATAACGCAGCCAAGCCTAAGGTCGCGTCGTTGAGCTCGTCGCCGTCAGCTTACTTTCTCCGCTTTTCCCCAAAGGAGCCGAAAGATGCCGAGGCACGTTTCGAATATACCACTACCTGCCCCCCACACTCCTACCAGTATCAACCCAGCTCGCGGTCCCTGCTCGGGAGTTTAAACGCAAACCCATGGCGCTTGCGCGTCCGCGAATGCTTATCTTGCTGAGAAGAGCCAACAGGTTTAAGTGTCTCCAGTCCGAGCTTATTGAATACTATGTAGGACGTTGATGAGTTCATTTCATAGACTTTGCCCTATGTTCAGTGTTCAATGTTCAGCATTCATTGTGAACGACTTCTCTTCCAGTCTACAGAGACCTTTCGTTACATATCGTCGCCGCTGACAGTGCTTTCCGGCTCGATAACTGCTCTAGCTCCAAGATCATACTTATCACCTTCCCGCAAAAAGTAAAACCTTGCGTTGGACGGCGGCAGAGGCCTCTCCCAGCTTCCTTCTCTCGACCAGAAACCGCCATCATATACCAATGCATACGTGCTGCCGATGACTTCCATCTCGTTTTTGTTGACCACCAGCGCGGTGTCTTCATCAATTGCCAATCCTAGCAGCTCCGGGTAGGCGTTCAGGATCTCAAACATGTCGAAGTGCCTGTTGCGTACCAGGACGTGCTGATCAATGGCCGAGTTCTTGAGATACCCAAAGCCGACAGTATGATCGCCTGCAAACCACATTAGCTTTTTTTCGTCTATGGCATGTATCCGAGAGACTCACCTATCATGATGGTGTTGTTCGCGGTGTCACCACGAGCAAGGAAACTGCCAATGATACTCGCGCCAGCACTAGATCCTGAGATAACACCTCCAGCATCGAGGACGTCTTGGAACGCTGCTTCGGTTTTGGTGCCAGCGTAGGCATCCACGAGCCTCCATTGTCTGCCTCCACCGAAGAAGACGCCCTTCGCACTCAACAATGGAGCAATGAACTCGTCGGTATCGGCAACCGCGGGATCGTATGTATGCAGAACCGTCACGTTGGTGGCACCATATCTGCGGAACGCTACTGCGGTCGTGAAGTTCTGGTCGTATGTGTTCTCGCCGCCTGCCGTGGGAACCACAACAATCGATGCGTCGGGGCCGCCAGCAAGGGCAATGATGCGTTGGTAAATGCTCTCACTTTGTAGATTTCCTCCTACAATTACGAGATGGCCGTTTTCCGGACCGAAATAAGTCGTGTTGGTGTCATTTGTTCCGTAGATGGGAGTCGCGATGGCCGTAACCGCAAGAGCGGCGGCATAGAAGAAAGTGGTAAGCCGCATGATTAATACGTTGATATCCGACGGAATGGACAGCATTCAACGCGAAAACTTACTACATATACCGTACACTGTCAGTGACGGCATCTTATCACATAGTTGATGCTGGGCATCGCATCATCGTGGGTCTTGGTCTGATTGGGCGGAGATCGACAGCACCTGCCTGAAGGGTATTAAAACCTCAACGGCAACCCCACTCTTCCATCTCCCGGAGCATTGGCGCGGAGATGCGCGGTACAAAATGAAAGGTTTTGTAGGAAGTTAGTGGCTTGGTGGTGGGATGCACGATCTGATGAGATGAATGAAGACACGCGGGGCGCTAAGCGAGGTGATGATGTCACGCGTTCAGTACTTTCAACTTCCGGATATGATAAATTATTGCTACCCTGTCTTTTAAGACAATGCATCGCCTATCCTCAGTTTGAAGAGATTGGCATCTGTTCATCATTCGGCGTAGCTGGGCTTACGAGGCCAAATCATGAGTTTTAAGCTGTCCCACATTTTGCCAAGCGATATACAGCCTTCTGGGTGAAGAAACTCTTCCTGATATCGCAAGCTTTGTTCATATCTCTTCGCTTTCTTCAATATCGATTCTTGATTTTTGAACACCTGAGACTGGTCTGGTAACATTCTGATGACATCATCCGCGTGATAGACGAGCTCCACTGGATGACCCTTGCCGTTGATGTAGACAGCCGGACAGCGCCCATGCTTTCTGTAGTCTTTGTCCTCGAAGACCTGCGACAGAACGACGAATACATTCAGTCTCAGCTGTTTGAGTGTGAATGAGGACTGGGTGTTGCTGCTGACACCGTCGCGTGATGAGCGCAACCGAACAGTTATGACCATGGAAGGTCGCGATTGATACGTGGCTCGAAGCAGCTCGATTATGTCGATGCGAACATCATCCATATCTTGATCCTCTGGCCGAACACTGATTTCAAGCAAAAGCTGGAAGTTCCTCGCCAAGAGGTCGACGTCGCTGGCGAAACCGTGTGGCCAAAGTTGGGCTTCATTCTCTGAGTCGGCTCTTACCATACGCAATCTCTCTATATATGAGAATCCGCCGAAATTGGGTCGGAGACCTTCTGAAGCGAGCATGAAGACGAACGAAGTGGTTCTATACGCATGATATAGGGCGTCTGACCGTACCTTGCGATTGACATGGAACACAGGGGACTTCCACAGCGGTCGTATCGTCGAGAGTGGGCCAGCGAAGAGCTTTACGGTAGGCTGGACTACATATGCAATGATAGCATGATAAGCGGATGCAGGTAAAGCTGAGAGCTCTGGTTTCCACGGAATTTGGCTCATAGTGGCTACCTTTCCTTCATCTGAGCATGAGAAAGTAGATCGCACGTTCGCTTCGGGGGTGGTACTTGCGAAGGTAACTGTGCCCATGGTCCCTTCAACCCTCAAGATCACCGATGCAAGTAGATTTGAATACCGTCTGAGGTTTAGCTGGTCTTCCTGAGCGATGGATCTGAAAGCGTTGTTGAATATTGCGGGCGTATCGTTATAACTTGAAGTCTCGATCGAGACTTGCAGCATTGCTCCAGACTCAGTCCAAAGCAGTCGTAACAACGGCAGCAAGTCGAGAGCAACTACCCAAGTGGGGCCATGATCTTCCTCCAGCTCGGAAGACAAAGCGGCGTAATCGATGGTGACATGTCTCAGGAATTGCGCCCGAGGACATAGTTGTTCGGACCATCTCTTGAAATAAGCCTGTTCGTACCAGGATGACACGAAGAAGTGGTTCCGTTGATATAGAACGCTGGCAGCTTCCCAGTAGACTTGACGACAGCTGAAGAGTAGCCCAAGATTCTGTGCCACTTCTGATGTGACACCTCCCCAGCATGCGCTCGTGTCCCATACAAATAGCTGTTCATCAAAGACGTACAGTAGGTCGTATATCTGATTTCGGATCTCTGAGGGGAGCGAGATGAAAGAACGTGCGCTTGAGTCCGCCGGCAATGAGTGTGTCTCTAGGACTGCCCTAACCCTGTTTTTCTTGTTGGATATTGCGGTGGTTGATTGCTTGGCTCTGTCATGCGATGACACGAGAGTTGATATGGCCGTATGCTGTTGAGGGCCAAAATTGCCGTTGGGATTGTTCGAGCCGAGAAGCGCCTCCATTGCAAGTGACTTGCCATACCCCCCGGCGCGCATTAGCCTTCTTGCAATTGGATCGCCTCGACCCATTAGAGGTTCCATCGCAGATCTGATGAAACGTAAGAGACAATCGAGTGTAGAGTGTAGAGGAAAGTACGAAGAGTAGAAGATAAATAGTAGTAATCCACCGGAGATATAGGAAGTAGAAGTCACGCCCTTTGCGCTTTTAGCTACGCAGGCGACGCCTTACCGCATGCGGCCTTGTACGCAGGTTCGCCGCTCTTACCTCGAGAATTGGGTCCTCGTCAAGGCGCCCCATTACTCACCACGCAGCTCTCAGACCTTCACCCCATAGCGCGATCCTCAGATCATCCCACACCCTGATCAAGCTACTCGGAACTCGATTTTCATCATCAGTCATCTCCTTACCCTCCCAAATTTTCCCGCCCACAGGCACCAAGTGCTTGAGCCACCTAGCGTAATACTTACCGCGCTCCTCTGCTTTTGTTGGGTTGCTTATATCGTAGGTGGCGCTATGAAACCTCGGCTCTCGGGGCTTGTTTGGTTATGTGATATCTACGGCGATGCCGAAGCCGTTGATGTAGACGCTTGGACAAGTCCATCTCAACCTGCTGGGCTGGGCTTCCAGTACGTGAGACAGGATAATGAAAGCGTTAAGCTGTACATGGCGGAGTGTGAAGGTGCTTTCGTAGTGCGCCTTGTGACCACCTTCCCCAAGGCAGTTCAGTACGCATCTGATGGTGGCAGTAAAAGGTTCGTCCCATGTTGTCGTTTGGAGTAAGTCGATGATGCTGATCCGTACGCTCTTCAGCGACGTTCCTTCGCTCAGATTGAATTCAAACTTAAGATGAACAGCTTTCATCTACCCCAGACTGGCCCGTGTATCTTTCCTGACTCTGGACTGAGCCGCCTTCTCTTTATCGTGTTCGTGTCGCTGCGTACCTTTGCGATTAGCCTTCCATCATCTCATTCTAATATCATGCTCCTTTTCGTACCCCGTCGCAGACCAAGATTTGAGTTTTTAAGACATGTCTATAGGCTGAACTGGACACGTAAAGCTTAAAACCATCGATATTAGTATCCGGTACAGGTCTGGACAGTCGCGTCTGTTCGGGGTCTGATGCTGTGTTAGCGACAACGAGCTTGGGGCATCAGCCATTGCGCCGGGGTTAAGGAAATTAGACCGCGGGTAATGTCAGTGATACAATAAATAATCGACGCCGATTAACAAGTAACCATGGCTTCGAAGTTTGCCTAAAGACGCAGAGACGAACTGGTGGTTGGCATACCGCGTCATCAAGCCTCCTCCGCCGCACGTCCCCCATCGCGCACCCAGCTCCAAATTCCTGCTCGCGCTACATCATCGCCCGCCATCACCCATGTCCAAATCCATCACCACGGCCACTCCACCCCAACAAGCCACCACGCACCCGTCCCGTACCTACCAACCCAACCAACCCGCCAATTACGCACCTCTCTCACCTACCCTAGAAAGGAAACAACCACCCACTACCACCCAAGATGTCAATGTTCTTCGGTCAAAAACCCCAAATCTCTTCAGAGCAAAAGATTGCACAGGCCGAGGCGGAAATCGACATGGTTTCCGACATGTACAGCCGGTATGTTCATCACTCTCCCCCAACCCTCCCCTCAGTCTTTTCAAGAAACAAGCATTTACTAACTTCCACTGCTCCAGTCTCGTCAAATCTTGCACATCCAAATGCATAGACACATCGTACCGCGAAGCCGATCTCAACAAGGGCGAATCCGTCTGCCTCGACCGCTGCGTATCCAAGTTCTTCGAGGTCAATGTCAAGGTTAGCGAGAAGATGCAGGGTGAGGCGCAAGGAAAGCAGGGTGGTGGTGGCGGCGGCATGTTTGGTGGTGGAATGTAAAGAAGGATACTATATGGAATGCGCGCGATGCTGAGGCTGGATGATATGGAAATGCCTCGTCGTTTTCGCGTTGGGCTATGACAGGTCTTGCATTTGGAAGCAGAGGCGTCATGTTGTCGGGCGACCACGGCTGCGTAGGAGCACCATTGCAGCAGACGTTTCTCTATTTGAAGATGCTGGAGGGTTGCTCTGCATACTCCCTTCCAGCCTCTTGATGTGCGAGTGTTGATGTGGTTGCAGTCTCAGCAATGATATAACACGATATGAAGGACATGTACAATACAAAGTTTATGTTTTCAATTCGACCGGTCTATGTATCAGGGTATCTCCCAATGTTGCACCTTACGTGTTGGCATGTAAGTGCAGTTCGATCCAGTAACTCAGTGTCCAGTCGTGCAGTCTTTTAACCATTAGGTGATGTCCTTGCTGAATAATGAGCAAGACACCGTGTCGGTCCATGAGCGTGTGCTTTCATAGCATCGCGAAACCATAAACTCATGCAATCGTTGGGTATCGTACAATCGTCCCGCCATGGTGTTTCTCATGTGAAAGAAGTGTCGATAAAAGGAAATGGAAGTGTACAAGAGGTCATCTGGTCCAGCAAAAACCGGAAAGCCCAGATCCACGCAACAAGATCAAGTCGTAGATATGACCTTGCGTCAATCATGCAAAAACGAGCCACGAATAACAGTCGGATGTGTTCAGTAGCAGAGCATACGAAGCGGTGTGCAAGGCGCGCTATTTCTCGTTAGCTGTTGGTCTGTGGATTCATAAAAAATGCTACCATACCTTCAACATGCTGTATGAAAGCCCGGCATAAATCCTCGGCGAATCTCCTCTCTCGATCGTTTGCGCTCAAATTTAGGTAGGAAACTCTTGATGTATCTCGTGGACTCAGCATCCATCGGCGTGGTGTCGAGTAGCTCGCGCAAGCGTGTGAATTCGGACGTGACGCGATCGGCATGATATTCCGCTTCAACAGCACTCTTTCTCGCTTCCATAGCGCTGATGTTGGCTTTGCGAGAACTATCGGCGGCCGAAATGATACACTGTTTATTTCGTACGGTCAGGACAAGCTCTTCTTCAGCAATGGTTTTCAATCGGAGGGCTTCATCCACGGTGTTGATTCGGAGGGCTTCACTTACCTCTGCAATCTCCACGTGACGCAGACGCTCTTGTGAGTTCTCAGGTTGCGCATCTATACGGTCGACGATATCGTGAAGCATCTCATCTGCGTGGCTCGGTCTTCCAGACGATGGCTGTTCGGCCGGGGTGGCTCTACCGCTGGGGAATGCAGAGAACATGCCTGGCTGGAAGCTCTTCTTATTAGAGACGTGATCAGACTCAGTCTCCAACTTCGATTCAGTCTTTCTAGGCAGATGAACTTTCGAGAGGCTCTTGGAATCGCGCAAGACCTTAGCGAGCGAGCTTCGCGTGCTACTCATGAATCCTTGCTTGGACACCGCCGCCTCTGGTGATTTTGGGCTTGTCTTCTCACGGTTGAACAGGTTGCGAATGCTGCGTTTGGCTTTGATCCTGCTTGTAACAGTTTCCTTATCATGGTTGTCCGGGGGTGTATCTTCTGCAGGTGACGAAGAGACTACAGGTGTGACGTGGCGGCGAAAGGGCTGACGGGCTTTGGGTATTCCACGGCCCAATGGGTTATCAATACTGATCGACCTGGCAGTGTCCGCGGTCCTTGGCTTGGGAGGAGCCTGGGTGCGGACCGTCTCGCGTGAAGGCTCGGCGTGAGGCAGTGACGAAGAAGTCAATTCGGCAGCACTGCGGTTTGCGGTCGAGTCGTCCTCGACAGTAGGGTAAATCGAGCTTGGTGAGGGACTCGCGTTTTCGCGTGCTGGTGCTGTCCGCCTGACTTTGCTCACGGTGAGGGAGTCGTCGGGTCCTGGTACGATCGTAGGCTCAGAGAGCTCTTCAAGCTGTTCCTGATTCTTGTTAGTACCGTCACGCCACGCAATCGAGTTCACATACCTGATAGGCGTCCCAGGAATCAACAGGCGGTTCAGAGGAGTCTCGAAGCAACGGTACAGACCTGGGCTCAGGTGTAGGCGTCGCGGATCTATCCGAGAGTGGCGATACACTGCGCTCAGTCTCTGCAATTACCTCAGGTGTGTTACTGACAGTTGTCGCATCTGGGAAGATCATAGAAGGAGACGAAGGCAGCTGGGGAAAATGAGCGTCAAGACTAGACTTCCTCGCTGGCTGCATCGATCGAATGGGGCTGATCTTGACAACTGGGCTGCCATTCGCCGTGAGCTCTGCCGTGCTGTGTACTGGTGATGTAGTCGCAATACTCAACGATGCTTTGGACGTTGTCGCCCTAGTGATTCGACTAGCAAGAGCACCTAGAGAACGCGGTTGAGGAGTACGCTCTGGTAGCACCGCGGGGATGGCGGGTACTGCCGGGATGGAGTCGCGCTGACCGAGAATGACTGCGTCTGCATCGGCAGAGATCGTGAGGATAGGTCCAGTTCCTGAGCTTGAGCCCGACGCCGTCGAATGCCATGAGAGTCGCTTTACCCTGTTGCCTTCCTTGCCATTGGAAGGCGTTTGACGGCCAGAGTTGATCCCGCTTCGCGTGGGGAGCGAGCTCCTCTTTGAACTCAGGCGAGGAGGAATGTTCTCGGGGGCGAGGATGGGCCAGTTCTCCAGCGTTGGGCTCGGCGTGAAGGCATCAACCAAAGTGCGCGAAGCCTTGGGAGGCGAGTTGGGGTCTACGACCTGCGCGACGGGCGGACTGGGCAGCGGTTTCTCGCTTTGAGGGCGACGAGGGAGGCGAGAAGTGCCCGTAGGCGTCGTCGTTGCGCGCGTTGCCGGCGACAATGCCCTCTCAGGCAGCGGACTTCTCACGCCAAACGAGGCGGGTCGGATGCTGGGTATCTTTGATTTGTTAGCCCCCGTCATGTTAGCATGTGTTGACAGCTTTGACAAGCTGTCAGGAGGTCACAGCAAAGAGGTTCGGCACGTGTCGGGGCGAGGCGGTCGCTATGCGGTGGGAAGGCGCCTGAAGTTTCTATTGTAGCTGCCAAATCTGGAGTTCTGCGCACGGACGCGTCTACTCATAGAGGAGCAGTGATGGTGAAAGAGGAAGTCCGGACACGTGCAGTGCACTCCTACTCTTTCTGGCATCCCTGGTGAAAATCACATACCGTTCCATGATTTTGGTGTCAGCTTTGACTGCTACTCCCTGGGTTCTGGCCATATTTTTTCACATCACGTTGTGCAGTGTGTAGAAGAAGGGGTGCGGAAGTCGCGATGTGTGAGGTCATCAAAGCTCGGGCCATGTTCCGTTTGCGAAAAGGCCAGCCAGACGCGTCAGGATGCACCAACCATTGCACAGTATAGTAGCCGACCAACTCGCACAACGCTCCTTCTAGCATCATGGCGAAGACATACAAGCAAATGAAGGAGGCCTGGGTGTCCGGACACACCGGGAGCTCCGTAGCAGACGTGAACAGCGTCTCGCTCGCAATGCCTGTACCGTACACACACCCACTACTCAAGCAATGCACTCTTACTAACTGCATGCACAGCTGAGCATTCTACTTTGGTCGGTCATCCAGTCGCGCATGCGCCTCTTCACGCCGTACACGCCGCCGGCCTTCCTCGTCGACTTCCTGCTCAACTGCGGTGCCACGTTGTTCGCGACTACCATATACTCCTCCTCGCCATGGATCCTGAATCTCCTTCTGCTGCTCCCGGCAATC
>Ga0265780_10002880_pt1 | contig 23005 bp, 29 predicted proteins | sample P1T30metagenome_FD_192432 | JGI IMG/M metagenome (GOLD analysis project Ga0265780, IMG submission 192432) | Plant litter microbial communities from East Loma Ridge, Irvine, California - P1 T30 | ecosystem: Environmental > Terrestrial > Plant litter > Unclassified | place: USA: California... | reverse complement strand
GTCTTTCGTCGCAAGATGTGCAAGACATGTTACCGAGTCGTCGGCGGAGACTTCGAGTTCGGCGGATGTTTCGACGTTTGGAGCGCGCGAGGTGAAGTCGAAACAGGTGATCATGTTCTTCACGCCATCTAGCTTTTTGGTGAGAGTGCGACTTCCGCATGCGATCGGGCTTTCGTACGTTTGCCAGCACCTCCGCCACCCCCCACTAACAATGTTGCTGATCTGCTACCGCTACCCCATACCGCAGAGTACAGTGGGTATGAAGTCTTCGCTTTGGAGACTAGATTTTGTAAGCCATTGGAATAATTGCGCTGTACTGAAGAGTGACGTACCTGTAGGACGCGACATTGTCAAGGTTGTGCGAATGCGCCGCGGCGCCTGTCTGTGGAATTATAGATATATAGATATTATGTTATAGGTTTCCTTCTTCTTCGGAGCTATAAGTCGAAGCGCAGGTGATAGTCGAGGTTGTTGAGAGTGCACGTAGAGCGATACGTGGAGGACAGGTGTTGTGGAAATGCTTTTGTTCCAGGCACACGGCAGGGTAATGACGCCACGCGCCGAAAGCCATCGATAAGGGACCTCGGGAACGGATCGAGATACCAACCACATGGCGCGGCTGCATCTGCCTTCGGTATCACAAGGTTAATCTCGCATGGGATGATCGTGCAGAGCATTGCTTATTACGACGCGTTCGGCTACATTCCACGGGGGGCATCATAAACAGGTGCTCCAGCTTTCATTTCACGCAACAGGGCACTCTGCAGGCAGTGAATCTAAAACGTTATTTCAATTCAAATCCGCCTTCTAATCCCGTGACGGGAATGCTATCTACTCTTCATCCTCGCCGTACGTCAACAAGTTCCACAATGTGTAAGAAACAGAGTGGTACATCTGCACTCTTGGATATCATCCTCCAATTCCTCCTATTTGTTCCTCCTCTTTTGATCGCAATGCGACTACACAACGCCTTGTCAATTGTACCCGCGCCGCTCTGCACACTACCTCCAAACTTGTCAAAAAGCAACAGACGCCGGTGAGTTTGGATGCTCGCTAATCTGACCAAGGGAAACCCCAGGGTTTTGGTGAAGGGAAATAAACTATCTAATGAGGTAGGGTCAAACGGCGGGCAAGAAGGTGAACTTGGCGCTCTGTTGAAGCGTGCAGCTCATGTTGTGTCGGTACTCTGCTGACATGTTTTTGTTGACCATTGAGCCGTGTATACAGATTTCCTCCGTTATTGTATCGTGTTGGCGGACAGATATACCACAGGCCCTACAATTGTGGTGGTACGCCGCCATTTGCTACTGCTTGCTGAGCCTGTACCTGTGCCTGAGCAATGACATCGGCCTGGTGAACGGCCCCTTGCACGACCTGTTGCTCTTCGGGATTGAGGTTCTTAGTGAGGTTTTCGTACAGGGCGGGTTGTTCCTGTTGTAGGCCTGCCGAGTGTTAACAAATGCGCTTGCCAATAAGCAACATATACGTACGTAGTAATGCATGCTTGAACATGCTGTATGGCTCAACCTTGTCGAGTGGTGTCTCGAGAAGGCTTTCTTCTTCGAGCTCATCGTCGTCTTCATCATCGACCGAGGAGAATTTCTGGGCCTGTAGTTGGTTAGCATATGCAAAAGTGTACAATCACGAGCATCGTACCTCTTCGTTCAGGAACTCGAGATATGCGGCACTCTCATCCTTTACATCCTCTGGCTCGTCAGCCTCGGCGTTCCAGTCGGCTTCCTGCTCCCACTCCTCATCTTCTTCTTCCTCGTACTCATTGGCGAAGTCGAAATTGTCTTCCCTCTTGGCTTCTTCGCGGTCTAGCGGTCATTAGTAACGGTATTTTAGTAAGTGTGTAAAGAATAGTGACTCACTCTTCAGAGCAGCAGGCAGTGTCTGGAACAGTCTTACGACACCTTGCAGCAGACGAGGCCAACCTTGTTGTACACTGACAGGGACGGACTCGGCCTGTAATGTGAGTAGTGCGCAGATAGCAGAGATGCAGAGCTTCTTGTCGTGTACTCGACTGAAGTTGTCAATGCTTGAGAACCAGAGACTAAAGAACTTGTTGGTCCAGCCGTTACTTTCAAGGACGTGGAGCGCCAAGGCAGGGTTGTAGTAGATGGAGTTGATGACCACCTCCATCAGATGGATCTTCAAAGACTTCACCTTTGGTTCCTCGTTGGTAAGTACTTGCATGGTTAGCGAGATGAACTCTGGTACGTAGTCATCGACGTGTCCGCGCATGTTGAGCATGATGATCTCCGCCAGCTTGCAGCCGCAGATACGGTCAACGCCTCCAACTTTATCGTCCTTGAAGATGGTCCGAACCATATCGACAATAGCATCGAGATAAGGGCGATTTTGAATTAGAGTCTGAGTTCCGTAGTTCACGAAGTTTTCCAGAGCAGGTAGCATATCCTCAAGGTAGAGTTCTGCGCCAGCCTTGAATGTTCGGTGGATCAACTCAAAAGCCTGCCACATTGTGGGCGAGATGCTTTTGGCCGCGAATGTGCAGCTGTCGATGATCTCGAAGACCTCGTTGTACAAGTCGTAAAGCTTGTTCTCAAGCGTAATCGTGATGACGGGCATGAGAATGGTTTCGAGGTGTAAAAGCACGTCGGGGGTGCTCTCCAGCGTGAGGATGAGGGTACCAATCGTTTGAAGCACACCAAGAGCTGTTATGCTCTTCTCGTCAAGGAAGTCGCCATATTCGCTGTCTTCGCCCTTCTCCTGGTTTCTTGATACCAGTTCGCGAACGATCCTCAGATATGTGTCACGGAGCTGTTCGCTCAGCGCTACGGCAAAAGGAGTCAGCTCTGGTGCAAAGACCTCCACGAAGTCTTCCATGACATTTGCCAAAGCATCAACGTCCACTTCGTTCGCAAGCTTCAGAAGCTGCTGCATGACCTGCGGAATGTTTTGCTTCATGTTGGTTCGGATGACATCGTGTCGAATGAGGGGCTGGAGAGCTAGCGCAGCGGCAACACGGACAGGGAGGGTAGGATCGGCCATTGACTCGAGAATATTCCGGTAGATGATGATGAGGTTGTTAGGGTCCTTGAAGTCAAGCTGCTCGAACTTCTCCAAGCTGTCGCATGCGCGCGCACGCAAAAAGCCGTGGGGACTCCTGAACTCGGGGAAAACGTGGCGGACGAAGAAGTATTCAACCTGGTCGGCAACGGGGCTCTTCTTGCCCAGAATTACTCCAGAAAGCGTACCAATCATACGAAGTGCGCCCTCCTTTTCTCTCGGGTTCTTCTCATTGTCTGGTGCGGCCTCGTAGCGGTTGACCATCTCATTGACAAAGTTGAGGACGCTGAAGGTTTGTTTTCTTCGGCTCTTGGTCAATGTGACAAGGAAGTTGGTAGCGGCGACATCGGGCGCGGTGACATCCTCGTAGAAGTTGAGTTTTCGGTGCAGATACTCCTGTGGCTCCTCCTCGAACAGCTCGATGTCTTCGTCCGACTGGCACAAAACTGGGAAGATGAGATGCGAAATGAGGTTGTCGGTGTGTGGCTTCAGTAGCGTCCACATGGACTTGGGCTTGATGCACTCATCCAGGAAGTTGAGCGTGTAGTACAAGCTGGCCTTGGAGAGCCAGACCTGCTTGCCAACCCATTTCTCGACTTGCTGAAGGTAGATTTCCAAGATTTTGGGGGCGAAGTTGGCGATGAAGTTCTTCGCGACCTCTGTGTAATCGACCTCGTTGTTCTTGCCCAAAGCGGACGGGTTGCCGTACCTGGGGTGTGTTAGTCGCACTCGTGGGACTTGTAGCCACAATGCACTAACCTGACGTATAGTCTGTTCAAGTTCGCGTATGACCACTTCTTCGCCTTCCACCAGTGGTTTGTTTCCCGCTCGTCCAGGTCTTCGGGGAGGGATGTCTCCGGCGGCTCCTTGCCGACCACGGTCAGGAAAAGTGTACACCAGCCGACCATGGTCTCCTGCTCGCGGAGGGAAGCGGGGAGGTCGAACTGCGGGGTATTAGCCTGGTTCTCTTTGAATTCTCAATTCTCCTTACGTAGATGGCGTGCTTGTACACCTTCAGCACGGTCCGTAATATCTCGCCAGCCTCCAGACTCGTCTCGTTGGCCAGCGAGTTTCCAATGTTGAGCAGCTGCGGGAAGGACATGCCCACAATCTTGTCAAAGTCGGCGCGGTTCTCGCCCGACTTGAACCTGTAGATCTTGCATATTGCCAGCAGACACTGCACACCAGCGAAGACCGAAGCGATATCTCCGGCGTTCAGGAGCTGTATAGTGATGTCGAGGAAGTCGGGCCACTTCCCGGGGAAATCGTACGCGAGGATCTTTTGGAGGGTAGGAATGAGCTGGATGCGGACCTGCGGCGGGGAGGCGACGAGAATGGGCACGAGGCGGTTCCGGAACGACGTCTTCTCGTTCTCTGGTATGGGCTTGGCCTGGCTGTACTCCTCGGCCGGCGACCATCCCTTCGATATGCGGTTCTTGAGGTAGACAACAGCTGCAGCACGCGTTAGCAATGTGTAACCCATTCACTAGCACAGGCGCGTCCGTACTCGACAGCCGTATGGCGGCATCCTGCTCGCCCTCGAGAATGTTCAGCAAGCCGTCTGTAAAGCCCGACTGCTCTTCGGCCTGGATCGCTGTCAGTGTCGAATCGCGGGCGCATTGCTCAGAGCCACACGCACATGCTTCAGGTCGAGTTCTGCCTGCTGTCTGATGGCGGCGTTCGGGTCGAGGGTCGCCTGAATGCGGTCCCGCAGCACAGTGACATCCATGGTTGCGACTATTTCGTGTCGGAAAGTGGGCGGTGTCCCTCGGTGATGTCTACGGTAGGCGAACTTTCAGCGGTCGGTGCGGTGTAGGCGGTGGTGGGGTCACGGGCGGCTTCACTGCCGTCGCGCTGCCTCTGGCGAGCTATTGAAAATGTAATTGGGGGTAGAGATGGGGAGAAAGCCACGATCCGGCAGATTCGTATATTCTCGTGCGCCCCTTGCGGTTTGCAGCCAGCGTGTGCGGGATGTGTGGACTGGAGGGGAAGGAACTTTTGTGGGTTGCCCTTTGGCACGCTAGTAGCCATCGTGGTTAGCACGTGCCTTATCGATTCCGCCTTGCCTTCATGGCTCACTTCACCACTCCGACATTCTCTCCACGTAGCAACGTAGCGTCTCTGCTGCAGAGAGTGAGCGCCCCAACAGCGTCGCTTTCCTCGTCCCACGCCATTCGCCGTGGGAGCACTGCACATCATCCGCCCTGACTTCAACACAACCCTGCTTCGTCTCTGCACCAGCCCGAGTACCTGCAGCGCGCACTTGGAAGCAGCAGCAGCAAGCCGCATATGCCTGACCGCTTGCATCCGGCCTATACACACTTTGATTGAACGTCGTGAAAGTTCCCCTCCACTAGTCTCTCCTAGACCACTTAGCTCTGAAGCTGCTATCCAAAAGGTGCTAGCTCATCACAAGACTCCTCTTCACCGCAAAGGCACCAGAGCTCTGCTTTCTCGCCTCTGCTGTAGTAGACCAAGTCCATGCTCAGTCGCAAGCGCACAGGTGTAGTAGTGCCATACTTCCCTCCCTAGCACTAGCCGGACCAGCGTCCCTCGTGACGACACCTCAGCAAAGTCCTCAGCGCCGTGCCACAAACCTCGAGCAGGCACCTGTGTTGCCTGTTCCACGTTGCTAAACCGTCCATGGCGCTGTCAACATTTGCGATCGGTAGGACAGCACGCATCGGCAGATGCAGTCGATCCCGACCTCTTTGAAGGTCTCCTTGCATGACTCCATCGGCCTATCAAGCCCGCCTCCATGCGCCAGGTGTAACACAAAGGTATATCTGCCAGCTGTTACACAGAGGTATAACCGCCACTTTCTATCGACAGTGGTAGAGTACCCACACTTACACGGCATAACCACACGGCTCGATACCTTGCTATACCGGATTCAAGATACGGGGCGCACGAGGGCTTGGTGAAGACGACAAGAAACTGGCTACAACATCACACCATATCGCATGGCTTAGCGGAGGATGAAGATGCCATGACGTTTCGTTGCGTGTACCAAGGCGCGGCGTCCGCAACGTGTGCCATCGTCGCAATGCCATGTCGAGTACCTCGGGTACTTCTGGGTTCGAGATGTCAACACCAAGGTTGCAAGTGCGCAAAATCAGCAAAGCAAACAAAGTTTTCAGTAATCCTCCGCAAACATCGAGCGACTGACTGCGCGTTTACATCCAGCATTTGTGATTCGCATACACGTCCTCTTGGTGGCTGATTGCAAACAGTCGCGGCCATGGCTCCGAGGCACCACAATGCCGAATTTATGCCATGCCTTACCACTGCGGCACAGCCACGCAATCCGATCTCACTCCCCCCTGCCCATATCTCGCTACAGCCTGCGCTCGCTAAAGACCCAGCATACCACGGCTCCACGTCTGATTCTCACAAGGGAAGACCGATGTCTTTGCTATTCAGGTACAACCATGCTATGGATCTTGGGCCCCAATGCACCATACATTAATGCAAATCCACCCAGCCCACCCGACAAGGGACCGGCCCCAAGTTTCGTTCGTCTGATCGTCCACCGCAGAATGACCGAAAGCGAAAGTCCGCGGGTTCGTTGGGTCGATGTTTCGTTTCGTTCCAGAACAACACTAGCGTTTTGCGCCCGTGTTCCCATTGTCGTTCGGCCGATCTGCAACAAGTCCCCCGGTTTCTCGAAACGAACCACTGCGTCACCAACAATCCCACGCCAACACATGCGCTGCACGCTTGCCTGCGCGATGTGAAACACCCTCGGCTTTATAGATACAAGCTCGCGCAGTTGCAGATATCCCTGTGCGAGCAGAGTCAGCATAATCCCCTCAGTAATGGAGCTGGCATCAGCCATGTCAATAGCAACGACCAGCATCGCCCGTCGATAATGGAGAAACCCGAGCTCGCGTACCTTTTGATAAGTTCCTGGCACGTCCCCATCTTCTGAAACAGGACCGGGTCGCCGATGATCCGCGCCGCGTTCTTGACTTCCCTGCACGTCTCGTCCAGTCTGGTAATCACTCGCACAATCGTGCCTTCCATGACATCCGTTAGGTCTGTGATTCTATTGAAAGACATGCCGCGGGCCCACTCGTAAACCACCTCTACCATGCCGAACCGCGGCTTGCTGACGAAGTCGTTGGAGTCGTCCGCAGACAGGATGACCTGATGAAGCGTCTGGATCTCATTTACTTTCTCGGAAATTTTCACGATGGCGGCGACGCCGCGCTCGAGACTGGCGGTCAGCGTGGGCTCTGTGTCGGTCTTTTCTTGGAATACGAATGCGGAGAGCAGGGAGACGATCTCTTCGGGAGTGTAGTCTGCCAAGACGTTTTCGAGGACGAGTTCGGTCAGGACGAGCTCGTCGGCGGAGTGGATCCGTGATGGAGTCAGCAGAGACCTATAGATGAGAAAATCAAATACGTACTTCACATGCTACTTTACCCTTGAGCTCTACCCGTGAACCTTCATCAATGAAGCCTAGGTCTTGCAAGACTCGGATTCTCTGCTCGTAATCAGGCAGAAGCTGGAGATTCTGATCTGACATGAGTTGTCGAAGCGACAGGATGTTCTCCTTGATGACCCATTGATCATGCTCCATTTCAAAGTGCTTCAAGAAATCAGGACACTCTAGACACTTCTTGTCAACAGCATTCTGCCCTTCCTTCACTCTCGTGTCCATCAATTCGCGGAACTTCATGCTCTTGATACGGCTGTAGTCGTACTCGTCCCAATCCTCATAGTTCCACGATTGGCACAGAGGTAAGAACTGATCTTGAGCTAGCTTCAGCGTGTCTTTCTTTCTGTTGAGGTTCTGCACAGATTCAGGAACGTCGATAGTCGTCTTGGTGAAGCACTCAATGTCGTTGAGTGGGACGAAAGCAGTCTTGAGGATCAGGTCCTTGGGGCTCTTTGGGAGACTTCGGAAGAACTTGGCGAATGGGCCAAGGTAGGGCAGCAGATCGTCTGCTTTACGATCTTCGTTTTGAGCAATCTCCAGTACTTTGATGGTAGGCTCGTTGCCGCGACTGGTACCGTCTTGCATGAGCATGCCGGCCGTGCGTTTGTTGTCCTTTTTGTACACAATGAGTCTGTTGCGACTCAATACTCGCCGACCTACAGGATCAACGAGCAGACTCAGATGCATCTCGTTAGTGAGGCGCTTGTAATCCTCACAAATTTGATGACATGCTTCCAGATCGATATCGCAGATCTTACACGGCTCACGCTTGATCTTCTCCAGATCTGCCTCAGAGACCTTGACATTCTTCTCATGCTCGGGAAGCAATGCTTGTGTCGCATTTTCACTAAAACTGCGCTTAATCATTTCTTCGATCTTGAGAGCTTCAACACGAAGTAGATTGAGCATCATGTTGTAAGTGAGTCGGAACTGCGACCTCAGCTTTGTTGGCTCACCCAGCATCATCTGTCTCAAACGTGCAGCTGGTGGGGCTTCATCGGCTCCTGGTGCGCACACGATGACAGTGCCGACAGAGTCGAGACCTCTTCGTCCGGCACGACCAGCCATTTGGGTGTACTCGCCCGGGAGCAAGTCGCGGAATTCACGACCGTCGTGTTTGCGGAAACCAGAGAACACAACGGTCCTAGTAGGGAGATTCAGGCCCATGGCAAAGGTCTCGGTGGCGAACAACACCTTCACGAGAGTCTTGGCGAACAGGATCTCGACCACCTCTTTCACAATTGGAAGCATACCACCATGGTGAACAGCGATACCTCGGCTCAGCAATTCTCTCAATCGCTTGATTTGAGGTAGGTCGCGGTCTTCGGGACTCAGCCTGGCTAGTGACTTTTCGATTGTCATGTGGATCGCACTCTTCTCCGCAGCGGTGCAGTAGTCGATGTTTGAGAGCGCTTCGGCGTTTTCCTCGCAACGCTTTTTCGAGAAGACAAAAATACATGCTGGTAAGAGGTCTTTACTCCGCAGAAATTGGATGAGGTGCACCCATATGTTGCGGTCTTGAGCAGCGGTCGTTCGACCACCCCCACGGCCTGTGCGAGCTATGTTGCCGCGACCTCGCTGGGCTGGCGGACCTCCACCACGCTGTGCGCCACCACGACCTCCATTTTGCTGTCCGCGACCTCGTTGATTTTGGCCACCCCTTGCAGGTGGACCACCGCGGCCCCCGCCTCCTCTTCCTGTAGGAGCTTCCTTTGCAGGCGGTGCTTTGACCTTGTCTTTGCCAGACATGACGTCATTGGCCTCTTTCCATCCATTATCAATGAATTTCTTGTCCGCAGTGACAATCTTGTACATGCCTTTGCCAGCCCATAGATAGTGTTCGAGCGGAATAGGGCGCTTGGGCGTAGAGATGACGTAGATATCCTTCTTCTTCGTCCTTCCAACCCATGAAGCGAACTCATAAGTGTTGGGTACTGTCGCTGATAGCAGGATGAGAGTGACATGTTCTGGAAGCATGATAATCACCTCCTCCCAGACCACACCTCGCTCAAGGTCGTTGACATAGTGAACCTCGTCAAAGATGACGAATTCCACGTCTCTGATTAGATCTGCTCCACGGTACAGCATACTGCGAAGAATCTCAGTCGTCATGATAAGACAGCTTGCCTCTGGTCGTATCTGCACATCTCCCGTTAAAATACCAACATCGTCGAACGTGAGCCGGAAGTCGCGGAACTTCTGGTTACTCAAAGCTTTGATGGGAGATGTGTAGATGGCCTTGGTCATATGCTTGGCAGCCAGTGCGATTGCGTACTCTGCTACTACAGTCTTTCCAGCAGAGGTGTGTGCAGCAACGAAAACCGAGTCACCATTCTCGAGGTGGTACACGGCCTCCTTTTGAAAGGTATCGAGCTCAAAAGGGTACTCGCGAGCCATATCCGGGACAAGTTCTCGGAAGTTAGTGATGTCGCGGTTGATATCCACCATGTGAGCCCATTCGCGGCCTTTCTTCCTGGATGCAGCCATGGCAAGAGGTCCATGAGGGGCTAGCGCGGGGAACTCGACGGGGAGAAGAGCATCGATTTCTTCCTCCATAGGGACTTGACTATCGTCTCCCGCTGCAGCGCCACCGTTGCGATCATCGTTGGAGCCTTCATCGTCATCATCTTCGCTGACTTTGTTGACTGCTGATGCCTCTCCTAGAGTGTCTTCAACCTCTTTTGTTGTCTTGGCATCCGGCAGTTGCTTCTTCTGGAAGTCCAATCCACGCGTGAAGCCTGGAGGAATCGCCAGCAGACCGGTCGGGTCACTGAAGTTGATGACCCGGTCGAGACCACCACCCGACTTTGCGCCAGCCTGTTCTTGTTGCATGATAGCTTCATCTTCTCTTGCAGCAATTGCTTCAACACCATCGAGACCACCAGGCGCGAAGGGGAAGAAGCCGGCAGCACCGCGGACGAACTCAGCTCTGTTTGCAGGCTTCCTCAGCAGAGAAGTGGAATTTTTCGCTGTCGCCGAATTGGCAGGAACGGTGACCTCTTTATACCCAGTGACACGGCCTTCCAGTCCTTCGCGAGTGAAGCGGATGATAGTGCGAGTCTGAGTCGGCGCGATCTGACACAGGCTGCGGTAGTTGGTTGGAGCATCCCAACGCTGCTGCAGCTGGTTCAACCATTTTGTGTTGAAAGACCGTGAGGGTGTCAGGAATTCCGCCTCGAGCTCTTTCTTGATGACATGTTTGGTTTTACGCTGTCGCTTTGGCGGCCGCTGCTCGGCTGCAATGGTATCTATCCAACCGGGGTCGCTGAGTGCACTGGTGCTCAACCGAAATTTTTCGAGCTCTGCGGACAGAGTCTCCATTGCCTCTGGTGGTGGGTGCAGTTGCAGATGCTTCTCAGTTGTGCGTGCCTGTGTACAAGTGTATGACGTTGTTTGCTAGTTTATGCTTGTGTCGCTTCTGGCGGACAGGGATCCACTGGTGGCACTACGAACTTTGGTATTGCGGGGCAAAGAGACAATTTCCCAGAGCAACGTTTGTACCTGCATTTGAAATACAACATCGATAAGATAGAGCTAATGACGTTATCTGTCCTGACGCATTCTACCCAACGCCACGCTATGCAAAGAAAATTCATCCCGCGTAAAGTCCGTCGCCGAACGCGTTACCACATGTCCTCCATGTCAGCCATAGCTTCCATCTCATCCGCAAAGAGATCATCTTCTCCACCAGCTGTCCGCACCGGCAGTGTCTTTGGAGCTGAAGTATTTTGCTCTGCACTCTCTGCGAGCAGCGCATCTAACTCATCCTCATCTGGGTCCGCCCTTTCAGCGCTGTCAGGTACTGGAATTCGAGCCTCTTCACCCTGCTCTACGCCCTCCATGCTCTCTGTCGCCTGGTCCGTTGTCGGCGCTTCAACGACGACTTCATCAGCATCTTCGTCGTCATATGCCGTAGTCCGCCGCGGCTTGCCCTCGTCTATCCATTCTTTGCGCATCATCTGCATGCGCTTGCTGTGTCCCACCTTCTCGATTATGGCGAGCGCATCGGCAAATTTGGCGCGGGGGTATAGGTCGTCGAGCCACAATTGGTACATGTTCAGCATGCGCGCAATGTCTCCGTACTGTGAAAGTCTTAGCAATCATGCCGTAGTCGGTAGCAGTCTGCTACATACCTCATGCCCCTTCCCCTTGAAGCGTAGACGGTCTTTCGAGATCTTCCGCAGTCTTGGTATGCCTGGGTCAGACAGTAGTCGGTTGTCGTCGAGCTTCGGTATGGGTATACGTTTCTTCGTGATAATGATCTCCTCATCAATGCCCAGTCCATCGCCTGCAGTGCCTGAGCCTTTGCTGCCATAAGATGGTCTCGTCGGCTCGGCTTGGGTGCCTGAGATGTCTCTGCCTTCCGTGATGCCATTGAGAATGTTGTCGAGCTCGTCATCCGATGGGGTGTTCGCTCTACTGGAAGCCATTTCGTTATACGTGTATTTGTATGGTATTCTGCTATGTAGGCAAGTGCAAACAGTGCCTCCGCTGGACGGCCGCTATATGACAATCGAGCGGGCGCGCGACGCGACTTAGCGCGACGTGCAGCCACATGCACGGACATCACGCTAGTGCAGCCACAGCACTCTAAATCATCGATAGGGTCCTTACCAGTATCAAAACCACCAGCACGCGCGCATGACGGAAATCGAGTCAGCACACTCAGCTATCACGTCAACAGAACACCGGGTTTGCATGCCGGTGGCGACATTCCGGCCTTCAACATAACCGAAACTCGAAGACGCTAGTTGTTCTCGGGCTCAGCCAACAAAGTTCCCCGTCCTTGCGAGCCACGCCGCTCACCCAGAAACTATCAACATGGCTCGCTCTACAGCAGACTCTCAAGAGGCAATTATAGCAAGGCTGAATCATCTACTGGAGCGCGCTCGATCTGTGAAGCCGAACACGTCTATCGACCCTCCTTTGCACGTATCTGATCTGATCCGGGAAGGTGACTCTCTCTTTGACTCCATAGAAGGCAACGATGAGGCACGTCGACTCTCGGTGGAAACAGCGGCCAAATCGCTCTTCTACGCAAACTTGGTAAGATCTCTCCTATCCCTAATATACGTTGCTCATCCTGGTAGGGTTCTACTCGCATCGGGGAACCAGCATTCGTGTCTATCTGGAATCTGCTCGACATTCTCCAATATTGCGGAGACCGAGGTACGTACTTCGATGCCTTCGTAAGCAGTGTATCTAATCATGTTAGATATATGTTCTCCGCAGGCAACCCTACTGCTGGTCGAAGAACTGCTTGACAGCCAGTCCATTGAGGGCTGCCGGGTAGTGTTCAACTTCTTGGAGTCCCGAAGAGAAGCCATCATTGCTGTAAGGTCCAACGACGCCCTAATCGTGGACCCAGCTAATGCCCTCCTAGATCAACTCTAAGAACAAGGATCTTGTTATCCTGCGATTATGCAATGAGCTTCTGCGCCGCCTGTCTCGTGCCGAGGATCCCGTATTTTGTGGACGCGTCTACATTTTCATGTTCCAAAGCTTCCCCCTAGGCGACAAAAGCTCAGTCAACCTGCGTGGCAACTTTCACGTGGAGAATGTGACGACGTTCGAGGACTTCTTGAAGAGTTCGAATGCGGAAAACGACCAGATGCAGATGGACGACATGAAGGCTGAACCTGCACTAAAGGTAACATCCAAGTCAGAAGAGCGCAACATCAAGCTTGGAGATTCCAACGTACAGAAAGATGAGGCGTCTTCCACGATGGATATCGATTCCCTCTATCCAGTATTCTGGTCATTACAGCATTCTTTCTCGAACCCGCCCCGGTTGTTCGAGGAGGATCATTTCAAACACTTTCAGAGGAGCCTGGAGGCCACTCTTGCCAAATTCAAAGAAGTGCCCAAGGTGATACAAGCAGGGGACTCTGAGCGAACAACAGGGCAGATGGATGAAGATGAAGACGATTATGACGCTTTTGCGAACGCCTACAACCCCAAATATCTCACAAGCCGCGATCTATTCAAGCTTGAGGTACGCAATCAGAGACAAATTGGTTGAGGCGCTATGACTGATCATTTCTAGTTGAGCGATCTCGCTTTTCAACGGCACATCCTTGTCCAAGCACTGATACTTGTCGACTTCCTTCTCACTCTGACAGAGAAGGCGAAGAGCAAGTCTATCTACCAGAAAGCCCAAAAGGCTATGCAATACAACTTCACCCTTGGTGAAGAAGATGTGAGTGGCAATCCCTCTGTTCCCCGCGCGGCTACTCTTCCCCGTGTGCCACCAAGGGCCATGATGATGGTTGTCTCGGCTGACGACCAGAGCACAGACCGAGTGGGCATTGGGCATCAAGACGGCCATTGCAAATTACCTGCAGGAAGGTCCAGATGGCAAATTCTACTACCGGATGGTGGACACGGTCCTCTCCCGTGATAAGAACTGGGTCAGGTGGAAAATGGAGAACTGCCAGCCATTCACTCGCGACCGAGTCGCCACCAAAGAATTTTCAAAGGCAAAGTCTGGCGCGCAAAAAGCCGTTGCGAACAAGGCGAACAGAAAGCCTATGGGTGTGCCTGGCTCTCTGAAGTTCCTCTATAACACCGAGGCAGAGACAGGGCTTGCACAATTACGGAACACGGACAAGTAAGTCCTCCATCTGACCGATTGACATGCACACACAGCTGCTGACGCCTGCCAGAACCAAGGTGCCAGATGCAGAGTCATATGCAGACAAAGTGCGAATGACTGACATGGACTTGGAGATGCCTGTGACAGAAGAGGAGAAGCGTGAACTCATGGGCAAGAAGTCCAGCTACGTGTGGAAGGGGCTTCGCCTCGCTTCCAAGAAGCAGCTCAGCTCATTTGATAGGATGGAACATGGCAAAGGGCTGGAGGCTCTTCAGCCGGCTAACCCTTCCACTGAGGCGAATGATGGAGCTGTGCCCATGATTCCGGACGACCGGGGTGCTGCAGACCCACAAGCAGACTCAGAGCATTCTAGCGTTGAGGAGCAGCGGCCCGACCATGGAGATGGTCAAGTGACGGCGGACTCAGCGGCGTGATGACAGGGAGACTGGCACCTGCACAGGCACCTGGACAGAATCAGTAGGAATAGTCGACGAGAGTAAGCTCATGCACCTTCCCCAGGCTTGCTTCTCGTTACGACAAGGTGCAGTATGGGGAAGAAGGGCTGTGGCGTTTTGGCGCCGCGGTATCTTCAACACGAATGGGCATGGGGAAGCATCTTTCCGAGCGATGATCAAAGTATCGATATGAGCACGAACCGTCAAGGTCCGGCCGAGGGCACGTCTAGCTGCTGACGAAGTCTGTCAACCTGCGACACCATGATGTACAAGGAGAACTGGAGCATGTGGTGGAGATGAAAGGAAGAGTGGCGATTCCCCGGGATGCCGTCCGATGTATGTAACAGCAATAATCGAAGGGCCTGGGTCCAGTACGTGGCAAGCATGACGGAATTCGCTGGAATGGCAGATGTGAGATGGGTGCACGAAAAAATCCATCGGGGACCAGCAGGCTTGACGCGGGCGATGGGCGGTTCACTTCAGGCTCATTATGGAACCAGAGTGCGCTGTCAGCACTTGACACTGATGCACGTACGTGGACGATGGTGCATGGTGCCGAAATGAAAGGGGACTCGCTGTACCACGGTGGCAGCCGGTTCCCGCTTGCGAAAAAGCATTGCGACTGTACTATGATGCATGGTGGGACGGTTTCGCGTGCCAAGTCTCGAACGACACACGACGACGACTGACGACAGCACCATTTCGTTTCCAGATGCGATGGTATGGTCAATGCCTGCGATGGAATGGTCAATGCCTGCGATGGAATGGTCAATGGTCAATGCAACAGGCGCGGGTGGGTCGAGCATAATTTTGGAGGCAGCATCTTCTGCCGATGTGGGAGAGACAGCCTGGCGAGCATCAAACCCGCAGTTGTTCTAAGCTCCACCAATAATGGCGTGTTGGAAAATTCCGCCGCGGTTTCGCAGCTCCTGTCATTTACGGGCCACGCCCATCGGTGCAACCAATCGGTCTTGGCGGCGTTTTGCAAATGGACCGCGATGCCGCCCTCGGCATAGCTTTCGAGATTGCATCTGGCAGAAAAGGTGTGGTTTTTGGGTGGTTGCGAAACGACCCAAACGCTGGTGGTTACCCGTGTGTGCCCCGCAAGCACCACAGCGCCATTCGCTCGTTTTGCCAATGTGTCCGCATGTGCCCAACGATGCATTCGTACCAGCGCGGTGGTCAGTTTCGTCGCCCGCGCCTAACGTGAGGGTTGGATCGGTTGCAGTGGCCTGTAGCTGGTCTCTGGCCACGGGCGAAGCTGGCGATCGGCGCGGAATGGCCTTGCCAAACAAGCATGGGGTGGCTTGCGGCCCTGGCGCAGGCGCTTGTTCCCTGCAGACATGACAGACGGCCTTGTCGCAGCCTCATCCGACCATGATGGAACGACGAAGCGTATTTCATGACGCGTGCGATGGAAGCCATGTTTCTTCCTCAGCTCGCCCATCGCCCGCTGTCAAATCTCAAAGCGACCCACCCGGTGTTGCACGGCGTACAGCACCAGCACCAGCACCAGCACCAGCACCAGCACCAGCACCAGCAGCCTTGGAGAAACATGATCCCGGGGCGGGCCGGACTGAGGCCGTTGATCGCTTGTCCAGCCAGATCTCTTGCTCGTTCGCACACCAGGGCGCCCTCATTGGCAGCATGCAGACACTAAGCGCCGACAAGTCGCTACGACGCATTGCGCACGTGTCCAGCAACAGCGATACAAAACCAGCTAGGCGCGCTTTGCTGGATTATGCTGGATGATGCTGGATGCTGCCCAGAAACCGTAACGGCTGAAGACCGTTCCACCTCCCATGTTCATGCATCTTACGGGCGCGATTAGCGGCTTCAGAGGACTAGGTAGCAAGGCTGATGCAAAGCGTTCCTGACGCAATTTACCGCCCACATCCGTCAACAAGACAGGTGCCAGAGGGGGACCTTGGAACTTACGAGTCCGCGCCCATTCGCTGTCGGACGGACCCGCATCGAAGCCGGCTAGACGACGCAGGAAAGCCTCGTCAAGTGTCGTGGTTACTCGACAGTAGCCCTGGGGCAGGGCACAATCATCCGCTTGCTGGCCCAAGTCCGACAACCGACCTCACCACCCATCTTCGTCCACCCACCACATCGACTAAAGCAGCAACGCCAGCAGACACCCCGCAACTTCTGCTAATAAGCGTTGCCGACCCGGGGGGGGCCTGCAACCTCTTTACCTCTGTGCCCCAACCCTGGCTCCCTGCTGCATCATGTCCCTTGAGCTCCCGTTTGTGCTTTGGCCATGCATTAAGCCAATAATGGCGCCCCCATCTGCCTTCATGGTCGATTGTTCGACGCCACGGAGCAGACCATGCTCGTCGGCGGTTTTCTCCACGCATCCATGAGCAACCTGCAGAACCCCCCCATGTTGACGCACTGCCACCATGCCGCCATTCACCTCGACTGGAGGGTACCCCGGCATCAGCACACATGATCCAGAACCCTTGCGAAGCGGGAGCGGGCGTCTCTTCTTCACAGGGCCGAGCTACCGCATCCCTGTGTCCAGGCGCTCTTGGGTACCTGCTGGCCCTCGACCGTCACGCTTCTGGCTGTGTAACAGGCTCCAGGTCCTCTGTAGAAAATCATGTTCCATGCGTCGTCCTACCCCAGTCTTCGCTTTCCTCTTAACCTCGATTTTATCCGGATCGTCGACAGTAGAGTGCCGTCAAGCCTTTCTGTGTGAATGATCTGTTGCTCTCCCCTGTCCTGCCGCTATCGCTGATATAGCCTCCGACGGTTCCTGACCATACCTACAAAGGGTCCCTCGTCGTCAACCTTGGATTGACCCTTCTGATCATCACGAGCAAGCCGGCTGCTCATCATCTTCTGTCGATCAACTCTCAAGCGCCCGTTGCCAGCACCAGTCTTATTTTGGTTCCGTCTCCCCCAACAGATTCTATTTCAACCTCGACGTTGCACCAAAGCTCCGCGCCTCAACCCCTTCTACAAGGTGCGACATCTGCCATTCAGCCTGGCTCCTCACCTCGGCGATTCCAAAGACACCTCGACCCGGTACCAGCAAGCTATCTGTTTGTAACAGCCTTACGACCTTGACGCCTTGAGTGACCCATACTTCAGCTTATCATAAAGCATCACCGTCATCTTCACGAACCCAGTCACCGTCAGCCAGCCCCGCACTGGGACCTGAGCCACGGACTGATCTGTTTCGTACCAGCTCTCCCGACTTTACGTCCTTTTTATTCAATCTTCACCATTGTTCACTCCGTCCCGCCTCTCTATTTCCAATGGTTGACGGAAACTTCATCATCCCTTTGTCTCCGCCTAGCTCGCCGCGCATGTCGGCGTACGGCACGACTCCTGCCGAGAACGAGTGGCAATCTTCCGACATACGGACTCTGGAGCACACTCCTCCACACTCGGACAGCGACATGGCTATGCTCCAAGCTGAGGTAGCCGGACATGGCTACGACCACAAGCGTCCTATGATGCGATCACACAAGAGCTTTCCCTACATGCTTGACAACAAAAGCCACCTCCATGGATCCGAGTCACCCTCTGGCCTAGGCGATATTGAAGAGCACGATGTGCCAAACGTCACTTTCGGTGGATCAGCACCGACAAGTCCCATCTCGAGACTCACCCCTCCATCGACACACGATGGCAATGCATGCGAGAAGCTGGAGGATCAAGACGACGACCTCATTCTCGACGACAAGGACGACGACTGTGATGGCGATATCAAAGACGAGAACAGACCCCCCATGTCCGCTGCTGAGATCCGCGCGGCTAAGCGCAAAATGAAGCGCTTCAGGTTGACTCACAACCAGACCCGCTTTCTTATGAGCGAGTTCGCTCGTCAGGCTCACCCCGATGCCGCTCACCGAGAACGCCTTGCTCGCGAGATTCCCGGTCTCAGCCCACGACAAGTGCAAGTTTGGTTCCAGAACAGGTACGCAGTAAGATGAGAATGATCTGAACATGACTGACGGATAGTAGGCGAGCAAAGCTCAAGCGTTTAACAAGCGACGACCGCGAGCGTATGATGCGATCTCGCGCCCTGCCAGATGACTTCGACATGGCACAGGCACTGCACTCTCCATTTGGCAACCATCACGGTCTTGGGACGCCACTGGCATCACCAGGATCGTACCCTCCAAGCTTTGCTGAAAGCAACATGATGCGCCCTCTAAGCATCGATACCTTGAGGCGAGGACCACTCGATTCCCACATGTCGCCAACTGGTATCTCACCGGCTTTCGGTGGCTTCACTTTCACGCCACCCCATTCAGCGACTGACACTCTGTCACCAGTATCAGCACATGGTGAATCTCCTTTCGGCTTCAACTCAGCCCCACTGGACACCAGCCCAAGGACATCAAATCCCTTCTCAATGCCTGTCAGCGCACCACCAGCATACGCACCACAGCACAGCATTCCCCGGTTGACGCTGCACGCCGACCGCATCAACAGAAGTCGGGCAGAATCACTGCAATCGCCGCTTCGGACTAGCATGAGCTACAGTGCTGACAACATGCATGGCTCGCCTGACACCAGTCACTCCGACGGCCCCCGATCGTACTCAAGCTCTATGATGCCCTACGGCATCGGCTACTCGTACTCTCCGGTGCCTGGGTTCCAAGCATCTAGCTCTCAAAGGATGCGCTCATTCTCGAACGGCGTGCCTCGCCGCATAGAGCTCAGCACACACTACACCCCCAGCCGGAGCCACCACACACCACAAACAGCCCATTTCCCCTCCTACTCTGGCTCACCGCTTGGAACTCCCCAAGGCTACGCCATGCCCCAGCTGAGTGCTCCACATCACCTCGGTAGCTTCTCCAATTCATATCTACGCAACGATTCGGCCCACAACGAACAATATCCCGGCGTTGGTTCCGTTCTGGGAGAAGTCATGGACCACCACTCAAACCACAGCCAAGCCAACGACGACGACAACGATCAACTATCCCAGGGTTACTGATTGAGAACCACGTGTTTGTTTGTTCTGTTTTCAGTACGGGCTTATTAGCAAGGGCGTTTTATCGGAGTGGCCCGGCGGAACTCCTTGTGAATGTGGGTACTTTCCCACCCAACAAAAAACGTGGCAAACAAGCGATACTCCTTTGGGCGTGCTGGGTTCTTACGACTTTGAATTGCTGTTCTGGACTTGTTCGGTACCTTCCACTGGACTACCGGCCTGTTTCGTCCTCGACGCTGCACCTGTCGTGGCTTGTTTCATGTTTGGGGCGGTGGCGTGGAACCGCTTTGTCCCAATCTTGTTATCGCTTCACTTTCTGACATCAACATGACTTTTTAGAACAGAACCTTAATGGCGCTGCTGGTATACCCTTCTACTGTATCTACTTTTTGCGAACCGTTTTATTTTCTTTCTTTTAGGAATCCCTCTTGTAGATGGCTGGAACTCGTCTGTGACTTTTTCTTGTACACACTTCTCTTCTTGCCTCTTGTTGTTTACGACATCTATTACTATTGGATAAACAATATCACCTACTACCAAAAAAAACCCCATGCTGTAGAAATCACCCGCCCTCTGTTCTGAAAAACATGCCAAATACGATAGCATACGAATTAAACTATACGATACCCCACAAATCTTGCCTCTGAGCCCTCGTGCGCACCGTGATCTGTGATTGTCATGTCAACATCCGGATATTGCTGCACAGCACTGGCGGCCGGTCCCTGGCTACGACACAGATTGCAACCGCAGGGGATCTACGGAGCCACCGTCTACAGCCAACAAACGTGTTATACCCAAGCGACTCAGCACGAGTTCGCCGCCGTCGGAAGATTCACAGTCTCGGGCCTCATGTTCCACCACGTAATGGGGGCCAGTGGGACGTCAGGCCACGATGGTTCTCGCTTGCAAGCAACCACGTTGCAGTGTCACCTCAGGCTGCAGGCCTCTGACGACGGAAGCCGGCAACTATATGGCCCGAACGCGTGCAAAAGAAAAGAAGAAAAGGTTGTAGACGAAAATTACATGCCAACGTTGGTGTTTGTACCCCACTCTACAACAGAAGAAAAAGTAACTTTCTGATTCTACGGTTAACCAACATGAACTTGGTCGCCCAGTGAGCTTGTCCCTGTCCCTGAGGCCAACGCCACGCCACGCCGCGAAGAATATTCCGTACAGAAGCTTCTACGGCTTCTTTTGCCTGTCCATCACTTCCTCTGCTCAGGACTGACTCTTACCCCTCAGCAATCTATCAGCCAGCCGCATGACCTGCGGTAAGGGCGTGGGCATGGCTTCTCCACACTTTACCCCAGACTAGAGAACCGGCTTTTGAGGCTCAGGAACCGAAGCGGACTGCGAGTGGTTCGCTTGCTTGATTGATTGATGTCAATGCATATGGCATGTGGAGGGCCATCGGACGGTAGCTGCATGGTGGAGATATGTCGTGGTCGCGGTGGCTAAATTGCCAGGGCGCGAGAGGTCGATGGATAGTCCGATGCGAAAGAGCAAAAGGGCATGTGCATCCGAGTCATGCGATACCCATATCAGGACGAATAGAAAGGGCCGCTGTGGTTGTTTCGAAACAAAGTCGTCTTCCAGGGTGGTTTATGTTCTGCGGGGAACACTGGTTTTCTGGACTGTCTTGTTGATAGGTTCGGTTTGTTGGGTTCCGCACCTGTGCGTCTTGTTGATCGAGGGTCATGTTGGGACATGGGTGCTCAACCCGGTCTAGTCCAGGGCAGCGAGAATGCGTGACACTCGACATGAAAAGCCTCTGCAGCGTCCTGCATGGAAGAACATGCTTGATGTGGATCCTCACTCATTAGAGTTATTGCTGGCTGCGCTGGCTTTCGGGAGTGTTAATTGCAGATAGATTGATGAGGCGCCAGCAGCTTGAGCGAGCCGCCGGCGCAAAGTATTGGTTTAAAGTATATCTTAGGCTTAATTGAGGCTGGGCGTTCGTCAGTTTCAGCGAATTGGATGATAGCCTTCACCGTTCTTCCAGGAGTCGTTCCAGAGCTTCGAGAAATGCTAGTACGCCATGGCAAATGCGGGTCCTGCCAGGTATGCAGGATCTGGTGGGGGGCTTCGGCCGTGTGATCTGGTGATCGCTCGACATTGCGGTGAGGCTTGTTCTCGCGAGGCAGAGACGTGGCGGTGTGATAGGTGACTCGGAGTCTGCTAGGCTTTAAAAGGCAAGCAGACTGGCTCACATATTGACCAGGATCAGTCCTTGTAAGACGACGGTGCAAGGGAACCGTTGAAGAAAGTCAATTCGAACCGACGTCTCAGGTTACCACCATCGAGGCATTGCCATCCAAACTAGCAGAACCGCACGTCTCTCCAATAGTATGAAGTCATCCAGGCAGTCCTCGGATGACGGTCGTCGCAACGCGGTGCGCCGTTCCGATCGTCCCTGCTGCTCGCTCCTGAACGGTGCAGGCAGGCTGCAGCTAAGGCAGTTCTCGCTGCTTTTGCAGCGGAGTACCTCCGTATCCCTTCACGATGTGGTCGCATCTGAGCTAACTGCTCTCCACAACCGGAAGATAGGGTAAGGTGCTGACACCCTTCAAGGCGACAAGAAGTCCGTGTGGTGCAGGTAGGTATCGCGTCTGGCGACACTAACAAAAAACATGTCCAAGGGCTCCGGAACGTCGTGCCTGATGTGGTCCATGGCACGGACTGCAGCGTTTACCCTACGCTCCGCTTCCCATGCCGGCTGAAGTCGAGTGGTTCGACAGGAAAGTTTGTCACGTAAGTCATGCCGCGCAGGGCGAGGGCTGACGCCAGCTCGTATTGCCTCCAACAGCCGAAGAGGGTCGTGGAGAAGGGTGGAGTGCAAGATGTTGGATCTTCGGGCGCTGTAAGATCAGCCCTGGGCGACCTTACTGCGGTTGGTCTTTCGGCGGCTGTTTGTAGCGATGGAAATGCCGTGGCGGCGGTGGGACTAAAGCGAGTCAGCAGTGCTTTCCTGCTTGGGAACGGACTTGGTCGTTTCAGGAAGGCATTGATGGAAGAAGGCACGTGGGTCACGTGTAAGCAGATGCGCTGCTGCATTGCAAGAATTATTGCGCCGCTAGCCTCCTGTTCACATGTCAACAAGGTCAACGCAGTTGCGGTACGTCGTGACTCAACGAAGAAGAAGAAGATGTTGGTTATCCACCTCTACAGCAGCGAACGCCAGGTTACGCGGGGACAGGCATCGTCCCTTACTCGTTAGCCTCAGACGACATACCGAGGCTGTCGAAATGCTTCATTCTCACCTCGCGCAAGGTTGGGCGGCCCAGCATGTATGACGACGCAGAACAAGGCAGGTTGGAGCGAGCAGACGGGAGAAGTGGATAAGGCGGAAAAGAGACGGGAAGGAATCGCCCATCCCATCCATCCACATCGCACGAGCACGCACCCGCATGATCTTACTCCACACCTCCTTCTGTAAACGTACTCTTGCAACCAACAACGGCTCAAAAGCAAAGTCTTAGCACATGCGATAAAAGTCGTCATGCGAATGTGGTTAT
>Ga0265780_10002879_pt1 | contig 23006 bp, 13 predicted proteins | sample P1T30metagenome_FD_192432 | JGI IMG/M metagenome (GOLD analysis project Ga0265780, IMG submission 192432) | Plant litter microbial communities from East Loma Ridge, Irvine, California - P1 T30 | ecosystem: Environmental > Terrestrial > Plant litter > Unclassified | place: USA: California... | reverse complement strand
CGGCCGAGCTCCTGCTCGAGCACCGCGGCGATCTCGGGGTCGACCTCGCTGAGCGGGGCGTTGAAGGTCGAGGGCGTCTTCTGGGGGGTCATGGCAGGGCTCTCTCTACACGGTCACGGGACGAGGGCGGCACGAGGTGCCGGTTCTTCAGGTGGCGTGGTGGCCCAGGCGTACGGCCACGTACCGTGTGTGCGTCGCTCCCCGATGGTCGACCATCTGAACGCCAGTCGCGACCCGTCGAGCATACCGCCGACGCCCGGGCGGCGGGAGGCCGGGCAGCTGCCGGGCAGCTGCCGGGCAGCAGGTCGGCAGCAGTCGGGCAGGAGGCGCGCAGCCCCTCCCCAGGCCCGCCGGCGGAGCAGCCGTCCCCAGGCCCGCGAGGCCGGTTCGTGCGCTCCGCCGCGGCGTGGCACGCTGGGTGCCGTGACGCAGACCCTCGACGACACGCGCACCGGCACCGAGACCGGCGAGCGCCTCCTCGTCGCCCCCGACCGGCCGTGGGTCGCCCTCGTCTGGGACGACCCGGTCAACCTGATGTCGTACGTCACGTACGTCTTCCGCAGCTACTTCGGCTTCTCGGCCCAGGAGGCCGAGAGGCTGATGATGCAGGTGCACACCACCGGCCGCGCCGTGGTCGCGACCGGCCCCCGCGAGGAGATGGAGCGCCACGTGGAGGCGATGCACGACTTCGGCCTCTGGGCGACCGTCGCGAAGGCCGACGAGTGATCCCCTTCCGCCGTCGTCGCGACGGCCTGTCGCTGACGCTGCCCGAGCACGAGCGGGCCCTGCTGGCCGACCTCGTCGCGCAGCTCGTGGCCGTGCTCGAGGGAGGCGACCCCGGCGACCCGGCCGTGGCGCGCCTCCTGCCCTCCGCCTACCCGGACGACGAGGAGGCGGCGGCCGAGTTCCGCCGGTTCACCGCCGACGACCTGACCACCCGCAAGGTCGCCAACGCGCGCCGCGTGCTCGACGACCTGGGGCCGCCCGCCGCGACCCGGCTCGACGAGGCCGGGCAGCAGTCGTGGCTGCGCACCCTGACCGACCTGCGGCTCGTGCTCGGCAGCCGCCTCGGCGTGACCGACGAGGGCCCGGCGCCGACCGACGACCCGGCCGCCCTCGTGATGCACGACGTCTTCGACTGGCTCGGCTACCTGCAGGAGAGCCTCGTGCAGGCGCTGATGCGCTGACCCCCGCACGGGGTCGGCCCCGGCGCCGTCTCGGGGCCGCCGACGAGGGGGCGTCGCCGTAGGATGGGCCCCGGGGGCGACGACGGTGGCCCCCGCCGTCCGAGGGGGAAGGGGCAGACGTGGCGCAGTCGCGATCCGGCGAGGCCCTGGGGGCGTCGTACCGCCTCGTCGAGCTGATCGGCTCGGGAGCGGCGGGCGAGGTGTGGCGCGCCACGGTCGCCCCGCACGACGACCAGGTCGCCGCCAAGCTGCTGAAGCCCGAGCACGCCGCCGACCCCGGGCTGGTCGAGCGCTTCGTGCGCGAGCGCTCGGTGCTCGTCTCGCTGCGGCACCCCGGCATCGTCCGGGTGCGCGACCTCGTCGTCGAGGGCGACCGGCTCGCCATCGTCATGGACCTCGTGCCCGGCGGCTCCGTCGGCGACCTGCTCGAGCAGTCCGGCCCGCTGCCCGCCCGCGACGCCCTGACCATCGCGGCCGAGGTGCTCGACGCCCTCGCCGCCGCCCACCAGCGCGACGTCTCGCACCGCGACGTGAAGCCCGACAACGTGCTGCTCGCCGAGCCGTGGCGCCCGGGGCTCACGGGCGCCGTGCGCGTCAGCGACTTCGGCATCGCGTCCGTCGTCGGCGAGCAGGAGCGCCGCACGACCGGCCTGCTCGGCACCCCGCAGTACATGGCGCCCGAGCTCATCAGCAACGGCCGCTCCGGGCCCGCCGGCGACGTCTACGCGACCGGCGTCATGCTCTACCAGCTGCTCGCGGGGCGCACGCCGTTCGCCGGTCCCGGCACCGACTTCACCGTCGCCTACCGCCACGTCACCTCGACTCCCCCGCGGCTCGACCTGCCGGGCGATGTCTGGGCGGCGATCGACGGCCTGCTCGCGAAGGACCCGTCTGCTCGCCCCGCCGCCGCCGTCGCCGCCGAGCGCCTGCGCCGCCTCGCGGCCGCCCACGCCGACCTGCCCGCGCTGGCCGCCGTCGAGGCGCCCGAGGGCTTCGACGAGATCGAGCGTCCGGCGACGATCGTGCGCGGCGCCGCGGCCCCGGGAGGCGGCGCCTCCGACGGGTCGACCGCCGAGCTCGAGAGCGCGCTCGCCCACGGCACCGACGTCGCACCCGAGGTGCAGGAGGCGCGGCCCGACCTGGGCACGGACGGCTCGGCCACCGTGGTGCGGCCGCTGCGACGCCCCGTCGCCGAGCCGGCCACGGTCGTCGACGCTCCCCCGCCCACGCGGCTCGAGCGCGTCCGCCAGCTCGCCGGGTCGCGACCCGGCTGGCTCACCGGACGCGTCGCGGCCCTCGGCGGAGTCGGCGTGCTGCTCGTCGTCGCACTGGTCGTGGGCCTCGTCGTGCTCGTGCCGTCCGGGAAGGGCGGCGAGGCGTCCGCGCCCGCCACGGCCAGCGCCACGGCGAACCAGCAGGACCAGGCGCTGCCGACCGGCCTCGGGGTCTCGCGCGACGCCTCCTCGGACGCCGCCGCCGGCACGGTGACGCTGGCCGTCACCTGGTCGGCGCAGGCGGCTCCCCTCTCGGGCCCGCTGCTCGAGGTCGTGCCGGGGCTCGACTCCGACGCCGCGTGCCCGCCCGTGCAGTGGAGCTCCACCGCGGGGCCCGTCTCGGCGACCCGCAACCAGCCGTCGCTGACGGGCGTCTCGGCACCGTGCGGCTGGACGGTGTCGGGCGTCGAGGTGCCCGCCGGCGGCTCGGTCGAGGTCGAGGCGACGTTCCCCCTCGCCGTGGCGGACGCCGCGGCGCTCGACGAGTGGCTGGACGCCGCGGCGACCGCGACCAGCGAGGCCGTCGGGTCGGACCGCGTGAGCGGCACGGCGTACCCGGTGCAGCGCCTCCGCGACGTCGTCGTGACGACCCCGTCGCGCACCGTCAGCCAGACGGCCCTGCCGGTCACCCTGGTGCCCGTCTGGCCGAGCGGCCCCGACGAGCTGAACCCGCTCTACACGAGCCCCAGCACGGGCACGCCCTCGCAGATGCTGCAGGACGTGGCCGGCGGCGAGGCGGGCGTGCGCTTCGCCGACGGGTGCTCCGGGGCCCTGGCGGTCTCGACCGACGGCCTCGTCGTGACGGCGCTGTCGATCGCCCCGCAGTGCGTGCTCCGGGCCACCGTGGGCAACTTCACGGCCCTCGAGAGCTCGACGTTCGGCATCACCGCCCGCGACTGAGGCGCGGGCCGGCCGACCCGCGACGCCCGCCCCGCCCTGAGAGGGCAGCGACCCGGGCACAGGGCCGGCGGCGGTGGCGGCGGGCAGCCGGCCCCGTACGCGCGGGCAGCGACAGCGGGCAGCAGCAGCCCGCCCGCGCGCCTCGGCTCAGGCGCTCGGGCTCATGGTCTGCACGAGCCGCACCGCGCCTCCCACGCAGGCGTAGCCGCGCCCGCGGCTGAGCGCGACCGGCGCGCGCCGCGGCAGGGTGGCGCCGAGCAGGTCGCCGTCGTAGTCGACGTCGGGCTGCAGCAGGACGCCGCAGCGGGCCTTGCGGACCGTCTTCGTCCAGTGGCTGTAGAGGGTGCGCAGGTCGGCGGACCGACCCGCGGCGACGACGGTCACCGGCGTGCGGCTCGCGAGCAGCGACGCGATCGACTGGTCGGCGTCGTCGAACCGCTCGGCGTCGTCGATCAGCAGCACGACCGGGCCGCGCTCCAGCCGCAACGACGCGAGCAGCGCCGGCACCTCGTCGACGCCCACGGCGACGCGGTCGAGGCCGGCCGTCGCGAGGGGCGAGCGCCGGTCGCCGATGCCCCAGACCGCGGGACGGTCGCCGGGCAGGGCCCGGATCGACTCGGCGAGGGCGCAGAGCAGCGTCGACTTGCCCGACCGGGCGGGCCCGGCGATCATCACGTGCTCGCCCTCGTAGACCTCGAGCTGCGCGGGGGTCAGGTCGTCCTCGCCGATGCCGATCGGCAGCAGCCACGGCTCGCCCGTGAGCACCGGCGCGAGGTCGAGCTCGTCGACGCGGACGTCGTCGGGCAGCTGGCCGATGGCGTTGGCCTTCGGCGGCGTGCCGGCCCAGGCCCCGCGCACCTGCGCCACGGCCGCGGCCAGGTCGCCCTCGGGCGTCGCGACGTGCATCTGCAGCCCCGTGACGGTGTCGACGCAGCGACCGGGCACCGCGGCCGGGACGCTCTTGCCCCGGATGCCGTAGGAGGCGTAGTCGTACTGGTCGGCGAGGCGGTACAGCCACTTCTGCGTCGTGACCTCGTCCATCGCCGACGGCACCGCCTTGGCACGGGTCGTCGACACGGCGAACGAGAGGCCGAGGCCGGGCCCGTCGGCGTAGACGCGGTAGAGCAGGTCGAGCAGCTGCTGCCCCTCGTAGTCCTGGTACTCGTCGCGGAGGGCGGCCAGGCCGTCCAGCAGGACGACCGCGCGCCTCCCCGTCCCCGGCGACGCCCGACGCACCTCGAGCTCGGTGCGCAGGTGCCGCAGGAACCGCGCCTGCTGCTCCTTGGCGCCCGTGCCCGAGCCGACGTACGCGACGGTGTGCGGCAGGTCGGCGAGCGGCGCGAGGCCGCGCGAGCCCATGTCGAGCACGTAGAGGTCGAGGTCGTCGGGCGAGGTCTCGCGGGCCATCGTCAGCGCGATGCTCGAGAGGGTCGTGCTCGTGCCGCTGCCGACGATGCCGAGCAGCATGAGGTTGCCCTCGTCGAGCCGCCAGCCGGCCGGGCTCTGCCGCTGCAGGTCGGGCTCGTCGGCGAGGGCCACGGCGACGAGGTCGCCCCGGACGCCGCCCACGACGGGCACGGCGGGCTCAGCCGGCACGGCAGGCACGGCGGGGACGGCGGGGACGCCGTCGGCCGCGTCGGCTGCGACCGCGTCGACATTCTCGGGCCCGGCCGCCTCGGCGAAGCCCTCCAGCGCGACCCGCTCGCCCAGCGCCTCCGGCCAGACCTGCCGCGGCGGCGCGATGCCGGCGTCGGCGTTCGCCTGCACGACCGCGTCGATCAGCACGTCGAGGTCGGCGGCGTCGTTGGCCGTGGCCCGAGGAGGCGCGGGGGCCGCCACCGGCACCCCGAACGCCCCGATCTCGCGCACGTCGACGGCGCCCGCGGCGACCTCCTGCGCGCGGCCCGTGACGAGGGCGGTCTGCACGGGGGTGATGTCGTCCTGGCCGAGCTTCACGTAGGCGCGGCCGGTCTGCGCGCGCCCGATGCCGGCGGCCGCGGGCACGCCGATGACGTTGCTCGAGTCCTCCCGGCTCTGCACGCGGAGGGCCACGCGGAGGTTGGTGTTGGCGAGGATGTCCTCGTTGACGACGCCGGCGGGGCGCTGCGTCGCGAGGATCATGTGCACGCCGAGCGTGCGGCCGACGGCCGCGACGCTGACGAGCGACGACAGCACGTCGGGGAAGTCCTTGGCGAGCATCGCGAACTCGTCGACCACCAGCAGGAGGCGCGGCATGGGCTCCGCCGGACCGGTGCGGAGGTACGCGTCGAGGTTGTCGACGTCGTCCCCCGCCTCGGCGAAGACGCGCTGGCGGCGCTCCATCTCGGCCTCGAGCGCCCGCAGCGCGCGGTCGGCGAGCTGCTCGTCGAGGTTGCTGATGGTGCCGATGGTGTGCGGCAGGCGCTCGCAGGCCTTGAAGGCCGCGCCTCCCTTGAAGTCGATCAGCACGAAGGTGAGGCGGGTCGGGTCGTTGCGCGCCGCGAGCCCGGCGACGAGCGAGCGGAGGAACTCGCTCTTGCCCGAGCCGGTGGTGCCGCCGACGAGGCCGTGCGGGCCGTCCTTGACCAGGTCGAGCGTGAGCACGCCCGTCTCGGCGGAGCCGATGGGCGTCGAGACGCCGGTGTCGGCCGCCCACATCGCCCGGATCGCCTGGGCGTCGAGGGCCTGGTGGCCGAGGAGCTCCGGGAGGCGCACCAGCGACGGCAGGGAGGCGCCGGGCACGATCAGCTCGGGGTCGTCGAAGTGCGCGAGGTGGCGGGCGCACTCCTCGGCGGCCTCGAGGGTGACGCCGGCGAGCACGACGTCGTCGACGCGGGCGCGGTCCTCCGGCCGGTGCACGGTCGCGGCCGCGTCGTCGCCGACGACGATCACGCTGGTGCAGGCGGCCGGCAGCTGCTCCTCGGAGGTCGCGATGACGATGCCGCTGACGCGGTGCGGCCGCTCGCCGGGGCGGAGGCTCACGCCGGGCACGCTGCGGCCGTGGCCGAGCAGGGCGCGGGCCGGGGCGTCGCGGCCCTCGGTGAGCACCTCGGAGTCGAGCACGACGAGGAGGGCCGGGGTGGGCATCTCGTCGACGGTCTCGCGGAGGCCGCGGAGCACGGAGGCGCTCGCCTCGCGCTGCGCCGACATCCACCGCTCGCCCGTGCTGCTGCCCGCGCGGCGGGTGTGCGGCAGCCAGGAGGCCCACTCCCAGTCGGCCTCGCGGCCGCGGTCGCAGAAGGTGCCGATGGTGAGGTCGGCCGGCCCGCAGTGCACGGCGGCCTGCACGAGGAGGCTGCGGGCGAGGGCGAGCGCCCCGGCCCGGTCGCCGACGATGCCGACCACGCCGGCGTCGCTGAGGTCGACGACGACGGGCGCGGCGGGCAGGCGCCCGGCCTCGAGCGCCTCCTTGACCTTCTCGTCGCGGCGGGAGACGCCGCGGTCGTCGACCTCGGGCTTCCAGGGCACGTCGCCGATGCCGCCGTGCAGGGCGAGGAAGTCGTCGTCGCCCGCGCGGCGCTGCCACAGCTGGGTCGTCGGCACGGCGGGGCGGCGCAGCACGGTGGCCGGGTCGGGGGCGAGCTCCTGGCGGCGGCGCACCTCCTGGGCCGCAGCGTCCGCGATCTCGCCGCGGAACGCCTCCACGGCGGTCGTGAAGCGCTGCTCCTCCTCCTCGAGGTTCTTCTTGCGGCGGTGCTTCTGCTCGAAGTACATGCCGATGGCCATGACCGGGCTGAGCAGGGCGAAGAGCGCGAAGCGGGCGTCGCCGAGCAGCAGCACCATGGCGCCGGCCAGCACGAGCGGCGCGACGACGGTGATGACGCTGAACTTCGAGGCCGGCGGCACGTCCTTGCGGGTGGGCGGCAGCACGGGCTCGATCTCGCCGACGCGGCCGGGGCGGGGCGGGCGGTTGAAGGGCGCCGTCGCGGCGGGCGTGAGGTTGTGCAGCGAGCCGGGGGCCGGCACGGTCGCCTCGGGCAGGTCGGGGCGCACGATCAGCACCGCGCCGCCGACGATCACGGTGGTGCCCTCGGTCACGCGGACGCCCTCGGCGCCGACCTTCTCGCCGGCGACGACGGTGCCGTTGGTCGAGCCGGAGTCGCGGATCAGCACGCCGTCGTCGTCGAGCTCGACGGTGCAGTGCTCCCAGGAGGCGCTGGCCGTCGGCAGCACGAGGTCGGCCTGCGGCGAGCGGCCGACGACGAGCGGGCGGGTGCGGGGCACCTCGACCACGCGCCCCACGGCGAGCCCGCCGGCGAGCGTGACGTTCCAGCCGGCGACGCGGGCGGGCCGCGTCGTGGCCGTGCGGGCGACGCGCGACCCCTCGAGCAGCACGAGCTCGCGGAGCGGCGTGCCGACCGACACGGCCGAGGCGTCGACGAAGAGGTCGTCGTCGGGCCCGACGGAGCAGCCCGCGGCCTCGACCAGCTCGGCCAGGGTCGCGGAGCCGCGCCAGCGGTCGACCTCCACGCTGCGTCGCTGGTCGTCCAGCTCGATCACCACGCGCATGCGGGTCTCCCTCTCGTGCCGCGGGCCGAGCGGGGTCGGCCTCGTCGTCGGTGCTGGAGGGCGGCGTCGTGGACCACGACGCCGCCCGGGCGGTGCTAGTCGGTCGTCGGCCCGGCGAACCAGACCAGGCGGGCGGCCCCGGCGTCGGCGGCCGGGCGGAGCCCGAGGGCCTGCGAGGAGGCGTGCAGCACCTCGACCTCGCCGGTGTCGGGCTCGTCGGCCCCGAAGTCGAGCGCCGGCCCGGCGATGCCGTCGGAGGCGACGAGCGAGAGCGAGCCGAGGGCCGCGGAGACCTCGGCCGGGTCGGAGCTGCCGGCCGCCGAGACGGCGCGGACGACGGCCAGGACGGCGTCGTGGCTGCGCGAGTCGGCCTGCGCGGCCACGGCCGAGAAGGGCTGGTCGCCCGTGAGGTTGACGGCGTCGCCGTCCTGGGCGAGCACGCGCACGCCGGCCAGGAAGGCCGACATCGTGCGGCCGGCGGCGTCGGAGCGGAGGGCCACGGCGTCGTCGGTCTGCACGCCCACGGTCGTGAGGTCGCCGGCCAGGCTGCCGCCGCGCTCGCTCAGCGCCGCGGAGAACGCCGGGCTCGTCGCCTCGGGCGTGAGCACGACGGGCACGGGCAGGTCGGCGGACTGGAGGGCGGCCACGAGGGCGGCCTGGCGCGCGGCCGAGCCGCTCAGCAGGACGGCGGTGGCGGGGACGGTGACGGCGGGGGGCGCCGCCTCCGCGGGGGCGTCGGGGTCGACGTCGGTCGACGGCGCGGCGCCGGCGAGCCGGGCGACCTCGTCGGCGACCGCGGTGTCGTCGCCGACGGCCGAGGCGACCAGGATGTCGGCCACGGCCACGCCGGCCGGGCTGCCGCCGCCGAGGTCGACGAGCAGCGTGTGCGTCGACCCGCCGAGCGCGGCCTGGAGGGCGGCGCCCGTGCCGGCGGCGTCGGGCGCGGTCGACCAGGCTCCCTCGCCGGAGCCGCCGGGCACCTCGGCGTAGGGGAGCACGACGGGCACGCCGGCCTCGCGGGCGGCGTCGACCGCGCCGGAGACGTGGCTGCCCGAGCTGGCGACGACGATGCCGGCGACGCCGTCGGCGACGAGCGCCTCGACGGCCGCGCGGGCGCCCTCGGCGCTGCCGCCGTCGTCCTGCACGGAGAGCGACACGTCGCTGCCGCCGAGCTCGAGGCGGCGCTCGGCGACGAGGCCGCCCTGGGCGGCGGCGGCCCACTCGGAGCCCTCGCCCTGCCCCAGCGTGATCACGACGCCGACGGTCGTGCCGTCGGGCACGTCGGAGGCGCGGATCGCCACGGGCACGGAGGCCGGCACCGGGTCGGCGACCGCGCGCTGGTCGCCGCGCACGGCCACGACGACCGCGACGGCGACGGCCGCGACGACCACCACGGCTCCCGCCGCGAGCAGGAGGCGGCGACGGGGGCGCCGCGGACGCGTCTCGTCGACGTCGGTCGACTCGGCAGGCTCGGTCGCGGCCGTGCTGCGGGAGGAGGCGTCGGACGGGCTGGCGTGGCTCACTGGTCGGCTCCGATCCGGAAGGACCACAGGGTGGTCGAGGTCGCGCCGGCCGGCACGTCGAGGTGGAACGCCGGCAGCGTGGCCGCGGCGTCGACCGACGCCGTGAACTGCGCCTGCTCGAGCATGATGCCCGCGACGTCCTCCGCGCGGATGTTGGCGTAGCCGGACGCGCTCTTCGAGGCGAGGGCCAGCTGGTAGTCGGCGGTGTCCGACTTCGCGGCGCTGGTGGCCATGGCCCCGAGGATGCCGGAGCCGTTCACCTGGCGGTCGCCGAGGTCGAGCATGACCGCGGCGAGGTCGGCCGTGAGCAGCGTGCGGGCGCCGTCGACGTCGCGCGTCGAGGAGGCCGTGCTCTGGGCGATGCGCTCGAGGGTCGAGGCCGTCTGGGCGTCGACGGCCGTGGCGAGGGCCGCCGTCTGCTCGTCGATCGTGCCGCGCTGCTCCTCGATGGTCTCGCGGGCGTCGCCCACGACCACGTCCGACGTCGACGTGAGGCCGGCGATCGAGCGGGTGAAGGCGTCGACGACGGAGGCCTGGCTGACGGCGCCCTGCGCGGCGACGACGCGCACCTGCTGGCCGACGAGGGCCTGGACCTGCTCGGCGACCTCCTGCGAGGTGTCGGCGAACGCCTCCTCGACCTGGTCGGCGAGGCCCTGCTGCTGGGTGCGGACGCGCTCGAGGCGGACGCCCAGGTCGGCCGTGTCGGAGGTGGTGACGGCAGCGGCCTCGCGGAGCTGCTGGACCGCGCCGTCGACCGATCCGTCGCCGGCGGCGACCGCTCGGCGGACGTCGGCCGCCGCGGCGGCCAGGTCGTCGCCCTGCTCGTCGAGGTCGGCGAGCACGAGGCCGAGGCCCTGCGTGTCGTCGTCGACGTCGGTGGTCGCGACCACGTCGTCCCAGGCGGCCAGCTGGTCGTCGAGGCGCTCGGCGAGGGAGGCGCGGTACGGGAAGGGCGCGTCGAGCTGGGCCGGCGTCGGCGCGGGCTGCCCCGGCTCGACCTCCGTGCCGTCGTCGACGGCGCAGCCCTCGGCGACCAGGTACGAGCGCAGGCGCTCCACCTCGTCGCGGCTGAGGCCGGGGCCCCCGTCGTCGTCCTGGACGACGTCGCAGAGCTCGGCGGCGACCTCCTCCGCCTGGGCGCGCATCGACCCGATCTGCTGCTCGTCGCCGATCTCGCGGCGGGCGCTCTCGGCGCGGTCGTGGAGGCCGTCGACCTGGTCGCGCAGCGTGCGGGTGCTGGTGCGCACCGACGTCACCGTGGCGTCGAGGGCGGTCAGGGCCGTGGCCACGGCCGAGTCGGACGGGTCGACGGCGAGGGCCTCGATCTGCGCGGAGAGGGCCACGAGGTCGGCCGTGACGTCGGCGTGACGGTCGAGGGCGGCGTCGGCCAGCTCGGGCTGGAGCGACTCGGCGAGCTCGTCGCCCTGGCCCACGAGGCCGACGAGCGCGAGGGTCACGAGCAGCGAGGAGCCGTAGAGCGCGCAGGTGAGCGACTGCTGCGTCGCGCAGATCTCGGCCGTGGGCTCGGCCGGGCCGACCGTCGACGCGAGCGACGCCGAGACCTCGTCGCGGCAGAGCGCGCTGGCCTGGGCGTACGCGTCGAGCTGCGACGACATCTGCAGGAGGCTGCCGTAGACGCTGCCGGCCTGCTCGGGGGCGGGGACGACCGCGGCGCAGCCCTCGCCGTCGAGCGTCACGGCCGGCGCGGTCGCCGTCGTGTCGCCGAGCAGCGAGTCGACGCTCGTGACCGTCGTCTGCAGCTGGGAGAGGACCGTCGACTGGGTGGCGGTGACCGTCGAGCCGAGGTCGCCCTCGAGAGCGGTCAGCTGCCCGGTCAGGCCCTGCATGGTGCTCGCGAGGGAGGCGCTGCTGTCGCGCAGCTGCTCCGCCGTGCGGACGCCGAGGGTGTCGGAGGTGTTCTCGAGGTTCGTGCGCACCTCGGTGATCGTCTCGCCCGCGCGGCTCAGCACGAGGTTGACGTCGGAGACGAGGCCGATGGTGCGCTCCTGCAGCGCGAGCTCGCTGGTCGAGCTGTCGTCGAAGGCCGAGGCCAGCACGCCGTCGACCGAGAGGTCGGTGGAGAGCCCCGCCTGGGCGGCGAGGTCGAAGGTCGGCGACCGGAAGTCCGCGACGTCGGCGACGAGGTGCAGGGTCGTGCTGGCGCCCGAGCGGGGCGGGGCGAGCAACGCGCCCCACTGGACGACGGCGTCGCCGCCGTCGTTCGTGCTGACGATGCCGTCGGTCGCCCCGGCGGCGCCGGAGGCGTCGGTGACGACCGAGCTCGGCGAGACGCCCTCGAGCACCGTCGAGGCGGCGAGGCTGAGGGGGGCGCCGACCAGCGCGGGGTCGGTGCGCGACGAGCCGGCGACGTCGTAGGTGAGCTCCTGCGGCGCCACCGTGAGGTTCTCGACGGTCAGGTCGATCTCGACCCGCCCGTCGAAGCCGTCGAGGTCGGCGAGGTCGGTGCCCGACCGGTCGCCGGCCCGGTACGACGTGCTCACGCGGATCGGCAGGTCGTCGGCCACGTCGGCGGGCGCGTGCTCGGTGCTGCTCGTCGAGGTCGTGCCGGTGGTGTCGTCGACGGAGACCGTCGTGCTGTCGACGGCCGTGATCGACCCGTCGCTCGACAGGGTGGTGGCGACCGACTGCAGGACGCGGGTGGGGTCGGTCACCTCGGGCGCGCCTCCCGTGCAGCCCGTCGCGACCACCGCGACGACGCCGACCACGGCGACCACCGACAGCCCCCGGGCGCGGCGGAGCGCCCTCCCTCGTCGGGCGGAGCCGGTGCCCCGCGTCGTGCTCGTCTGCGCGTCGGAGCGCACGGCGACGCCCCCGTCGTTCGATCCCCAGGTCATGACGACCAGTCCCCTCGTGATGACATTCCTCCGCCCAGAGTAACCGGAGGCGGTGCACCGACGGATCGGTCGCGCACCCCCCGAAGGGGGACCGCCGGATCGGTGCACGAGGGTGCATCCTCGACGAGGCGAGGTAGTCTCGTCACGTTCCGGCCCCGGGGGCGCGTCTCGCGCAGGGCCACACCACGATGAAGGGGTACATCACCATGTCTCGAGTTCTCTCCACCGAGCAGGCCAAGACGGCCATCCAGCAGCTGCAGTCGATCGTCAACGGCGGCTTCACCGACCAGATCACCCAGCTCGACGCCCAGGGCCGCGTGCTCTCCGACGCCAACGTGTGGGACGGCCCGCTCGCGGCGACGTTCCGCGGCTCGACCTGGCCCGAGACCAAGGCCGCTCTCGACAAGGCCAAGACCGAGCTCGAGCAGCTCCGCACGCAGCTCGACAAGATCTCGCAGGACATCTTCACCGCCGGCGGCGGCGCGTAGCACCACCCGAGGTCCCGGCTGCTCCCCCGAGGGGGAGCGGCCGGGACCTCCTGCCGTCGCGCCCGCCGTCCGCGGGCGCGACGGTCGATTGATCCATCTGCACTCGGGGGAGAAGAGCACATGACCGATCCGTACGGCAACGAACCGCTGAAGTTCAGCTTCTGGGCGGCCGACAACCTGAAGTCGGCGTTCACGAACGCGGCGTCCGACGTCGAGGGGCAGACCGCCTCGCGCGCCTCCGCCGTCGAGACCGGCAAGCAGGAGTTCCGCGGGCTCTTCGCCGACCTCTTCGCCGAGAACGCGACCACGGCGGCGAGGGGTGCCGAGGGCCTGGTCGACAAGCTCCGCGAAGCTGCCGACTTCGTCGACCAGATCATGGAGTCGGCGAAGCGGGAGAACGCCCGCCGCAAGGAGGCCCGCGACTACACGCAGCGCCAGGCCGAGCGCAACGTGGTCGACCACGTCGTCGACGCCTTCACCGGCGGCGAGAAGGCCCCGACCACGAAGAAGGAGGACCAGCTCGTCCTCCGGGCGAGCTACACGCCGCCGCCCCGCGAGGTGCCCACGGGCGGGGGCGCGTCCGGCCCGACGTCGTCGGCCCTGCCGGCGAACCTGCGCTCGTTCGCCTCCTCGACGACGACGCTCGACGGCGAGCTCTCGTCGCGCCCCGGCACCCTCTCGTCCGCCCTCGACACCTTCTCGACGCAGTGCGACTGGGGCGAGTTCTCCGCCGACGGGCTCGTGCGCGCCCTCTCCGCCTGGCTCGACGACAACGCGAACGACGCCGCGTGGGCCACCACCGTCGCCGACAAGTTCGCGCAGGCCGGCGGCGAGGGGTCGGTGTCGACCCTCTCGAACGCCGCGATCGCCGCCTCGCTGCAGGCCGCCGGCATCGACCTCGGCCGCGACGACCTCGTCATCGAGCCGCCGCAGGCCTACGGCGGAGCTCCGACGAACGGCTTCTCGGTCGACCCCGTCAACACCACCACCGGCAACTTCCTCGAGACCGAGGTCGACCTGCCGTTCGCGGGCGCCAGCACGACCCTGAGCATCTCGCGCACCTACAACAGCCTCGACGGCACCGTCGGCCTCTTCGGGCCGGGCTGGTCGTCCGTCCTCGAGACGCGCCTGGAGCTCGACGACGAGGGCGCGACCTTCACGATGGGCGACGGCCGTCAGGTCGTCTTCCCGCGGCTCGGCGACGGCTGGGACCGCGCCGTCGGCGAGAACTGGTGGCTCGCCTCCGAGGGCAGCATGCTGGTCGTCCGCGACAACGCCGGCGCCCGCTGGGACTTCACCCCCTCGGGCACCTGGCTGGGGTCCGCCGGAGGCGCGGGCACGGCCGTGCAGGTCGCCCGCGGCTCCGACGACCTCCCGGCCCGCCTCACGCACGCCCGCGGCCGCTGGGTCGAGGTCGAGTACGTCGACGGGCGCGTCGCCGTGCTGCGCTCGTCGGACGGACGTCGGGTCGAGCACTCGTACGACGAGGCCGGACGGCTGGTGGCCGCGACCACCGAGGCCGGCACCCGCCGCTACGGCTGGGACGACGCGGGGCTGATCACGACGGTGACCAGCGCCTCCGGCGTGGTCGAGGTGGTCAACACGTACGACGACCGCCGACGCGTCGTCGAGCAGCTCACGCCCCACGGCCGCGCCGTGCGCTTCGCCTACCTGCGCGGCCGCGTCACGGTCGTCTCCGACCACGACGGCTCGCGCTCCGACACCTGGATCTCCGACGCCCGCGGCCGTCTCGTGGGCCTGCTCGACAGCTCCGACCAGCGCCAGTCGATGAGCTACGACGCCCACGGGAACCTCGTCTCGGTGATCGAGCGCGACGGCAGCGTGACCGTGCACGGCTACGACGAGCGCGGCCGCCGCGTGCGCACCGTCACGCCCGCCGGCGCCGACCTCACCTGGGGCTGGGACGACCACGACCGCGTCACCACCGTCGTCACCGAGTCGGGCGCCGTCGTGCAGTACGAGTACGCCGACGACGCCGACCGGGACCCCTCGACGATCGTCGACCCCGAGGGCGGCCGCACCGAGCTGGTCTGGCGCGACGGCCTGCTGCAGCAGGCCACCGACCCGACCGGCGTCGTGGTGCGCTGCCGCTACGACGAGCACGGCGACCTCGTCGAGACCGAGAACGCCCTCGGCGACGTCGCGCGCCTCGAGCGCGACCAGGCCGGGCGGCCCGTCGCCGCGGTGAGCCCGAGCGGCGCCCGCACGACCTTCCGCTACGACGCCGCGGGCCTGCTCGTCTCGCGCCGCGACCCCGACGGCGCCACCTGGCGCTTCGAGAACGGCCCCGGCGGTCGCCGCACCGCCGTCGTCGACCCGCTGGGCGCCCGCACCGAGCTGAGCTACGCCGCGAACGGCGAGCTCGAGAGCACCACCGACGCCCTCGGCCGCGTCGTCACGCGCACGTTCGACGACCAGGCCAACCTGGCCCGCGTCGTCCTCGCCGACGGCAGCGTGCAGTCGTTCACCTACGACGCCCTGTCCCGGCTGCGCACGGTCACCGACCCCACGGGGGGCGAGTGGACCCACGAGCACGACCTCGTGGGCGCGCTCACCGCCGTCGTCGACCCGACGGGGGTCCGGCAGGAGGCGCGGCGCGAGACCGCCGACGGCACCGCCACCCTGCGCGACGCGTTCAGCACCACGACCCTGCGCTTCGACGAGTTCGGGCGCCCGGTCTCGCAGACCTCCGCCGACGGCTCCGCCGAGCTGACGACCTACGACCGCTGCGGCCGCCCGGTCGAGCTCGTCGACGGCGAGGGCGGCCTGACGCGCCTCGAGCGCGACGCGGCCGGCCGCGTCGTCGCGGTCGTCTCCCCCGGCGGCGCCCGCACCTCGTACGAGTACGACGCATGCGGACGACCGGCCGCCAGCACCGACCCGCTCGGCGCCCGCACGACGCTGACCCACGACGCCGACTCCCGGGTCGTGGCCCGCACCCTGCCCACCGGCGAGGTCGAGCGCATCGCCTACGACGCCGTCGGGCGCGTCGTCTCGCGGCACGTGCCCGGCGCGGGCACCGCCCGCCTCGGCTACGACGCCGTCGGACGGCTGACCTCCAGCCAGGACACCCGCCACGGCCGGCGCCGCTTCCGCTACGACGCCGTCGGGCAGCTCGTCGAGGCCGTCGACGGCCTCGGCGGCGTGACCCGCTACGAGCACGACGAGCGGGGCCGCGTGGTCTCCGTCACCGACCCGCTGGGCGGCGTCACCCGCCGCGCGTTCGACGCCGCAGGCCGCCTCGTGAGCTCGACCGACCCGCTCGGCCGCACGACGACCACCGGCTGGGACGCCGCGGGCCGACGCGTGCTGCGTCGCGACCCCGACGGCCGCGAGACGCGGTGGAGCCACGACGCCGCCGGCCGCCCCGCCGCGATCACGGTCGACGGCCGCGAGACCGCGGCCCTCCACCTCGACCCCGCCACGCGCACCCTGCGCGTGGTCGACCGCTCGCGCGGCGAGGGCGTCGACGTCGAGCACGAGCTGGTCTTCGACCGGCGCGGGGCGCTCGTCCGCCGCGCGCGCGGCTCCGAGGCGATCACGTGGGAGCACGACGCCGACGGCCGCCTCGCCGCCCGCGTCGACCCCGACGGCACCCGCACCGAGTACCGCCGCGACGCCGCCGGCCGGGTCGTCTCCGTGTCGCACGCCGGGGTCGAGTCGACCCTGTCGCACGACGCCTCGGGACGCCTCGTCGGGTCGGTCGCGGGCGACGTGGCGCAGACCTGGCGCTACGACGACGGCGAGCTCGTCGAGCACGTCACGACCCGCCTCGACGGCGTGCGGACCACGCTCGTCGAGCGCGACGACGACGGTCGCATCCGGCGCGTCGAGGGCGCCGACGGCGCTGTCGAGCACGAGTACGACGCGGCCTGCCAGCTGCGCACGGTCCGCGCCTCCGGAGGTGCCCTCACCACCTGGGAGTACGACGCCGCCGGACGAGTCGTGAGCGAGTCGGCCGACGGTGCCGTGTCGCGCTCGACCTACGACGCGGCGGGCCAGCTCGTCTCGCGCGAGCTGCCCGACGGGCGCCGTCTCGACTACGTGCACGACGGCCTCGGCCGCCGCGTGCGGGAGATCGCCGACGACGGCTCGTACGTCGAGTACGCGTGGTCCGACCTCGGTTCGCTCGCCTCGGTCGTCGACCGCGACCCCGACGGCGCGGTCGTGCGCCGCACCGACCTCTGGGTCGACGCGCTGGGCGAGCTCGCCGCGATCGACGGCGTCGAGACCTGGTGGGACACCGCCAGCGCCGTCCCCGCCCTCGTCTCCGTCGGAGGCGCGTCGGTGTTCACCCTGCCGGGAGGCGCGACGCAGGTCGGCGACGACTGGCTCGACCCGGCCTGGCGCGGCGTGCGGGCGACCGACGCGGGCGACCCCTGGGGCTCGGCCGACGCCTCCTCGGGGCTGGCGGGCCTGGAGCTGCCCGGAGGCGCGTCGCTGACCGCCACGGGCGGGCTGCAGATCGGCGGCCTCGAGTGGCTCGGCGCGCGGGTCTACGACCCCGCTGCCCGCGGGTTCCTCTCCGTCGACCCCCTCGCACCCGTCACGGGCGCGGCGTGGTCGGGCAACCCGTACTCGTACGCCGGCAACGACCCGATGCACGCCGTCGACCCGCTCGGGCTCCGACCCGCGACCGACGCCGACATGAAGGCGTTCGCGAACGCGAACCAGGGCGCCTTCGCCGCCGCGGGCAAGTGGTGGGACGAGAACTGGGAGTACGTCGCCGCGGGCGCCGCGATCGTCGGCGGCGTCGCGCTCATGTGCACCGGCGTCGGCGGGCCTGCCGGCATCGCCCTCATGGCGGCCTCGGGTGCCCTCCTCTCGGGCGGCATCTCGGTGGCGTCGCAGAAGGCCACGACCGGCGAGGTCGACTGGGCCAAGGCCGGCGTCGACACCCTGATCGGCGGGGTCATGGGAGGCGCGGGCGCCGCGGCCGGCGCCTGGGCGACCGGCAGCCAGGCAGCCCGGTCGGCCCTGGCCGTGTCGAACGGCATGAACCGCGTCGGCACCGCCGTCGGCGGCGCGGGGCAGCGTGCCCTCGCCACAGCGGGGAACGCGGTCGGCTCCGAGCTGGGGAGGAAGGTCATCGCGAACTCCGTGGTCGGCGGTGCGGGCAACCTGGGCACCTACTCGGTCACCACCGACGACTGGAACGTCCGCGACGCACTCGCGGCGACCGGCGGCGGGATGGTGAGCAGCGGGGTCTCGACCGGTTTCGGCAACGTCGCGGATTCCTTGGGCAAGCAGTCGCAGATCCTGGTGAACGGGGCCATCGGCGGCGCGAGCGACGTCCTCGGCGGCGTCACCGAGGGTGTGATCAACGGAGACGGGTACGACGTGCGCGACATCGGCTGGGACGTCTCCGCCGGCGGCCTGCTGGCACAGATGCCGGGCATCGAGCCCCAGGCTGGCACGCGCACTAGCATGGGCCTGCACTTCGGCGAAGCCTTCGCCGGACAGGCTGCTGGCTGGGGAGTCGACTCCCTCGAGGTCGTGGCCGAAGGGATGGGGTGGAAAGCGAGTGACTGAGTCGTCGGGCACCGAGAGGTCTGGGCGAGCCGTGACGGAGGAGGACCTCGAGAAGGGGCGCGTCGCCTACCTGTGGGGCAGCAGGGCGATCCTCGTGACGAGCCTGTTCCTCGCAGCTGTCGCGATCTACGTGTTCACGCAGGTCCCCCTCGACACGACGATGGCCTACAGCCGGTTGAGCGGCGCGTTCCGGATCCCCGTCCTCGGCCTCGTCGTCCTCCCCGTCTTCCTCGCGGTGGCGTGGCTGCGGGGCAGGGGCCAGGACACGAAGGAGCTGCCGCGAGCAGAGCGCTTCGTCATCTACATCGTCTATCCCGTCGTGCTGGCGGGGTTCATCTGGGCTCACCTCACGCTGGCGGCCGGGTTCCTCGCCGAGGGCCGCTAGCGCCGTGAGCGACCCGTCGCACGGCGTGACGTCGACGTCGACGTCGGCCGAGGGCCGCTAGCTCCGTGGGACTCCGTCAGGGTGGTCCGCCGTCGGGACAGCTCAGCGACGTGGAGATCGCGAAGGGCACGGTCGTGAACCGGTGGGTGCGCCGCGCCCTGGCCGCGGGCCTCGTCGCGTCGCTCGTCGTCGCCGCGGTGGTCGTGCTGAGGGTGCCCCTCGACACCACGATCGCCTACCGCGGGAACGGTCGCGACGTGGGCCTGCCCGTGCTGGCGCTGCTGCTCGTGCCGCTGATCTTCGTCATCGGGCTGTTCAAGTCACGCGGCCCGGATGCCGGCAAGGTCCCCGAGGCAGAACGCCAGTTCATCGTGGTCGGGTACCCGATCTTCATGTTGCTCGCCCTCGGCGGGCAGCTGTGGTTCGCGGCGTTGTTCTTCGACGCGGCAGCGGCCTGAGGCTGCACGCGGAGCTCGCCACGACAGCTCAGCTCGACTCAGCTCGACTCAGCTCAGGGGCTCGTAGGGCAGGACGGTGCCGTCGCCGCAGCGCACGGAGTCCGAGGCGCCGGCGACCGAGAAGGTGATCTCCGGGGTCCAGTCGGACGGCTCGAAGTCGGCCAGCGTGCCCACGCTCTTGGGGTAGACCGCCGTCACGACGTCGCCGGAGGCCGTGGCGGCGTCGGGCACGTCGACGCCCTCGTCGTCGCCGACGACCGCGGTGGCGGAGCGGAAGGCGCCGCCCACGAACTCGGACGACAGCAGCGCCTCGCCGTCGTCGCTGCCGAGGATGAGCTGGAAGGTCGCCTCCTCGGTGTCGCCGTCGACGGGCAGGCCCGTGAAGACGACCTCGTAGGAGTCGCTGGTCTCGGTCAGCTGGACGGTGCCGGTCACGGCGCCCTCGAGGTCGCAGGAGGCCTCGCCCGGCGTCGTCGCGGGAGTCGAGGTGCTCGCCTCGGGGCTGTCGCCGCCGGCCGCCTCGTCGGACGAGCCCGCCGAGCAGCCCGCGAGCAGCACGCTCAGCAGCACCGCCCCGGTCGCTCCGATGGCCCGTGCGCGTGTGCTCGTCGTCGACGTCATGGTCGTCTCCCCCTCAGGTGGCGTGTGGCGGCCGGGTGGGGCCGCGTCGTCGACGCTAGCAGCCCGGCCACGGACCTGTCGGCCCGCCGGACGTCGCCCCGGGAGGGCTCAGCGCTCCTTGGGGAAGAGCACCCAGAGCACCACGTAGAGCAGCACCTGGGGGCCGGGGAGCAGCAGCGACGCGACGAAGATCACGCGCACGAGGAACGGGCTGAGGCCGAAGCGGTTCGCGAGGGCGGCGCAGACGCCCGCGATCATCTTGCCGCGGCGGGGACGAGTGAGGGTGGCCATGACCCCAGCGTGCCAGCCGAGCCTGGGGCGTGCCCGGACGCGGGCCTGCGCCACGCGGTCCACCGCCGTCTCCTCGGGCGTCGTCCCTCCCCCGCTGCCGGCTGCTCCACGGATCGTCGGTGACGGCCCGCCGACTCCCCGGGGCCCGCGGCGGCCTGGGATGATGAGGGGATGAGCGCATCACTCGTGGCCAAGGGCCTGGCCGGCGGCCACGGGCACCGCACGCTGTTCGACGACCTCGACCTCACGGTCGCGCCGGGCGACGTCGTGGGCGTGGTGGGCGTGAACGGGGCCGGCAAGTCGACCCTGCTGCGCCTCCTCGCGGGCGTCGACGAGCCGCAGGCAGGCACCGTCACGCTCAGCCCCGGCGACGCCTTCGTCGGCTGGCTGCCGCAGGAGCACGAGCGCGTGCCGGGCGAGACGGTCGCCGAGTACATCGGGCGCCGGACGGGCAGCACGCAGGCCACCGCCGAGATGGACGCCGCGGCGGCGGCCCTCGGCGAGGTCGACGCCGCCCCGCGCGCCGACGGGCTCGACCCGGCCGACGTCTACTCGACGGCCCTCGACCGCTGGCTGGCGAGCGGTGCCGCCGACCTCGACGACCGCCTCCCCCAGGTGCTCGCCGACCTCGGCCTCGACCGCGACGGCGAGGGCGCCGTCGGCCCGGCCTCCCTCATGACGTCGCTCAGCGGCGGCCAGGCGGCCCGCGTCGGCCTCGCCGCCCTGCTGCTCAGCCGCTTCGACGTCGCCCTGCTCGACGAGCCCACGAACGACCTCGACCTCGACGGGCTCGACCGGCTCGAGCGCTTCGTCGAGGGCCAGCGCGGCGGCATCGTGCTCGTCAGCCACGACCGCGAGTTCCTCGGGCGCTGCGTCACCAAGGTGCTCGAGCTCGACCTCGCGCAGTCGTCGAACCGCGTCTTCGGCGGCGGCTACGACTCGTACCTCGAGGAGCGCGAGACCGCCCGCCGGCACGCGCGCGAGGCCTACGACGAGTTCGCCGACAAGAAGGCCGACCTCGTCGGCCGGGCGCGCACGCAGCGCGAGTGGTCGAGCCAGGGCGTCCGCAACGCGATGAAGAAGGCGCCCGACAACGACAAGATCCGGCGCAAGGCGTCGGCGGAGTCGAGCGAGAAGCAGGCCCAGAAGGTGCGCCAGATGGAGAGCCGCATCGCACGCCTCGACGAGGTCGACGAGCCCCGCAAGGAGTGGCAGCTCGAGTTCACGATCGGGTCGGCGCCCCGGTCGAGCGCCGTCGTCTCGACGCTGAGCGGCGCCGTCTTCCGCCAGGGCGACCCCGAGACCGGCGAGTTCGTGCTCGGCCCGGTGTCGCTGCAGGTCGACGGCGGCGACCGCATCGGCATCACCGGCCCCAACGGCGCCGGCAAGTCGACGCTGCTGCGAGGGCTGCTCGGCCGTCAGGCCCCGTCCGAGGGAGGCGCGAGCCTCGGCACCAGCGTCGCCGTCGGCGAGATCGACCAGGCCCGGGCGCAGCTCGCCGGGGCGGTGCCGCTGGCCGAGGCGTTCGAGGCCCTCGTGCCCGACTGGCCCCAGGCCGAGGTGCGCACGCTGCTGGCGAAGTTCGGGCTCAAGGCCGACCACGTGTCGCGCCCCGTCGACGAGCTCTCGCCCGGCGAGCGCACCCGCGCGGGCCTCGCCCTGCTGCAGGCCCGCGGCGTCAACGTGCTCGTGCTCGACGAGCCGACCAACCACCTCGACCTCGCCGCGATCGAGCAGCTCGAGCAGGCGCTCGAGAGCTACGAGGGCACGCTGCTCCTCGTCACGCACGACCGCCGCATGCTCGAGACGGTGCGCCTCGACCGCCGGTGGCGGGTGGAGGGCGGGGCGGTGACCGAGCTGTGAGGCTCGCACCCCGCCTCCTCGGCACCGCCTCCCTCGTCGCGGCGGCTGCGCTGCTGCTGACCGGGTGCACCGGCGACGCGTCGACGACCGACACGTCCGACTCGGCTACCCCGTCGCCCTCATCGTCGGGGCCGGCGCCCTCGACGACCGACCCCTGGGCCACCTGGGACGCCGCCCTCGCCTCGGTCGACGCCGAGCCCGCCCGGTGGCTCGCGCTCGGCGACTCGATCACCGAGGGCCAGGGCGCCTCCGCCCTCGACACGCGCTGGGTCGACCTCGCCCGCGACGGCCTGCGTGCCGCGCACCCCGTCGAGGGCGTGCCCGGCGGCGTCGGGTACCGGCCCGCGGCGTTCGCCACCTACGGCCCCGACTCCCCCTGGGCGCAGTGGGCCGGCGACCGCCGGGGCCGCACCTCCGTCGACACGTCGACGCCCGACCTCGGGTTCCGGGCGCTCGAGCTGTCGCCCGGGGCGAGCCTCCGGTACGACGTCGTCGGCACCGACCTCGACCTGTGGTGGACGCCCGGCGGAGGCACGTTCCGGTACCGCGTCGACGCGGGCGCCGAGCAGGCCGTCGACACGAGCGTCGCGGCCTCGACCACCGGCATCACGAGCGTCACCGGGCTCGCGAGCGGCCCCCACGCCGTCACGATCTCGGTCGACGACGACGCGGGCTCGGGCGTCGTGCTGCAGGGCCTCGCCCAGTTCGACGGCGACCGCGACCGCGGCGTCGCCCTCGTCGACTCGGCCCGGTCGGGCGCGACGGTGTCGACCTTCACCGACGACCTCCCGGCCTTCCTCGCCGCTGCCGCCGCCGCCGAGCCCGATCTCGTCACGATCACCCTCGGGGCGAACGACGCCGTCACCACCGGGCCCGACGAGCTGGCCGAGCGGTACACCACCCTCATCGAGGGGCTGCAGTCGCTCGACTCCGACCCGACCGTGCTCGTCGTCGACGAGTTCACCGAGGGCCTCAGCGTCACCTCCGCGTGGGACGCCCCCGCCGCCGACTACCGCGCGGCCCTCGACGAGGTCGTCGAGCAGACCGGCGTCGCGAGCGTGACCGTCGACGAGGCGCTCGCCTCCGCCGGCGGCACCGACCTCGGCGCGCTGCTCTCGGC
>Ga0265780_10002878_pt1 | contig 23012 bp, 28 predicted proteins | sample P1T30metagenome_FD_192432 | JGI IMG/M metagenome (GOLD analysis project Ga0265780, IMG submission 192432) | Plant litter microbial communities from East Loma Ridge, Irvine, California - P1 T30 | ecosystem: Environmental > Terrestrial > Plant litter > Unclassified | place: USA: California... | reverse complement strand
CGGAATAGCACTTTGATAGATCCCCGTTTGTGAAGATTGAATCGTGGCTCTGCACTAGGCGGTCGCGGAGTGTGGGCCATGCAAAGAAGTCTACTGCGACTGGGTGTTTTGTGGCGGATTGCGATAGACTACCAATTGATCAGTACACAGCTAGAAGAAAAAATGTGCAGATGATTACCTCGGCCTCAGCCATTCCGGCACTTTGTCAAGCTCATCCTTTGTTGCATTAAGATAGTACTGCCACACGTAAGTGCTGTGTTTTTGAATTCTCTTTGATCAACCTACCTTCAACAGCTTGAAGCTCTTGTACGCCACGGCCAATCTTTCCATATTCGGCAGATGGCGAAACAGCAGATCGTCGACCTGCTTCAAGATTTGGAGCGCGGGGCTCTGCATCCATTCGTTAGATGTCTTGTCCCAACCCCTTTGTATGCCCAGATACAAGAGACCTGCTTCGGAGCTCAGGGGGCAGGTACCTGTTGCTGAGGAACGGTAGGAAAAGACTTTGCCGAAAAGCTCGTTGCTCTTCTTCCAGACGGGACAGAGGGTGCTGGATGCAGCAGGCGTGGGTTCTGGGTTGCCGATGTGTAAGATGACCGGTGAGGGACAGCGCCAGTTTGGACCGAAGATCTGAAGACTCGTTTAGTGAGTGGTGGAAAGGGCTCTTGAAAGAACTGGGTACCTCGGCCATCATGGGCGCCCATGTAGCAGTTGCTGGATCGTTGCCCCACGGCAACTCTTCCGCGTCGTGCTCTGGGTTTTGGGCAACTGGTTGGAGATCGAGTTCCATGCTCATATCTCGATCTGGAACAGCCTGTGTGTTGTCTTCCAGGCCTGTCATGATGGTCATACCATCCAGGTCAAGCGACTTCGCAGTACCTCGAGCGGGTTCCTCGTGGTCGAATTGATTATGACTCTCGGCTGGTGGGGAGAGAACGGGTTTTGTGTCGTTGGCAAACGATACTGTTCGTGGTTTAGGAGATTGCTGACCTACCGGGTGCTGTGAGCCCTATTTGGTTGTGTAGTAAGAGGCTATTTTATGCATACCGACACTGGATGCTGCTGGCGAATGCTCTGCTCCGCCATCTCCTGGCCCGCCGTTCGTAGCAGTATTTCGAGGGAGCAAGTCGCATCCTATTACGCTTTTGACATTGTCTATGACTTCCCGTAATCGTTCATTCTCGGCTCGCAACACGTCAATTTCAGACAGTAGGCTGGATGTTGTGCCATGACGATCCTGGTCTCGTAGGATCTGTATAGTTCGTTCAAGCTCGGCAATGTGTGTTTTTGTTTTTTCTCTTAGCGATCGTTGTGCTTCTCGGTCAATTGCTCGTTTGCGTTCGCGTCGCTCTTGCTCGCCCAAGCACGAAGCTCGTCGTTTGCGCTTGACGACTGGAGCAATCGGTGCTTGGGTCGACGCAACATCACTGGCTCGAAGATTGACCATTGCAGTCGGATGATGCTAGAATACAATATGTATGTATGTTTTCGATTCGATACTGGATAGTCGACGTAAAATTGAAAGCTAATGTCAATGAAAGCGAGTCGAATGTCATGTCAACCTTTGTTCTCCTATATCTACCATTCGGCCGCCCACCGAAGGCTTAGAAAGCAGTTGTGTTCCTCAAAGAATCCGCTTAGCGCCTCGGGAGTGCCATAATGCGGGGAAAGTGGGGTATGGGGGAACTTTTCGTGAAGGCCATGGCCCATCGCGAGTTTGCTTCCGCTGGACGTTTTAACGCATTTTGCTCTAGTCTTCAGTCTTGTAACACCAAGTGATCCGTTGATTGGTTCTAAATCGAAGGGATCTGGGAGTTGACCAGAGCAACTGACGTTGTCGCTTACGTTGTTGGTGCATGAGTGGAGTTGCCGAAAGATGCCATATTTTTCCGATACGGACGAACATGGCCCACACAGATTGTCAGTAATGCGAGTGACTCTCGAGAACGGTCTGACGTGATGAAGATGGCATTGTAGGAATTCCAAGCATAGGGAATGCTGAATTCAAAGCGCTGACAGATTGCCATATTTACAACTTTGAGGGCCTCCAGTTTGGCTTTCGCTTTTCCGCAAACGCCTTCAGACCTTCTAGAGCATTCTCACTCGAATTCAAAGGCTCGTTGAATCGCTCAATAGTCAATTGGGTGGCGCGTTCCACGCTGCCCTGCTCCCATGCCTCCTTCAGCGCTGCCCTTGTGACGATTGCAGAATCTGGAGAGATCTGAGCAATTTCATTTGCCAGCTTCACAGCTTCATCGACTACTGTTTCTTGTGACGGCGATATGCGGTTCACAAGATTGAGCTCTTTGGCTCGTTGTGCGGTGATTGATTTGCCCGTCAGTGCCATCTCAGATGCGATGGGTAGCCCGACATTGCGAACAAGACGAGGAGGGCCACCTGCGCCTGCGAAGATTCCGCGGAGAGCTTCGGGGAGACCGAACGTTGCACCTGGAGCCGCCACTACCAAGTCGCTTCACAAATGTTAGCTCGAGTACTTCTCTCAGAGGCTGCATCTACTTCGTAGTACTCACCAACCAAGCACAATCTCAAATCCTCCACCAAGTGCAAAGCCATTGACAGCGGCAATGACCGGCTTCCTCCCACCTCTCCTGCTCAACCCACCAAATCCGCTGATTGGGTGCCTGAGGAGTCCGGGGCTCGGCTTCGTCTTCCCACTTCTGATGTTGCCCAGTTCGATCAGGTCTTGTCCGGCACAGAAGCTCTTCTTGCCAGCGCCCGTGACGATTGCTACGCGCAGGTTGGGTTCGCGGTCAAACCAGTCGAAGACCTGGCCCATTTCCAGATGGCCCGCGAAGGGAATGCTGTTCATCTGCTTCTCGCGGTTTATAGTGACGAGCAGGACATAGTCGGCTGGGTACGAGAGCACGACGTGCGACGTGGGTGGGGGAGTCGTCTGAGGCTTAACGGAAGACATGGCGTGTGATTTCGACGTGTCAATAGCAAAGTTGAAGATAGTTTCTAAGGGATTGACGAGCTCCGCGCTCTGGTAAGTCGCTACATGGCCACTGGTGTAGGGTAAGCTGATTCGACACTCCGCGCGATGAGCCGAGGTTCGGGGTCCTCAATGCTCACCATACCCGATCAAGCCCTTTCTCCATAACACTGACGACAAAACGTGCGCCCACACAGGTATACACAGTCCATATGCATTGAAAAGTGCTCCACACGTGTATCGTCAAGATATGGTCACAGCGACAAGCCATGAACCATCTTCGCAACAAGGCTGCAATCTACACTCGTTTTATTTCTGCGCTACTCAGTCGTACTGTACATATCTGGACCGCGTCTGCTCAATAAACCAAAACAGACAGAATCTCCAAAGCTCTTCATGGACTATGTCCGTTGTCGTATCTGTAGCCTCTCGGATCCCCGCCCAGGACGCGATACACGTAGATTGCGCACCACACTGCCCAGGCGAAAGCCCCCAAAACGAAGAGAGCGCCCACCCAATATGGCACCGTGCGATGGGCAAGTATCAGACGCCCGTGTCCACTGATGCTCGGCGGTATGATGCGGTGCTGGTGTGGGAGCGTGTAGCCTGGCCGTGGCAGTTCGACTGGGCTGACTTCGGTTGAGTTGTTGCGCGATGAGCTCGCGACGGACACGATGCTTCCGTATACGACGGGCTTGAATGGAGGAGAGTCGGCTATCGCAGCAGTGTGCTCTACATCATCGTTGAGCTGGGGCGATGGTTAGCAACGCGTACTCCCTGTATTCTAGACGGGGGAGCAATACTAAGCCTGCCATTATCATGCATAACTGGCCAGCAGTATACAAGTCTCAGCCGTCACGCAATCTTTCTTCTCCGAGCAATGGTGTTGTGAGCAACAACAGCAGCAATGCCCAGATGAACCGCCCTCGTCCGGGCAGTTTCAATGTCGCTCAGCCTCCGGACCGATCCTTGGTCAGCGTATCCTTGGTGTACCATCAACCATACAGACTAAGACTAGGCGCCAATCGACAATGGCCATGCTGCGGTCCGGCTCTGGGCATGCACCTCTCGACCACAGTCGAGAGTCATTGGCAGAGCGCTGGTTCGCCATGCTGCATGATGCTGACTTTCTTTTGCGCCGACGATCGTCAGGTGCTTGCATCTTCACCAAGTTGAGCTTCAAGGGTAGTGCCGCAACAGCTAAAGCCGATCTGGCAAAGTGCATTATGCCGGCGATCGTCTCCAACGTTGCACTCACCTCCGTGACGAACAAATTGCTAACCATTCAAGACATGCGCGATGCTTCCTCGGACCAGGAGAGCCGCTCGCTTGCGCATGTCATCGTCTCGAAGGGGTCAGACGGGGCGCAATTCGTGCAGATTGCGGGGCTTCGTCAGCTGAGCACACGGCCGACGCAGCAATGTGAGGAACGCTTCAGGGTCGTTGCGGCAATGTGCAAATTCTGCCTATCTTGGAAATGCACAAGAGGACGAACAGGTTGCTTCTTCTTCAATGTAACGTAGCCACTAACCTTCGGGTGGCCTCCGTGGACTTTCCAAAAGCGCCTCACCCCGCAGCTCTGGAGCGCAGAAGCCTGCTTGTGTAACAAGCCATTTTGAGGTGCAGGTCGCACGGCAGAACCGTTTGTTATCTCAACCGCGGAGGACTGCTTTACGCCCTTGGCTCCTTAGCTTCTCTCCTCAACATCACGAGATTTTGCAACCTCGCTTCAGTTCTGCTGGATATTCATTCCGAATAAGATATACAGCCCTGGCCGTAGGCGCAACTGTCGCAATCTCAACAAGCTGCAATAATACTCACGACAAGCATACTTGCATCACAATAGTACCAGCGAGGATACAATGGCAACGGGGGTGAGCGTCGGCTTGGGATACATCAAAATCGAGGACACTCCATCGCCTGAAGTAGTCTCCTGGCCACTCAATCAGCCTGGCATCAGTCATGACGTCGCCCCAGTCCCGATTCTCGAGCCCACTCCACCTCCTGTCATCGAAAGCACTCCATTGATTGACCCACGAGATCCAGACGGCTTTCTCAGGCGATGTTCGGGCTTCAACAAAAGTAAAAGAGTTAGGGAGCGTTGTAGCGCCGTAATAGGCAAGAAGTCTGAACAGAGCTGCCACCCAACTTTCCTACCCACGTGTAGAGCGCATCGCGACCAGCAAAGCTTTGCGGGATGGTGTCAGTACAAAAGACCAGATGGCGAAAGATGCGGGCGACTTTTCCGATGGACGCCGCCTTACTTTGAATTGTGCAACGAACACCAAGGCCACCCTGATACGCCTTGCTACTTCTTCAACCTGCCGCTGGAACTCCGCCAAGATATTCTTCGCTATCTACTACCCGATCGGCCCATTGGCTCTTCAACAGCCGCACTGCATGATGGTAAAGGTGATGAGTTCGATGATGACCCTGTCAACGGTGTTGTTGTACGTTCGGTGTACAAATGGAAAGCAAAGGCCCAGCAGGGACATCCAAATAGCGTCTTTCCCATGCCTGCGTTAAACCTGTTCCTGGTGAACCATCAGTTCTGTCGAGAAGCGAAAGATTTGCTATTCAGCACTGTGCCTTTCACGATTGACGTTAGAAAAGACGGAACATTTATGTGCGGACGTCGACTCCTGGAGCCCAGAAGAGCGGATGGTTCGTCACATTACCTCGTCGATGAAGCTGATGAGGCAAAACAAAGGTTCTTGAGGTACTTTGACTGGGCTGCTGTGAAGCACTACGTGGTTGACATTCTGGTGGAAAATTGGGCAAGCGGCACTGTAAATTCTTATCACAACAATTCATCATGGGACGAAGAAGTCGAGCTATACGACATCCGAGGTGTGTATCTCTGACCTCATCCCATCTTCGCACCAACTAACATGGGCACAGACTACATCTCCGTTGTTGTCTCTGGTGTCCTCTCCAAATCGCACCAGCTCAACAAGCTTAGCGTCCGCCTGTGTCTTGCGGACTTCGCCTGGGACCACTCTCAGATCCTCGCCAACACAAAGCTCATCGTCGGCCCCTTCGAGTCGTTGCGAAACGTCCGCAAGCCCCAAATTATTGGCATATCAACAGGGAAGCCGAATCACAATGCAATGCTTACTGTTCAGCGGCCCATATCCACAAACGGAAACAGAGCGCCAATCTGTTCAGTCCCGCCTTTGCCGATGCATACGTTGCTACTCATTCCCGGCATGCCGGACTTTGACGGTTATGCAAAAGATTGGACGAGGTGGATATCTAGCAGTAACTCTTGCGCAATGACACCCAAGGCGCCAATTCGAGGCATGTTCACCGAGTTTAAGAATTTCTACACCCATCTGGCAAATCTGGTTCCAGAGGTCACATACATATCCGGCCGGCACGCATTCTTACACCGCGCACGTGTAGCACGAGAGCAAGAAAACGTCGAGAGTTTCAGATCTCTGAGGAATGAGCTCATTGCGTACTGGTACACCTATCTTGAGCGGGAAGAAGCGAAGAAGAAAGCCATGGAGAACACTCTGGCCAGGATGTTGGAATCAGATGTGTATCCGAGTCATGAGTTGGATAGCGTGTCGCGGAGTAGTTCCAGAACGGTGGCGAGCTCGTCACGCTCGCCAAAAGACACAATTCCTCAGACGCAAAAACGACCAGCTGCCCTGTTCCACGACCCTGGGTCCTCTTCAGAGCGGAAGAGACCTTTACAGGTGCCAGTTTCAGACGCATCGGCCGTATCTCAACGCCGCTCTCAAACCAACAGCTACTCGAACCCTCGAGCACATCGGCCAATCGATTCCGTAGACGTCGGCTGTTTTGCACACGTCAATCTCAGCTCAGATTGGTATGGCGAGGCTGGCCCGTCGACGAAGAAACGTCGGATCGATTCCGGGTTCGTTGAGATGGAGGTCGAGGAGAGGAGCCCAAGCACGATTACGGAAGTCGAGGAAGAGGTGGCTTATGTTGGGAAGGGCAAGGGCAAGATGGGCGCCAGGGAAGTAATATACATCGACTGAATAGTGATTCTGGGCACGGCCTATGGAAAGGAAAGGGTTTTGAAGGACATGTTTAGCAAGCTTGCCATAGCCCTGGAAAATGCATTGCCTTAGGCTCAGCCTCTTGTTCTTATGCAAGCAACAAGTGTGAATGTCGGTGGAAAGGTGGAGCCGGCAGCAGCCAATGACAGAGCTCGTGATACCCACACTGCGCCAAGGCCGATGTTTCTCGAACTGAGATGCCGAGGTCATCTATAATTTGCCTTTGCCATCACCGCTCCATACCAGTCGCACCTCAATCAACCCAATTCAACTCTCACCAACTCATCAATCATCATGGCCCGTCAACGTGGAGGATCTGCCCCTCGCCGGCCCACTGCGCCCGTCGCAAAGCCCGCGACCACTCCCCAGGCCCGCCCTGCTTCCACTGCTGCTGCTCCGCCAGCTCAGGCCCCCCCCGCGCCAGTGCAGGCCCAGGCGCCTACACCCCAGGGACCTGGTCTGTTCGGACAGATGGCATCGACTGCTGCGTAAGTGACACAGCTCTTGGGACTTGAAGCCTCAACATGCCACTTCACCACCAAAGTACACATGACTAACTCCAATGCAGCGGTGTCGCAGTAGGATCCTCCATCGGCCACGCAGTCGGCGGCTTCTTCAGCGGCGGCGGCTCCTCATCCGAGCCCGCCGCAGCGTCGCCCCAGGCCACCGACTTCTCCCAGCAACACCAGAGCGCCACCCAGATGCAGTCGACCGGCGCATGCGGCACCGACGTCAACAACTTCCGCAAGTGCATGGACGAGAACCAGGGCAGCTTGACCATCTGCGGATGGTACCTGGACCAGCTCAAGGCGTGCCAGGCTGCCGCTGGTCAGTACTAGAGAATTGGGAGGGATACTGCATATGCTTGAGATGATAGCGAGCGAATCGATATTGCATCTGGATCGGCGTATGTATAGTATTGCGAATGCACAAGAATCACTGCTCTCGCCATGGCCAATCTGCTTTTGTGCCTGAACGTGTGTATTGAACATGACTAGATATACCGAGCTGCCCATTAGCTCACTGCACAAAGTCAACTCCAAGCCAATGTTATGCAGCAATTTTACAGCAAAATACTTCAAATCCATACCATGACCGCGCAGATCTTCGACATGATCACCGTCTTCCAAATCATTTGCTATCACGCTTGTCATCAGCCGCGAGACGATTGGCTACAGTCAAATGCAGGTGTATGTCGGATGCGGGAACTGTCTTTCGGAAGAGCTTCCGCCACCTCAAATGCGGCTGCTAGCCTCACGAACTGGAATCAACGACACGCTACCCCGCATTACCCCAAAGCACCAGATCTGGACTTTAACGTTTGTGGGATGATTGACTCGGCGAGATGGAAGCTAATGGTGCTGGGTGAGATGTATTAAAGGCGATGGGCGCGCCTCGAGGCCTCAATGTTAGAGAACTGAAGCAGCAATATCCACTTTCAAGATGAACGGGACAAGGATCGAAACATGCCCCATGGGGCACCACCGAATTCAAAACATCCACAATGGCCAAGTTCCCAGTGGCACCGTCAAAGCCGGCGGACAGGATAAGAAAGCCCCTGGGATATACATCAAATGGGACGCTCCAGGCGTCGAAACCATCCAGCCCGGCGAGAAGGAAAAGATCCAAGACGTGTCTGACCAATTCAATCGTTTTCAAATGATGAATTTCAACGAGCACATGCACTGTCTGCGCGGCACGCATCTCAAGACCCAAGGCGTAAGTTGGAGAAATACATTGACAGTGACGAAGCGATGCATACTAACCCCTTCCCTTTCCAGTGCGTAATGGGCAAATTCGTCGTCCACGACAACCTCCCCGCTCACCTCGCCCAAGGCATGTTCGCCAAACCAGGCTCCTACGACGTAATCATGCGCTACTCGTCGCTCACGCCCAAAATCGTGCCCGACAACGCGCCCGCGCCGCGCGGCATCGGAATGAAGGTCTTTGGCATCGAGGGCGAGAAACTCTGGGGCGAGGACAAGAAGACGCAGGACTGGACGTTTAACAACTACCCCGTCCTGGAGCTGCGCGATCCCCAGACGACATATGAGATTGCAGACTCGCTGGAGCGCAATTGGAATGATTTGGCGACGTTTGCGGAGGAGCAGAGTAAGAGGGTGGATGCGGACGTGGCGACTTTGGGCGGGCAGTTGCCCAGGCAGCATAGTACGTCTTACACATTTCCCTCCTTCTGTACTTGACATGTGTGGAGCTGACAATGTCACAGTGGCCGCGATGCCCGAATACTCGCAATCCGCGTACCGCCATGGCGCCAACGTCGCCAAATACGGCGTCTTCCCGCTCAGCCAGGCGCAGAAGGATCTCGTAGACACCGACTACACGGACAACGATCCAATCAATATCATCTCGCAGTCGTTGCGCCAATTCCACATGGCCAACAAAGCCACATACTCCTTCTGCGCGCAGATGCTGCAGGACCTCGACGAGCAGCCCGTCGACGACATCGGCATCGAGTGGGACCCCAAGAAATACCCCTTCGAGCAGATTGCCACCCTCGAGTTTGAGCCCCAGGATTCGTGGCTGCCCGAGTTTCGCACGTGGTGGGATGATCGGATCACGGTGAACAGCTGGCATGGGTTGAAGGAGCACCAGCCGCTGGGCAGCACGAACCGCATGCGCAGGGTGGTGTATGCCGAGTCGAGGAAGTTGCGGCTGAGGGTGAATGGGTATAGGGATTACGTGGAGCCGGCGGGTTTGGGCGAGGTACCGATCAGGCTAGCAAATGGGTGTACATAACTTACATATAGAAATACTATGGATAGCTTCTTGGGCTAAGTCGGTCTCCAAAGGCGCGCTGCCTACACGTCGCGCACCAGGACCATCGCACCACTTCACCTGCAAAACGATCACTCCTACCTATTATATTCCTCAAAAGCCGAAAGCAGCTCCCCTAACGTCTCGCCTGCATCCCACTGTCCGAAGCGATCCTACCCCTTAACGCGTCACAGCTCTCAGTTCGCAAACCCCGAACCGTCGACGAGCCCGCTCCCTCGATCAAAACCCTTGCCTAACGCACGAACCTACGCGCTTCCCGTCTCATGCCCGAGAAGCAAGAGACCACAATCTTCGATATGATGAAGGAGCGTGTGCAAGAACAGGCTATAGACTAGGGAAGTCTTAAATTCCTTGCAGCCGGTGGATTAGGAGTTAAAATATGCAATCGATGAGGAAAGAATATTAAAGGAGTTCCACGGAGAGGGAATCGACGTTGAGCGTCGAGCACTCGAACGTCTTGGGCTACATACCAATATTGTAAGATGCTTAGGTGCAACACACGACGGCCTTATTCTTGAACGTGGTAAAACCGTTCGAACACTGATTCAAGGAAGCGAAGCAAACCAGATCCCGTTACACACAAAAGTTCGCTGGCTACATGAAGCTGCAGAGGGAACGCGATACATGCACAACAAAGGCATAGTTCATGCTAACATTGGATGTCACAATTGGATTGTAGTTCAAGACCGCCTAAAGATTATCGACTTCGAAGGCAGTAGCATTGATGGAGAAGATGCAGGAGCCTGCTATGAGTGGTTTAGTTGTAAGGAATCTTCTCCGAGAATTAGCCGGAAGACTGATATCTTCGCTTTTGGCTGCGCGATATACGAAGTCATAACAGGCAGACAACCATACGACGAACTTTTTCTATTTGAGGATTGAATGATCCGTGTCAAAAAGCTATATGCTAAGAATCGATTTCCAGATGTTGAAAATATACTGTTGGGTACATTGATGCAGGGTTGTTGGAATGGTGCTTTCGATTCTATGGACGAAGTTCTCTAAGAACTTCCAGCTAGCTTGCAAGCTACGAGGAAAGTAAACCCTGGCTACTGGGATTTGAAACCGGTTATGCTCAATGCCTTGAGGTCATTGGGTATTTGTTGAGCGCTTAGAGATATGCTAGCTAAGAGATATCTTTAAGGACCATGCATGACATAGTATCCATTGTATTCTATCAACACTTTCCTTCCAGGTTCCTTCCAGGCTAGTTGCTTAACCATGAAGGTCATGCTATTTGTCTAGTCAGATGATTCCATGTAGACGAAGCTGGATCATACGTGGAGTTCTCACATCTTGGTCCTGGCTTCGGAGAATCGTCACATCTCTGATGAAGACGTTTTACAATCTTATGTTGAGCTGGCAATCGACACTGGGAATAGACAATATCTGCTGTAGTATACCGGCACATAGTGAGGGAGTGTGGTAGAAAAGCTAGGTTGGAGAGCAGCACGGCTCAAGTAAACTTGGTTGCCCCGCAGCTCACCTGTGTATATACCCCCCAATACTATTGCGGTCTAGCTCACTGCTTATTATTTCCATACCTCTCCATACCTCTCCCTATGGCCTGTGTGCCGTCACGCGATGATAATGCTAGCTAAGCGTTATGAAATACGACACAGCTCCCTTCGTTCTTCCATTATATAATTTGTATCAAGTTACTGCAGTTTTTGGTCAACCCACTCCAAGCAATCTTCAGCTAAATCACAACATACTTTTTTCGATCGGTCACCTGACTGTAAGCACCGGCAAAGATTTGTCAGCCCTGGTTGCTTCCATCGTATTGTCGAACCACGCAATAGGGTGCTGCCGACTCGCTCGTTGCAGAATGAAGAAGTGAAACCTTGGGACTCTCGTCAGCACGGCAAAAGCACTGGGAGTGCATGTAACTAGCCATGTTACTTGCTATCAGGCGGCATCACTTACGCTTCGTGCATCAATACTCGTATGTTTTCCGCTGTCACCACGCGCCGTCATGTGTCTGCCCCTGATTGAGGAAGAACGCCTCCGGACGCGACAACCTCATTCGATCTTCTTGCTGCGAATCCTTGGATAAAGCCAAGTGGCTAAGCAAATGGCCTTTGCGACGCAATGCATTGCATTCGAATCAGCGAACTTCTAGAATCATGGACTTGTGTGAATACAGAGGTTTGGTCCTGGGCTACAGTACAGGTGTTCATCCTTGATTAAAGGTCGCGCTATTGGTATATCCAAAATTTGTCTCCACATCCAAAGTAGTTCATATGATCTTAGGATATCAAATACGATTGATATTGGTTGCCAGCGTACGAAATCTGCGCTGTCGAGGTGTTTCGCAGACATATGGAGTCGTTAAGGGCGCTTTTCATTTCATATAAGCATCTGTGGAGATGGGCAATCAGACCGTGACACGTGCCATAGTCTCCTTGGCCTCCTTGTCTTTCTTTCGTGCCCCCCGCTCCGCCTTCCTCATCTCCCTTAGATCTGGTGGCTTCTCGATCCCCAATCTTGTTCTCAGCTGATCGATGTCTGTCTCTAGTTCTTCTTCCCAATATATGTTGATGAGGTCGTCGCTTTGTGCTCCATTCCTGGTCGCCCATGGCCCGTATATATCCCAGAATCTCCTCCATTCGGCCTTCTTCAGGGTGAACGCACTGAACACTGCCAATCCGGTCATCGGAAGACCTGTGTTGGCGAACTCGAATGCTTTGAGCGCAACTTCGCCCTCACGAAAGACTGGTAACCCAACCAGCGCGTGGTAGAAATCGTGACACTCTCGATATCTTTGCATGACGTATGCGCATTCTTCGTCGTCTATGTATTGTACGGTCGCTCGCGTGTCAGGGGAGACACCTTCGCGGTCGAGCCAGAACGCATACGCATAGCCCAGTGTATTTGATGGTAACTTGCGCAAGCGTGGAATGTCGAGGGATGTGGATGTCAGTCGCGGTCGGTCGCGTAGAATTCGGCGCCCTGTAGGGTTCGAAAGCATGCGATCACGAAGCTTGTATATGAAGTAAGGCTGAGCAGTGGCTTCACCAAATGAGGCAATGAGGTCTGAGCGCGTCAATCAATTGGTACCTATCGTAGCAGGCAGGGCAGCTCACCAGCACGCCGAGGGTCTAAAAAGCTCCCAAGGCCTGATCCGACTGCAAGGCCCAGTCTCTCTGTGATGGTCAATGGTATGTGTCCTTCATAGTTAGGTGGTGGTCGATTGAGCACCGAGAAGCAGCGCGCATGACGTCGCAGCATGCATTTCGAGGGCGTTGATATTGGCCTAGCCAGCTTCCGTAAGTCTCTAACACATACTCCCTTTGCCATGATGTGCCTAGGATAAGTTTGAAGCTCGGTAAGGTCAGACGTGATGGATGACGCGATGGTCTCCTCGTTATCGATAAGAAAATGGCGCCACACGCACCAGCCACAGCATATCATTTGCTGGATGATGACTCCAAATATTTGTATCTCTACACTCTCGACAACTCTTTCGCTGGTCAGTGAGATACTGCCTTCACAATTGATTGCCGTGTGTCAAACACAAAAGCTTCAATTTTAATCTAATCGCCATCTGGACCAAGAGGCCTTCACCATGGCCGCAGCACTCGATCCCGGAGAACAACATACCAAGTTTGTCGCATGGGCCGAAGAAAATGGTGTTGACATCAACGGAATTGCCCCAGCTAAGTTCGCGGATCGTGGGATGGGTATTGTAGCGGCCAAAGACATCAAAGTATGTTCACCCCCACTCTTAACACAGAAGTACTTCACTTCTCCCCATCAACCAACTACTAAGCTTTCAAGAAAGGAGACCGCTTAGTGCATGTTCGGAATACATCTCTAGTGCACCTTGCACTGCCCACGATTCGGAAACTCAAGCTTCCCGAAAATGTCCCCGTTCATGGCAGGTTGGCTGCTGCCCTGGCACTCTGGTACTCAGATAAAGAGCACCAACAATACACACTCTGGCATGATGTATGGCCGACCGATTCCGACTTCTGTGCTACTATGCCATTCTATTATGCCAAGGATCTTCAGGACCTCCTCCCTCATACCGCTACGCTTCTGCTGAACAACCAACGCACCAAGCTGGAGAAGGACTGGAAAGATCTTCACCCGCACATTCCTGCAATTTCAAAGGATCTGTTCACATACACTTGGCTCATAGTCAACACGCGAACCTTCTACTGGGATTACCCTGATCTACCCAACTCGCATCCGCGCCTACCAAAGAAGCGGAAGCAGCTCACGGGCGATGACTGCTACGCCATGTAGCCATTCATGGACTACTTCAATCACTCCGATGTAGGATGCGACCCAGAGAGCGACAGCAAAGGCTACAGCGTCACCGCAGATCGCGAATACAAGGCCGGCGAAGAAGTTTTTTGTGGGCTACGGAGCACACACGAACGATTTCCTGCTTGTGGAGTACAGCTTCATCCTCAACAGTAACTGGAACGATGCTATTCCCCTCGATCATCTTCTTCTACCTCTTCTCAGTAGCGATCAAGCGGATGCTCTGAAAGAAGATGGGTTTCACGGTAACTATACCCTCTTCACGAAAGCGCCTACGATATGTCACCGCACGCAGGCAGTACTTCGGCTGCTTCTGCTAGACAACAAGCGCTACTCCACTTTTGTCGGTGGTGACGATGGCGGAAGCAAGGATCAAGCGCGCGTCAACGACTATCTCGCAGGCATACTTACCAAGTATCCGCGGCAGATCATTGAAATACGTGAAGAGCTGGAGCGGCTGGAGGTCAGAAGTAATGGGGAGAGTCGCAAGAGTGGACAGTCCAAGATCACCAAGCTCGAGAAGAGCTTAGTCGAACCTGAGCATTGAGATGTTTTGCTGCGGAGATGGAAACAGATTCGCAACCTTGTTAACACCGCAACTGGCAATCTACAAGCATAGCTCGTTTGCGGACATCTTACAGTGTTGAATTCGGGCAAGTTTTCAGCTTGGAGTGAAACAGCTTCTTTCCAGGTTAGCGGCGGCGACCGAGAATTTAATGCTGAAACTGCATGAGTCACAGAAGCGGGAACTGCATGGAGTTGGTATACGGTGGATCGCATGAGATACTTCATGGGCCGACCTCGAAGCAATGCTCTTACGTTGAATTGGTAGAAAGTAATTAGCAGAATGTGATGCTCATGCGAGAAGAGTACTAAATTCGACATTGGTCATACGAGATAATGGTCAAAGATTCAAAGATGTTTATGAAAATCAGAGGCTGATAGAAGCGCTCAACGAACTTCGACAGAAGCACGCTTCTTACCTCGTCCCAACCACTCACTTCACGTCCGTTTTTGAAGGAACATATTCTCGCTGACAGTATTCGCTTTTGCATTCGTTGCAGGTCTATATCATGTATCCTGAATAATCATGAACCGAAACCAAACACCCATCCATGCCGTGCACGCCTCCCAAGCCCATCTACAACTGCGTCAACAGACCCTGGCTCTCCAAGAGCAAGACGATCTGATGAACCGCAGTCCTGACGTTGGTCTTGGAAGTGTCAACGATCAGGTCCGCGTTCTCAGGCGCCTCGTATGGGTCGTCAACACCAGTGAAGCCCTTGATCTCGCCGGCGCGCGCTTTCGCGTAGACACCGCGCTTGTCCGTCTTCTCCGCGTGGTCAAGCGGCGTGGCGACGTGTACGAGGAAGAAGGATCCGAATCTCTCAACGGTTTCTCTCGCCTGCTGTCGAGACTTCTGGAACGGCGCGATGGGGGCAACAATGGCGGCGGCACCAGCCTTGGTAAGCTCTGAGGCAACAAAGGCGATGCGCGCAATGTTCTTGTCACGATCTTCTCGCGAGAAGCCGAGCTCGGAGGAGAGTTCTGAGCGGACGGTTTCGCCGAGGAGGAGGGATACGGAGCGGCCTCCTTGCTGGTTCAGTGTGACGTTGAGGGCGCGGGCGATGGCGTCTTTGCCGGAGTTTTGGTAGCCGGTGAGAAAGACGGTGAAACCTTGCTGGTTGCGAGGAGGATGCGATTCACGCAGGACCTTGACGACTTCGGGGTAGGAGAACCACTCTGGAATCTCCTGGCCTGTTCGGAGACGCTTGCGGAGTTCTGCATGTGATGTTAGTATCTGCTGTATCGTGAAAGGTCAAGCTCAACGTACCAGTTCCCGAGATATCCAGGGTCTTGATGTCCTTTGCAACCTCGTCCTTGGGCTTGTACTCGTCCGAATCGGGCAAGTAGGTCATCTGCTGGAAGGGAACGACCTCAATACCCAGCTCGTCCCTGTACTTCTCGACCGCATCCTGAGCATCGTAGGGGCCGTAGAAATCGACGCCCTTGGAGTTCTTTCCAGGACCAGCGTGGTCACGACCAACAATAAAGTGGGTGGCACCGTGGTTCTTGCGGATGATAGCGTGCCAGATGGCCTCACGGGGACCACCCATACGCATAGCAAGGGGCAGCAGAGCAAGGACAGCCATGCCGTTGGGGTAACGGGGCATCAGTGCCTGGTAGACACGGACACGGGTGAAGTGGTCAATGTCACCAGGCTTGGTGAGGCCGACAACGGGATGGATGAGGACATTGGCCTGGCGGGCGCGGGCAGCGCGGACAGTCAGCTCACGATGAGCGCGGTGCATGGGGTTCCTGGTCTGGAACGCGACGACCTTCTGCCAGCCCAGCTTGTCGAAGTGCAGACGCAGTTCGGCAGGCGTATACCGCAGACCGACATAGTCGTAGTGCTCTAGGCGGTCAATCGCCTCGACCTTGCCACCAACGTAGAATTCCTTCGCAGTGTGGTGGAGGTACTTGACTGCTGGATGCGCCTCGTCGTTGTCACCAAAGACCTCCTTGGCCTCCTTGACCTTGTCTGGCTTGTAGATGTCGTCGACGGTGATGATAGCGAGGTTGCGGTCGTCGCGCGAATCACGCAGCGCAATGCGCGCGCCGGCTTTTACGCCCACCTCATCAATGGTCTCTTTCGAGACATCAAGAGTGATGGGAATGGAGAAGAGGTTGCCATCAGCGAGGCGGTTTTCAGCAACAACGCCGGTGTAGTCCTTCTCGTTCATGAAACCTGGTGAGGCCTGTCAGGCGCCGCTCAAAGCAAACAGGGCAAACACGAGGGGCACCAGCGCCGAACTCTGCCCCGCGCTTGTGCAGGAACATGGCGATGACGACTTACCCTCCAGCGGCGAAAATCCTCCATTCAAGATGAGCTCCAGATCGCAAAGCTGCCTGTCGGAGAGGACAATCGCGGGCAATTTCTCAGCCTCAGCATAGAGCTCCTGTCTCCTGGGCGCGTCGCGCGCAATCAAGTCCTTGAGGACTCCGCCTGTCGCATATCGTCAGCATTCATTCCGTGCGCCGCAGAAACTTTGCAGAGCCTACCATGTGGGGGGTTGGCCATATTTTTCGGAATTACTAGTAAAAGAGTTCAAAAGTGTATTCGAAAGTATTCGTGATCTGAAAAGGCCTGCAGATGTTCCTATCTAGCAAGGTCTTGGTGGCCGTGTTGGGTGAAGTATTGTTCGGGTGCCAAAGGCGTGTGTGAGAGCAGTCAGATTCTGCGCGCCCTGGGCCTTTTATTCCTGGATCAAGGCTCTGTTTGCCTTTTGTTGACCATTTACGGATCTGGTCCTATGCAAAGACTAAGACTAGGGCGCAAGCGCGTGGGGATGTATGGGTCGGTAAATCCTTGGAAGCGATTGCGCAATTGCACGAGGTAGTAACATCTCCGGGCGTTCGCTGGAATGACACCGGTAATGAGTGACGTGGGGCCACGTCGATCTTGTGTAGTTTAGAGTATCACGAGTACACATTGTGCATTTATTTGTAAATATCTGATTGTTGAGCTTGCAGCTCCTATGTGGTATCTTCGCCCCGTCATGCTATGGTTGGTCTCCAGTGGAGAATGCTATCATCTTGTATCGTATCCAAAGATCCCAAACGCCGTGCTAATGCTCGAGGAAATAAAACAAATTAAAGTCAAGAGTTACGCTACTGCGCAATGAACACCTTTTGGAGAGCATCGCTCAGAACCTCCTGCTGCTTCTTGAGCTCCTGCTCGCGCAGAAACTGGGCGTAGCGCGACTTTGGGTTGTGGATACCACACTCGGTCTTCGCCTTGCCCTTCCAGCGTCCTGATCGCTCATCTTCACCTGCTGCTACTGGCTGGGTGGAATGCCAGTCACCAACACTCTTGTATCCTTGGTCGAGAAGGTCGTTGTATGGAACATCGTTGGCGTCAACGTACGCCTTGACCTGGGCAAAGCTCCAGTTGGCCAATGGGTTGATCTTGATGAGGCCATCCTCGGTGACTTCGACAATGTCCAGGTCGCCACGTTGGGCGCCTTGGCTGCGACGGCGTCCAGTCAGAACCGCCTTGACTTGGAGATCAGAGTAGGCGCGCTCGGCAGGTTCGACCTTGGCAACGTAGTCGTAGAGTTCGTCGTTGGTGTCCCAGAGCTTGTTGCCATGCTTCTTGGTGAAGTCGTCGACGCTGTCGCAGCCGGCGGGTTTATAGACGTGGACCGGGGTTCCATAACGTCTTCGCACCTTGTCAACAAGCGCGTAGGTCTCATCGAAGTGGTAGAGTGTGTCGAGGAAGATCAAGTCAATATTGTGGTTTAAGGGTCCCTCAAGCTTGGAGAGCATGTCGACGGTGACCAGACCGGTGAGACCAAAGGCAGTAGTCTGGTAAAGACCAGGGAACGTCATGATGCACCATTTCAAGATTTCTGATCAAGTCAGTGACTGCTTCATCAGCCAACAGACTGAGCTACGCACCCTGTGGTTCAAGCTTCTGCAACTGAGCATTGACGAATTTGAGATGTGGCTTGCTGAAGTAGACTTCCGCAAGACCATCCTGGCTTGAGGCGGCTGAGGCATATCCAGACTCACTTCCCATGGTGGGAGAGGGAGGGTACTGCTCCTTGTTGTCGAATAGCTGTGACGACATCTTCGAGGTGTGGGGGTTGTGTATTTGTATTAGCTTGTGCAGAAAGGTTCAAGTTGAAAGAATGGTGGCTTGAATTCCTATGAAGGCTTCGCAGAAGAAATATGCTGTAACCCGACTGCTGCGTTCTGGAGATGGAGAGGTCCTCTACGATTCCGGCCTCGAGTATATATTTGGGCGCCGCCATCGGCTCGCTTTGTCACCCTTCTCCGCAAGGTGTGATGGCTGGCAACGAAGACGTGCGATCACGCAATTCGCGCTAGCACTTCAAGGAGCAAAACTCTTTTCAGCAGACTTATGTAAGGTCACTGAGCCAATCAATCGGCGGCAGCAATGAGATCTGACAGATCTGGTGCCTGTGCATCATGCAGTCTGCGGCTGTTGCGTAGTTGCAAATCATCCGTTGCGTCCATGTTTTGTCATCGGCGTCATGCCTTGGCTTCGGACTTTGTCTGGCGATTGCGGACGATGATGACAATTTGGAGTAGAAATCTTCAGCTGTGACTCGAGCAAGCATCCAAACGTGGTCGCCTATGCCATACTCTTTGAGCTTCCATCTCTTTTGACGTCTTCGTGAGTCCTGTCGCAGTTTCCGGTGGCACGTCGGCGAACTGTTCGGGCCATCGGCAACTCCGGTTGGTCGCTTCTTCGGCATCTCGTAGCGGTACGGCGCGAAACACGATGCAGCATAATGACCTATAATTGACTGTTAGCGTGCATCGCATGGTGGAGTATATATCGACCATCAACACGTACCCTGAGCTGAGCGCTGGTATGGGACGAAGCCTAGACTCCCTCCAGCTTTGCGTGCCGTGGGGTTAGCAAATTCTGCTTTGTTTGAAGCCGAACGCTCTCAATGGTCGTCATTTCTCGAGCATAGGGATTGGAAAGCGAACGACGTCTTCATTTTTCGAAGACGATGATGGCGGATGGCACATATCGTGAGTCGTGAAGGTGGGGTTTTTTTCGCGGGTACGCTTATTCTTGAAGTCCTGCCCGGCTGTTCTTTAAACCGCGCTTTTCCGAACTGAGGCCGATGGCCACCACGGTGTGTTGAGCTCGACGTCGATTGGGCTGGGACCTCGCTGCTTGCCCGACTGGAGCAATCATATCACTTTGGATGCTGGCATCGCAATCGATGTTGGGTACTTGATTCTTCACTGAAATTGCAAATGAAATCGGGTATGAGTAGATGCAGCAACTCGCTCTTCACGTGGTGTTAGAAGAGACTGCACCTGAAGTTGAGATACACTATTAATATCTAGGTACGAGGTTTAGAGAAAAGGTAACCACTAAAAAACATTGACCATCCATCGCATCCGACACTATCCACCACTATCCAATCTCTAAAACAACAAATGTCAAACATAGTTCAACTCAGCCACGCCCCCAACCAAGACCCCAGCGACCCTTCCGTCCAGAGGAGTCGTGACCATATTGCTGTGTATCCTGTCCCTGCAGAGTCTGGGCTCTCTGCTGCTTCGATGATGGCTTAGGCTCTTTTCCCCGTCCGAAGATGCTTGCGGCTCTCTTCTGCGAACCTGGAGGCTTTGACCGCGGCTGCTGCTGACGTCCAGCGTCCGCCTTTGCAGCTGGTGGTCTGTCGCGTTGCTCTTTTCCACCAAGGGCCATTGCTGGCCTCTTCGGAGGGGCCTTGGAACTCTCTGGTGCTGATCCAGAGGCTCGTCTGGAGGCTGCCCTGCGATCTGGTGCTGATGTACGCGGTTGCTTTGCTGCTTGTGGTGGTGGAGACTCTGAGCTCTCGAGGGAGGTTCCGATGCTGGATTCATCGTCGTATTCACGAGAGGGACTGTCATCTTGGCCTTCTGACGAAAACTCAGAAGAGGGATCTTCCGAGCTTTCTTCTGAACTGGGTTCGGATTGCTGCTCTGGCTCCTGTCTTGGCTGTGGTCTGCGCGGGGTTTTACGTCTTGGTTCTTCCTCTTCTTCCGACTCGCTAGGGGCATGTCTGCGGGGAGGCCTTGAGAAAGTCTCATCTCGCGGCTGCGGGCGCGGGCGAGAGGGTTCCTCGTGAATTTGCGGCCCACGCGAAGGTAGGTGCGCTTGAAGCCAGTGAGGGTCCTTCTCTTGGTGACGAGGAGCTTGTTGCGCTGGAGGTTGACGGCGAGCGGGTGGCGGCGTTTGGCTACGAATGGGCTGCTGGCGAGGAACGTTGCGAGGGGGGGCCTCTGATCGAGCTCGAGGCTGGACTTGCGGGTATTCTCTTCGAGGCGGTCGGTATTCTGGCTGAGCTCGGACTGGATACTCTCGCCGGACTGGTGCTGGCGGATACGGCTCCCTTCTGACAGGCGCGGGCTGGTATACAACTGGCGCAAGTCGTGGGTAGTAGTCATCCTTTCGAGCATAGATGGGGGCTTCTCGAATGGGGTAGTCGTAGTCGCGGGGAGGGTAGTACTCGCGAGGCGGTAATGGCTCGCGGGCGTAAACGGGACGGTATGGCTCCTGTCTAGGTGGGTTGACATAACCCCTTGGCCTTTGTAGCGTTCCCCCAGGAGGTCCTCGTGGTCCTGGTGCTGCGTGTCGAAAGGGAGGAACGAAGTGCCTGTCCCGATGAGGCTCAGGGTTGTGGTGCTGGACCGGCAGTGCTTGCTCTTTTGGCTTCGTGCCCCAACCCAAGAACCTACGCTTCTTTGGCTCTGCCTCCACTTTAGGCTTCGGTGGTGGTGTCTGTGTATCTGGACGAGTCCATTTTGGTGTCTCGCGAGGTGGATAAGCAGGAGCTGCAGGATGCTGCTCTTCAGGTGGGTAATTAGGAACCTTTTTGTGCCGTCTTTTGGCAGGCGCAGAAGGTTTCGCGTCCTTCTCTACTGGCTGCGGAGGTGCAACCTCAATCCCCGGGGCTACACTGACACTGCGTGGTCGTGCAGTCTGTGAGCGTGGAATGGTCAATACTCTGGGGACACGGTCGTCAATTTCAGGATCGAAACGAGGTTTTGAACGTGCTAAAGGGGGTCCGAGAGACTCTGGGTCCCTCGAGAGGAGTGCTGTTGGAGCTCTATCGACCCTACCAGGCTCAGTCTCGGGTATGGCCTCTTCTAGAATTGTAGGTCGCCTCTCTGAAACAGGCTGTACCGTATCCAGCTCAGGTGTCTCCGACGGCTCTCCTTCATATAGTTCTGGCGAAGCTGAAGGAGCCTCGGCTGCAATTGCTGGTAAGGCGTTGTAAACATCGTAAGCAGCAAGTGGCTCGTCAAGTAGGGATGTGTGCGCAGATTCGGACTTTGTAATTGATCCCTCCTGTGGCTCGGTTTCCGGCTCAGGTCGGTCAAAATCGATGAGTGGTTCATGCGCCGACGACAAACTGGATTGCTCTTGGGATTCGGCCAAAATCTCGGTTTCCTCTTTCACAAGAGGCTTATCCATAGTCGGCCTTCTCGTTGGCCACCTCGACTGCAACACTGGCGGAGGCGCCTGCTCCCTTGCTGTAGGCTGGCGCAAAACACTCGTGGGCTGTCGGGTAGGTTGCCTCAACACGTGCTGTGTCGGCACGCGCGAAACCCACCGAGACTTTGCTTGTAGCACAGGCTCTGGCTCGGGTTCAGACTCAGAGTACAGCTCTGTATGGATAGATGACGATGCCGAAGAAGGTACAGAATCTGCAAGCTCAGGACCGACTGTGATCGCTCTCTCGATCCGCGTTGTTACACGATGTGTGGCGGCGTGGGGCATTTGTTCAAGAACTTCTGGCTCAGGCTGCACCGGCTCAACAACTGTCACTCGACGTGTCGGGGCTCGTGTTGGCGGAGCTGGTTCCGTGCGCCGACCAGTCGTTTGTCGCGAAGGTGGTAGAGAGGTTGCTGGTGGCTCTGTAGGCTGTCGAGTCATTTGCCTCGATGGCGGAAGTGGGACTGACTGTGACTCTGTCGCCTGCCGGGTCAATTGCTTTGAAGGCGGAAGCGGTATTGATTGTGGCTCTGTTGCCTGCCGGGTCAATTGCCTTGAAGGCGGAAGCGTTATTGATTGTGGCTCTGTTGCCTGTCGAGTCAATTGTCTCGAAGGTGGAAGAGGTATCGCTTGCGGCTCCGTTGGCTGTCTTGTCAGTTGTCTCGAAGGTGGCAGAGGGAGCATCACTGGTTCCGTCAGCCTTCGTGTAGGTTTTCGGGTGGCGACTCTCGAAAGCGGCGGATCCTCTGGTGTGACTGGATCAGGATCAGACATGACTGTCGGCCTCCTCGAGGGTATTGGCGTTGCTATCTCGAAAGGAGCATGCCTTTCTGTAAAGGTTGGCTGATGAGAGACGTTTGTAGCGCGTCTTGAGACTGATGGTGATGATCTGACAGTGGTCTGACGGCGCAGCTGAGGTTCA
>Ga0265780_10002875_pt1 | contig 23019 bp, 25 predicted proteins | sample P1T30metagenome_FD_192432 | JGI IMG/M metagenome (GOLD analysis project Ga0265780, IMG submission 192432) | Plant litter microbial communities from East Loma Ridge, Irvine, California - P1 T30 | ecosystem: Environmental > Terrestrial > Plant litter > Unclassified | place: USA: California... | reverse complement strand
AGAATTACCAATAATTCCAATAACAAGAGGTCTTAATAAAAATAAAAAAGACGTTAGCTATCATTATGAATTAGGCAAACTTTCTACAAAGAGAAATATTCACGATTTTGAATTTTTTAGTTCTCTTTTAAAATCCAAATGTGATAATTGTAAAGTTTTAATTGAGCTAAACTATATGCAAGAAAACTTAAATAATGATATTGAATATTATTGTGCATATAAATATCTAAGATATCTGTTGAAAAATTAAAAATAAATCTTTCACAGTCAATTTACTTCGGAATGACAAAAAAGGATATTTATTATGCTATAAAAAATTACCAATCATTCAAATCTCCCTCATGAAAACTTCATCACGCAAAATCATTACCAAGGTTCCAACCATCATCAAACCTAACAGGTTTTAAAAACCTGTTAGGTTTAGGATTAAAAAAAATACTTAAAATAAAATGCAAGAAAACATAAAAGATGAACTTTTAAAAATAGCCGAAGAGTATGTGCTAAATAACACTGGAGATCATGTTGAAGTTAGTGACACAGAAGATTATGATGAACTCTTTGTTTTTAGCTACCAAGCAAAAGATAAGAAGGTGAGACTTGTGGGACAAGGTCCAATAGTTATTGTAAAGAAAGATAAAAGAATATTTGAATATGGAAGTAGTACAGGCTATAAAGAAGCTCTCATTGAAGTAACCAATAAATTAAACAACGAAAGATTGATAAGACTTTTTTATAAAAATTACAATATCCAAAGCAACAATTATGATTTAGTAATCAATGAAATATATAAACTAGACGAAGGTGAGCATCTCAATGAACTGATAACTGTTTTATTAAGAAACAGAATTCAATATTTTACTCGTGATGAAAATAATGAAATACAACGTCATTATTATACTAAAGAGCAATTAGAAGAAACTTTAAAACAAACTCCCGTCAATCTAGGAAGATATTTTTGTTATAATCATTTATCTGATGCTCTAGTTGATCTTATGAAAACAAATGCTTATTTTAAATGGACACTTTCAGAAATTAAATAACTATCATCAAACCTAACGGGTTTTAAAAACCCGTTAGGTTTAGGATCTCTTAATTACTCTGTCAAAACAACCTCACTCACTACCCCAATCTCCCTCAAAAAAACCTCGTCATGCGAAATCACCACCAAAGTCCATGGTAATCCTTAACAGAATTCGTGAGAATTTCTACGTTTTGAAGGTTTAAATTATTCGTCGGTTCATCGAGAATAATCATGTCGGGCTCTTTATTGCTGATGGAAAGTCCACAGAAGTCGCGACCGTTCTCTACTACTCTTTTTGTTCCATTTTTTTCTGAATAACAATTTTAACCTTAAGGTTTTCAAATAATTCTTTTATAAAATACCAATAATTGGTATATTTGATTTAAAATTAAAACAATGGCAAAAAATACATCCATATTATTAGGTGATTATTTTGACAATTTTATAAATCAGCAAATTAAATCTGGAAAATATTCTTCTGCGAGTGAAGTTGTAAGAACAGCTTTAAGAATGTTTGAATATGAAGAGTCTAAAAAAACAGAATTAATCAATGAATTAAAAAAAGGAGAAAAATCCGGTTTTGTTGAGAATTTTGATCGTAAAGAATTTCTGAAAAATCTTCATCAAAAACATTCTACTGAGTAAATGAAATATAAAATCAGCAAAGAGGCATCAAATGATTTAGAAAAAATTTGGTTATACACTTTTGAAACTTGGTCAACAGAACAAGCAGATCATTATTTTGACTTGCTCATGGACGAAATTGAATATTTATCTGAAAATCCAAAATCAGGGAAAGATTATCATGAAATCAGGAAGGGATATTTTCGTTCAAGGGTAAAATCACATTTCATATTCTACAAAATCAACATCAAAAATGAGGAAATTGAAATCATCAGAATTCTTCATCAACAAATGGATATTTCATTGAGATTAGATGAATAACAATATAAACCTAACAGGTTTTAAAAACCTGTTAGGTTTGCTCTTCAACTTATCCCAACAAAACCTCACTCACTACCCCAATCGCCCTCACAAAAACTTCATCATGCGAAATCGCCATCAAAGTTGCGTGATAATCCTTAATAGAATTCGTGAGAATTTCTACGTTTTGAAGGTCTAAATTATTCGTCGGTTCATCGAGAATAATTATGTCGGGCGCTTTATGGCTGATGGAAAGTCCGCACAGCAGAAGCCGCAGGCGTTCCCCGCCACTCAGGACATCACACTTTTTGTCCCAGGTTTCCTTTCCGAATAAAAATCTTGACAATAAGGTTTTTACTTCAGATTCCGGCAACGCATTGTCGTTGAACTGCTGGGCAAAATCATAAACCGCCGCATTTTTATCAATTAAAGAATACTCCTGGTCAATATAAACTGTATTAAAATCCGACCTTGAAATCTTCCCCACTGACGGCTGCACATCTCCCAACAACATCCTGATCAAAGTCGTTTTTCCCGAACCGTTTGAGCCTTTAATCAAAATCCGGTCACCACTCCGGATTTCAAGACTGAGGTTTTCTTTCCAGAGCGGTTCTGTCTCATATGTATAATTAATTTCCTCTGCTGAAACCAAAATTTTACCGGTATGAAGATCCGGATTATTGAAATTGACTTTCATCCGGTCTGCACTCCTCACAGACGAACGCAGATCCCGCAGGTCGCCCGAAATATCACTGATTTTCTCCGCATGGACACTTTTCAGTTTAGATGAATTTTTTTCCGCACTATTCCGCATCGTATTCATCATAATTCTTGCCACGCCCGATTTTTCCTGCTTTCCTTTTCCTCTTGCATCAAGCTTCTGCTTTCGTTCCAGCGTTTCGCGTTCCTTTTCTTTTGCCTTTTTCAGGACGCGTTCTTTAGCGTGAATATCATTTTGCAATGCTTCATTTTCAATTTCTTTTTGTTCCGCATAAAAATCATAATTCCCGCCGTATGTTGAGATTCCCTGATTGCTTAATTCAAAAATGGTATCCACCCGATTCAGTAAAGCACGGTCATGGCTCACAATTACAACGGTTGAATTTGTTTTCTCAATAAAATCATACAGCAAATTTCTGCCTTCCAGATCAAGATGATTGGTTGGCTCGTCAAGCAAAATAATATCAGGCTGGTGAATCCGGATTCCGGCAAGAAAAACCTTTGTTTTCTGTCCGCCACTCAGACTTTCTAAGGTCTGGTTTAAATCCAAATGTTCAAGTTTCCAGTGTTGCAGAGCAGTCTGGCAGCGTTCTTCAATATCCCAGTCGTCATTCAGTGTTTCAAAGTATATTTCATCCGCTCTCCCATTCGTAATCTGCCGGAGGGCTTCCAGTTTTTTATCGATTTTTAAACATTCTGCCACCGTCAGATGATTAAAATTCCCGAACATCTGCGGAACATAGAAAATATTCCCCTGACTATTGACAGTGCCTTCCAAGGGTTCAATCTCTTTCGCCATGATTTTCAGCAGCGTAGATTTTCCCGTGCCGTTGCTTCCGGACAGGGCTGATTTTGTATGAGTCGGTATCGTTAAGTTGATTGTATTAAAAAGCAGATTCCCTGCAGGAAACCCAAAGGATATATTATGTAGAAAAAGCATAATTTCTTTCTTAATTAAGGTTAAACTTCAGTAACAGGTTCGTTACTGTCCGGTTAAATCTGAAAGAAGCCGTATTCTACATTGCTTTTGTTTGGGTTTTGTGAACGGCAAAGATAATAAATTCCTTTTTTCGCTTTACATCAAACCGTTTTGACATTTTGAAAAGTTTCACAACAACTCATCATTATTTATTTTCAGGAGCTGTTTCCAGCTTTCCGCTGTATCTTTTTCGCCAGTGCTTTTTTCCAAAGCCTGTTCAGAAAAAGGATGCCGCTGCAATCCGGGCTATGGAAATTATCCTGTTTTATACTACCTCGTCAAAAATTTCCATGAAATTTCTACCCAAGGTAAGGGGAATTACCAGTGTGATAATGACTACAAGTAAAATTAAGTAAACCATTACCGGCTGATATCTTTTACGGATAAAATCCATAAGCTATTCCTGTTGCAGATTACAGATATTATCGTTAAAAATGCTGTCTTTGCGGAATAACAGGAATTACGGTATCTGTAAAAAATATTCATTGAAAATCGGGTCAGATAAAAAAGAATACGTCCAATATCCCTTATTTTATGAATCTGAAAATAAACACGAAAATATTTCCGTCAAAAATCCGTAACTTTGCCGCCTACTAAAAATTTTATGGAAAGTATTAAAGTTCACGACAAAACTTTTGTTCCTTATTTAGAGGATGCCGAAATTCAGGAGATTGTAAAAGCAACCGCTTTAAAAATTCATGAAGATTACAAGGATGAAGTTCCTGTTTTCATTGGGGTGCTGAACGGAGTGATCATGTTCTTCTCAGACCTTCTGAAGCATTATCCGGGACCTTGCGAAATCGCTTTTATACAGATGAGCTCTTATGCAGGTACGGAATCCACCGGGATCGTTTACCAGAAAATGGAACTGACGAAAGACGTAAAAGACCGCCACATCATTCTTGTGGAAGATATTGTAGACACGGGAAATACGGTGGAAAGCCTTTTTAAATATTTTAATGAGACGCAGCGTCCGAAGTCTGTAAAAATAGCTTCATTCCTTTTAAAACCTGAAGTATACAAGAAAGATTTCAAACTGGATTATATCGGAAAAGAAATTCCAAATAAATTTGTTCTGGGTTACGGCCTTGATTACGATGAACTGGGAAGAAACTTACCGAATTTATATCAACTGTCTGACGGGCAGATCAACCATTAAAACGGCACTGAGCTTTTAGCTTCGGCTATGGGCTTTTAAAATTAGATCTAAGTAAAAAGAAATATTAACTGAAAAAGCTAAAAAGCCTGCAGCATATTGCTTAAAGCTTATAGCGTCACTAACATTATGATAAACATAGTTCTGTTCGGCCCTCCGGGAAGCGGAAAAGGTACACAAGCACAAAATCTGATTGAGAAATTTAATTTAAAGCAGATCTCAACAGGCGACCTTTTCAGATTCAACATGAAAAATGACACTGAACTTGGAAAACTGGCAAAGTCGTATATCGACAAGGGAGAACTGGTGCCGGATCAGGTAACCACGGATATGCTGATTGACGAAATCAGAAAACCGAGCGATGCGGCAGGATTTATCTTTGACGGATACCCAAGGACTGCCGTTCAGACGGAAGCCCTGGAGAGAATTGTAAAGGAAGAACTGAATGATGAGATCGATGTCTGTCTTTCTCTGGTGGTTGAAGATACTATTTTAGTGGAAAGGCTGCTGAAAAGAGGCGAAATCAGCGGAAGATCAGATGACAGCAATGTTGAGATCATTGAAAACAGAATAAAAGAATACTACACGAAAACAGCAGAAGTAGCCGAACTGTACAAACAACAGGGTAAATATGTTGAGATCAACGGCGTTGGGGATATCAACGAGATTTCCGAAAAGCTGTTTGCTGAAGTAGAAAAAGTAAAATAGTTAAAAGTTATGGGTGATGAGTTATACTTTCTTACAATTCATACCTCATGCTTCATAACTCATAACTCATAATTATAAGAAATGTCAAATTTTGTAGATTACGTTAAAATTCATTGTAAAAGCGGTCATGGAGGTGCAGGTTCTGCGCATCTCCGCCGGGAAAAATATATCCCGAAGGGCGGTCCTGACGGTGGCGACGGCGGCCGCGGCGGCCATGTGATCATGAAAGGAAATGCCCAGGAATGGACCTTGCTTCCCCTTCGTTACACCCGTCACGTAAAAGCTGACCGTGGTGAAGGCGGCGGAAAAAACCAGTTAACGGGAGCGTACGGAGCCGATGTTTACATTGAAGTTCCGATCGGGACCATCGCTAAGAATGAAGAAGGGGAAATCATTGGCGAAATTATGGAAGACGGCCAGGAGATTATCCTGATGGAAGGAGGAAAAGGAGGAAAAGGGAACGAACATTTCAAATCTTCCACCAACCAGACCCCAAGGTTTGCACAGCCGGGAATGGACGGACAGGAAGGCTACGTGGTCTTTGAACTTAAAATTCTAGCGGATGTAGGTCTTGTAGGATTCCCGAATGCCGGAAAATCCACCCTGCTTTCTGCTGTTTCTGCTGCCAAGCCTAAAATTGCAGATTATGCATTTACCACTTTAACCCCGAATCTGGGAATCGTGGATTACCGGAACTACAAATCTTTCGTAATGGCCGATATTCCGGGGATTATTGAAGGTGCCGCTGAAGGAAAAGGATTAGGACACCGTTTCTTAAGACATATTGAAAGAAATTCAATCCTGCTATTCTTAATTCCGGCAGATTCCGAAGATCATTTCCAGGAGTTTAAAATCCTTGAGAATGAACTGAAGGAATACAATCCTGAACTGCTGGATAAAGATTTCATTATTTCCATTTCAAAATCCGACTTACTGGATGAGGAACTGAAAAAGGAAATCGCCGCAGAATTCCCTGAAAACAAACAGCCGCTGTTTTTCTCAGGTGTTACCGGAGAAGGCCTTGTAGAACTGAAAGATGCGATCTGGAAGCAGCTGCACGGATAAGAAAGTTAAGATTTAACGATTATTAAAACATATTAAGTACACTATTCATTCGTGTACTTTTTTATTAGCATAAAAATTAAAACCATTAAATTAAAACCATGAAAAAGAACTTTTTATGTATTGCATTATCAGCAATTTCAGCCATTGTACAGGCGCAGGAGACACCGCAAAACCCAAAAACAGGTTCAGATGCCGGTTCTTCAGAAATGAGCTTCGGAGTCAAAGGCGGGTATTCCTTATCCGGCATGAAATTTTTCGACTATAAATTAGATTCCAAATCTTATTTCTATGTGGGAATTGTTGCCGAACAGCCTGTATCATCAAAAGTAAGCATCCAGGCAGAAGCTCTTTATACGCAGCTTGGCGGAAAGCAGGATTTCCCGGTAGTTGATTTTACAGATTCCGGCGTTATAGAGCAGGGAAACATACAGTTTGATTATCAACTGACGCAGATTCAGATCCCGGTATCTGTTAAATATTATTTTATTCCTCAATTATCAGCTTCGGCCGGGATGAATTTCGGGTTTAATATTTCTGAAAAGGTAAAAACCGAACAGATGGTAAACGGAGCAACATCCAGAAACTATGAAAATATCAGATCCCTGAATTTATTTCCGTTTTTAGGTGCAGAATACAAAATTAACGATCATTTTTTTGCTGATGCCAGATACCATTTTAATTTCATTGAAGTGAATAAGAAAGACGGTTTACCGACAAAAATCGGCTTTTTGCAGGCTGGTGTCGGATATCGTTTTAAATAAGTCTGTTGGAACGCTTATTGATAGATACGGAAAAATTTAAGTTATGAAATATATACTGGGGCTGTTTGCATTTATTCTTTTGTTTTCATGTACAACCCAAAAAGGAAATTCCAAATATTCGGTTATTGAGTATGAAGCCACTCCGTGTTTCGGGTTTTGCCCTGTTTTCACAATGACGGTTAATCCGGACCGGACTGCTGTTTTTGAAGCGGAGCATTTTAATTTTGGAGACCAGCCATCAAAGGATAACCTTTCCAATCCACGTGAAGGAACTTTCAAAGGGACCATCAAAGAAGCGGATTATAATAGATTAATCGCTTTATTAGACGGCTTAAATGTAAAGAACCTGAAAGATAATTACGGCGAAAAAAACATTTCGGACCTCCCGTCATCCCATCTGCGAATCCGTTTTGCTGACGGAACATCAAAGCATGTTGAAGATTACGGGAAACGCGGCAGTGAAAAGCTTTCGGAATTGTACCGTTTTTTTGAAAACTTAAGGAAGAATCAGGAGTGGACAAAAGTTAAATAATTGCCTTAAAATAATTTAAACTATCTTTGCAGTATATTTCGCGGCATTCTCAGCCAGATGGTAAACTATTTTACTTAAAATTCTGTTAAAAAAAAATTAGCAGAACTGCTAAAAATGATGAAGTATACTGCTTCAACCGCATTATTTTAATACACAATTAAATTTTGTTATTTACAGACTTAAACATTATTAAGCCCATTTTAGATGCGCTTCAAAAGGAAGGTTACGAAAAACCTACACCTATCCAGGAACAATCTATTCCTTCTATCCTTGAACACAGAGACGTGTTGGGTACTGCCCAGACGGGAACCGGGAAAACAGCTGCTTTCGCCATCCCTATCCTGCAGAACCTTATGGAAAGAAAAGGGCCGAAGAACAATCATATCAAAGCACTTATCCTTACCCCGACCAGAGAGCTGGCCATCCAGATTGAGGAAAGCTTTAATTCATACGGTAAAAATCTGCCTTTAAAGAAACTCGTTATTTTTGGAGGTGTAAAACAGGGAAGCCAGGAAACGGCATTAAGAAAAGGTGTTGATATTCTGGTAGCAACTCCGGGAAGGCTTTTGGATTTTATTGCCCAGGGAATTATCAGTTTGAAAAACCTTGAGATTTTTGTACTTGATGAAGCCGACAGAATGCTGGACATGGGCTTTGTGCATGACGTAAAGCGAATCATCAAGCTTCTGCCGCCGAAAAGACAGACACTTTTCTTCTCTGCAACCATGCCGACAGAAATCCAGAAACTGGCTGATTCTATTTTAAATAACCCGATAAAAGTATCGGTTACGCCTATTTCCTCAACGGCAGAAACCATTAAGCAGGCTGTTTATTTTGTAGATAAGGAAAACAAGCTTGACCTTCTGACGCATATTTTACAGAATACCATTTCAGATTCCGTTCTGGTATTTTCAAGGACGAAACACGGTGCCGACAAGATTGCCAGAAAATTGCAGTCGAGTAATATTTCTACCGAAGCAATCCATGGGAACAAATCCCAGAACGCAAGACAGAATGCTTTAAATAATTTTAAATCAGGAAGAACGCGTGTTCTGGTAGCTACCGATATTGCAGCGAGAGGTATTGATATTGATGAACTGAAATATGTGGTCAATTACGAGCTTTCAGATGTTGCCGAAACATACGTGCACAGGATCGGAAGAACAGGACGTGCAGGAGCAGAAGGATCTTCGATATCATTTGTAGACGGACTGGATTTACTGAACTTAAAAGACACTGAAAAATTGATCGGGATGAAAATTCCGGTTGAGAAAAACCATCCTTTCCATACGGATAGCCTGGTGGTGGAAAAGAGGGATTCAAACAACAAACCTTTTACACCAAGGCCGAAACCGGCAGGTCAGCAGAAATCTGATCACAGCAAGAAGCCGAAAAATAAGAGCAGTTTCTTTAGAAAAAAATAATAAAGTAAAGCCTTCCCATAGTGGAAGGCTTTCTATTTTCTATATCATCCTAAACAATTTCAGATCTGTTTAAATTTATTCAAAAACAAATTTACAGATCTTATGACCATGTAGATTCCATGTATATTAAACCTGCCGAATTCTAAAAAAAATAGATTTTAAAATAAAGCTGTAAAGTTTTCTGAACTCTTATTTTTTACACAGCACCCACATGTCCTGTTCCTGTTTGCCGTTATTTGAAAATGACTCCCTGTGCTCCAATACATCATAATCAGCAAAAAGTTCCTGCACATAACGATCCGGATGAAACGCAGAATATGTCCTGTGACCTTCTTTCACCTTTCCTCTTACTACAATATTCCCTTTTTCAAATTCTTTTATTTCATTCTTGGTGAGAATCGTTTTAAATGAATTTCCCTGCATGGATAAAAGTAAAATACCGCCTTTTTTTAAAACTCTTGTCAACTCATTTTTCCAGTCGTAGTGCATTTTTTCTGAAAGATGAGTAAAAATTGAAATTCCATATATAAAATCAAAAAACTCACTTTCGTAAGGCAGGCTGGCTTTTAATTCATTGAGGTTAAAATCAATATTTTCAATGTTTTTTTTATTCCACTGTATTGAATCCTTATTGTAATCTGTGCCGTAAACACAGCTATCCTGAATAAGCGCAGGAATATGCCTTACCACTCTTGCAGGGCCACATCCCCAATCGAGAATCTTTGGATTTTTCTCACTATTATATTTTTTATATATATCAACAAAACTTTGAGCTGCAGCTTTCCCGCTTTTATAATAGCTTTCATAGCTCATATTGAAGGATTCATATATCAGATAGTCAGGCGGAAACCTGAAATCAGGATGTTGTAATCTGAAGGCCCGGTTTCTGTTCTTATTTCTGTTTTTATGAATATAAAATCTTAATTCATCAGCAAAAAATAATAAATTGGCCTGTCTTAAAAGCTTTGAAATAATCGCTTTCATATCTTAATTGAATATTTTCTTTGCATTCTCCGTAGTAATCCTGTCAATCTCAACAAAATCTTTATTGTAAATATTAACCAGTTTTCCGGCTACCAGATCAAGGTATGAACTTTCATTTCTCTTTCCTCTGTGCGGAACCGGAGCCAGATATGGAGAATCTGTTTCCAGTACAATTTTATCCAACGGGATTTCGTTTAAAAACTGGTCGATTTTACCGTTTTTAAACGTTACTACACCACCGATTCCCAGGATGAAATTTAAATCAACCGCGTGTCTGGCCTGTTCAATATTCCCTGAAAAACAGTGAAAAATCCCACGGAGTTTCGGGTGTTTTTTTCTTTCCAGGACTTCAAAGGTTTCATCAAAACTTTCCCTGGTATGGATTACAATCGGCAGGTCTTTTTCAATGGCCCAGTCGATCTGCTGTTCAAAAGCCTTTACCTGGATGTCCAGTGTGGTTTTATCCCAGTACAGATCAATGCCGATTTCTCCGATGGCCGGGAAACTTCTTTCATCCAGGTAGTTCTTCACAATTTCCAGTTCTTTTTCCCAGCTTTCTGGCTTTACATAACAGGGATGCAGGCCCATCATGGAGAAAATCTGTCCGGGATAATCCGTTTCAAGCTGCAGCATTTTTTCATGGGACTCCGAATCAATTGCCGGAAGGTAAAATTCTGTGATGCCTTTATCTAAAGCTCTCCGGATCGTTTCTGCTCTGTCTTCATCAAATTCCTCTGCGTATAAATGGGTATGGGTATCAATCATTTCATTAAAATTTCAATAGATCTTCATAAGGATTTTCCAGGCCCAGCATCATGCCGAAAGCAGGCTCTGTTTTTATCCCTTTCTCCTTCAGTTCTATTATTTTCTGTTTAAATTCTTCTCCTTTTTCCTGTAATATTCTGTGTTCTGCCAACATATGCCGGTAAGCATTCTGTTCTGTGGGCAGTTTATTCTGTGCAAAAATTTCAATGGGAAATTCCTCCAGTATAAAATTTGAAACAGCCGATTTTTCACCGCTAACAGCTATTGTTTTCAGACTGAAACCGTTACAGCCCTGAAAATACTGACGTAAGCATTCAGCAAAATCATCTTCATTTTTAAACTGACAGATGACATCCAGATCGCTTTTTTCCGTATCAATTCCAATCGGGACTGTTCCTGCTAAAACGGGTGAATAATTTTTCAGTTTTTCAAAAACCTGATGTTTCATGAGTACATCATAAGCTCTTTTCTGTTTCGGATTTCCTGTTTTTAAATAATCAAAAGTGGTAAATCAGTCATCTGAAAATATTCTGTGCTTCACTTTCTGACGCTGGATTTCAATTCTCCTGTTTAATTTTTCCCTGAATTCAATATATTTAGGGTCTTTTTCATCATCCGTCCTGTGCTGTAAAGCGGTATTGATTTTAAAGTTTTCTTTAATAAATTCTTTTGTTTCCTCAGAAAAATAAGCATTCCCGAACTGATCAAAGATATAATTAACCGCCTGGCTGTTGGGATGGATCATATCTTCGTTATAAAAACGGTAATCCCGCAGGTCATCCATAACAATTTCGTACACCGGCAGGTAGTGGCAGTTTTCAAACTGGGGAAGCATCTCATGGATTGCGGTAATCAGTTTTGCTTTGCTGAGCTGGTTTTCAATCATCCCGTCTTTGGTATGCCGGACCGGTGAAACGGTGAATAAAATCTGAACATCATCCTTACAGATATCATCGAGGTTCAAAACGGTATTGTAGATGGAATCTGTAATTTCCTGATGGGTCAGCAATCTCTTTTTAAAGAATTTCTGCGGAATTTTATGACAGTTGCCTACCAGTTTGTTCTTCGGAATAAACTCATAGATAAATGAAGTTCCGTACGTGATGATAACCCAATTGGTATCCTGGAGAAAAGAATTGCCTTCTTCGATTCCTGCATTGATCTTTTTTAAAGTCTGGTGAATATACCGGGTGTCAAAGCTTGTGTGATGATCCAGGGAAATAAATTCCTCGTTAAAACTGATCAGCTCGTCTTCGATATAAAATTCAGCATCGTGCAGCCTTTTTACTGCATTGCTGATCGAAAACGGGTTAAAGATGGTGCCAAAAGGATTATTCAGGGACTGCAGCTGCCCGAGCTGCAACATATCTGACATTTCAGAGGCAAAACAGGAACCTATTGAAAATATTTTATCTTCAACCTGAATCTTTCTCTGCGATTCTTTAATCTCTACTTCAGTCCTGAATTTCATGGGCGGTAACAAGGTGTTTTAAAAGATTACAGATCCATATTCCTCCGGCCTAAAACCGGTCCACCTAACTCTCTCTTCTCAACAAATAATTGGCCAGTTCTGAAAACGGCTTTTTCTTTTCGTCCGGAATATCGATTTTATCAAGATAGCTCTGCCCGATTTCGTTGTGTTTTTCAATCAGTCTCAATGCTTTTTCATCTACTTTTGCCCTTCTGAAAATCTTTTCCACTCCGTATACTTTATCAATATTATCGGTTTTTTTAGAATACCAGTAATCCAGCTCCTTTCTTTCTTCCTCTGTTGCGTGTTCTTTCGCCAGTAAATACAGAACGGTTTTCTTATTCTCATAGATATCACCGGCATGCTTCTTCCCGAACTGTGCCTGATCCCCGAATACATCAAGGTAATCATCCATAATCTGAAAAGCAATCCCGATATGTTTCCCGAAATTAAAGATGGATTTTGCATCCTTAAAATTAGCCTTTGCAATCATGGCCCCGATTTCAAATGAACAGGCGCTCAAGACTCCGGTTTTATAGGTAATCATCCTTATATAGTCATCAAAAGTCACGTTTTCCTGACTCTCAAAATTAATGTCATACTGCTGGCCTTCGCATAAAAGCAACCCTGTGTGGGTGAAGATCCTGATACAGGCCTTGAAAATTTCAGGCTCCAGGTCTTCAAAAAACTTATAGGCTTTCAGCATTAATCCGTCTCCGGAAAGGATTCCCACATTGATCCCGTGAAGGGTGTGGATGGTAGGTTTATTTCTTCTTAAAGGTGCCTCGTCCATAATATCATCATGGATCAGCGTGAAATTATGGAAAAACTCGATTGCCAGGGCAGGTTTGATCGCCTCTTTAAGGTCTCCGCCAAATAAATCACAGGCCATTAAAACCATGATCGGACGAAGGCGTTTCCCACCGTGGGAAATAATGTAGTTCATCGGTTCATACAGTTCGGCCGGCTTGTCTTTAAAAGTATATTTGGTAATGGCTTCCGCAACAATCTGTTGGTATCGGTCTAAAAATTCCATAAAATCTAATCGTTTAAACAAAAATACGGTTTTTCGGGGGTTGGTAAAACAAAAATCTTCATCAAAGGATGAAGATTTAATTAAAATTTCTTTTGCACGGCCGGGAAATAATCTTTATCAGATCCCTGGAATATAAATATTGAAAAAGCCTACAGTTCCTGAATCATCACCGCTGTTTCTGCATAAGGATCTGCAATAGAAGTAGTGACCACATTCGCATCATTTCTTTTCCCTGTAATCCTGAGCTTAACCGTTTTGGCAGAGGTTCCGGTACTGATGATACACAGTGCAGGACCTCCGGAAGAATCATTGTTTACTTCAGTAGACGGTTCACTGTACCCTCTTGAAGCTACGGTGCAAACCGAAGAATCATTGGATGTGGAATCTACGATTTCATACCGTGCCCAGCTCTGCGTACTGTTTGATCCTGATGCTATTGCCAGATATCCCGTAATCAGGAAAGTCTTTCCGGCAGGAAGTGTAATGTTGGCATTATTTACAGAAACTCCGTTACCCTGCCCCGAAACATTGTCAAATGTAATATCCCCTGTAATGGCTGACGTGGCGATGGTCTGGTTGGTATTTTTACGGGCGATCTGAAAAATCCTGGCACTTGCCGCTACAGGAACCAGAGATTCCCACTGAACGCCTGAGTAATAATAGTATTGGTTCAGGGTAGTATCGTATACCATGGTCCCGGTTGCCGGTGAAGATATGGCCTGCCGTTGTACGGTGGTCATTCTTGGCGGTACGAATCCTCCCGTTACACTTTGTACATCCAGAGCACCGGTAGGTAAATTGGTGCCTATCCCTACTCTTCCGGCAGAAGTGACTACCAAATCATTGGTCTGCTGAGCTGCTGTCGGTGTTCCGGTAGCCGGATTATCCTTAGCGCCGTCCACATGCAGCACAGCTCTCGGGTTATTCGTGTTAATACCTATGCCTACTTGTGCATACGCTAAAGAGCTCAAAACCAACATGGCAGATAGAGCGATTTTGTCTGATTGTTTTCTCAACGTTTTCATTTTTACTTTTACAGTTTTTATATATTAGAATATGTTATTATAACAGGAATATAATATCAAATTTTGTTGAAATGGTGGAAATAAAGATCTCAGCAAGAAAGAACCAGTTCCGGAATCTTATCGTACCTCCTGCATAGGGGAATAATTAAACTTACTGAATACCCTGTTTAGGGCTTGATGGCAGCAAAGATAATGAAGAAATTAAAAAAATTTACTATTAACAAAAAGTATTTCTAAAATTTAATGGAAACAGGAATAAAAATTATTAATTTGATAATAAACGGAATCTGCCTAAATTTTATCCTAGAATTAAAAGCTATTAATCAACTCTCACTGATTTTAAATTCAGTAATTTAAATGTATAAAACAAAAAAGCTTTGTAGGTTAGGATAAAGTTTTTTGTGTTATTTAATCAAGATAATTATTATTTTTCTTGGCATTATCATTAATTCTTTTAACATCTGAAGGCTTAAATGTTATTCCTGTTTGATTTGATAACATTCCCGCTGCATTGTCTCTCATATTCTGTCTCACTTTGTAAAAAGTAGAATACTTAGTAGGAAAAACGTCTTTCATTAAGACGATCGGCTTTACCACTTTTTTAAAGCTTACTAAAGTAAAGTGTATATAGTCATTTGGGTCATAAATTTCCAATACTAATCCAGGTAAACCTTTGAAAACGTATGGCCCGTCCGGAATAGGAATTGTTTCTGTAAACCAGGCAGTATAATGCCTGTTTTTATATTTCCCTGTAGCTTTTTTACATAAATAGGATTCAATCATTTTTGTTTCAGGTTCAATTTTCCACAAAATCGGATCTTCTAATGGAAAAGAAAGTCTGCTCCTCATTAGTTCTTTATAAATCGTTTGCTTTCCGTTATCTAAAAAAACTTCGGATTTAAAATAAACTCCCGGAACATCTTTCATATTCAATATTACTTTTCCATTTACTGGATTATTTGCTGCCTTCATTCCAATAGCCATCGCAATAGAATCACTTTTAGCTTTTTGTGCACTTCTGAATAATGATTTATTTCCTTTAATCAATAAAGATAGATTTTCTTCAACAGCATTATGCTTATACAATGTATCATTAAAACTCGTGATTCTATATATAACTTCATATTCTGATTTAAGAGTATCTGATTGTGAATACAAAATATTGCTAAATAATACTAAAATCAATAAAAAATATCGCATTCTAAATAATTTAATTTGGACCACCTGTTCCCCAACTACTTCCCGTTCCCAAACCACAAATATATTCTGTTAACAGTTGAGAATTATGAATTTCATCTGATATTGCCTGTGCATATGTTGCCGTCCCTGATCCTGCGCCCCAACAAACTGTGTCAGCATAATACTCACCGGTACACCAAACAAACATTGCGTGTACATAACATTGCATTTTTGATGTATCATCAGTCTCTTCTTTTGGTACCGATTTCTTTTCTTTTTTCTCTTCTTCTTTTTTTTCTTTAGGATAGTCAGTATTTTTTGCATCGACTAAGCCCGTGATTACAAAGCGGCTAATAAAAGTTGTTTTTTCATTTATGTGAATTTTAAATTTTCCTGTTTTCTAAATTAATAGATAAACTTTTTTCAAAAATAAAAAACTACGAAATACAAAACAATAAGAATCAGGTAAATACGTAAATTATTCCAAATAAAGTGAATATTAGTTTATAATGTAAATTAAAATATATAATTCTATTTTTATTGTTAACCGAAGCAATCTGTAAAACTTACCATAAATAAAAAAGCCTTGCCCAAAATGAGCAAAGCCGGATATTGTTTAATTTGTATTTTTTAAGATAAGAAGGTAACCACAAGATAAGTAAGTGCAGCAACAATCGCTGAAATAGGAATGGTTAATACCCACGCCCAAAGAAGGCTTACGGTAATTCCCCACCGTACGGCAGAAATTCTTTTTGTCAACCCTACCCCAATGATAGAACCTGTAATCGTGTGTGTTGTGGATACAGGAATTCCGAAGTGGTCTGTAATGAACAAAGTAATTGCTCCTGCAGTTTCAGCACTTACGCCTTCCAGTGAAGTTACTTTGGTGATTTTTGTGCCCATCGTTTTGATGATCTTCCATCCTCCGCTCATGGTTCCCAGTGCAATCGCTACGAAGGAAACCAGAGGAACCCAGATGTAGTGCTGTGCAAAATAATCGAAACGCCCTGCAGCAGGAATTTCCAGATAAACAGGGTCTTTAAGCATTACGACGTGGTAATAGATTAAAGCGGCACCGATGATCCCCATAACTTTCTGGGCATCGTTCAGGCCGTGACCTAAGCTGAATAAGGCAGAAGACCCAAGCTGTAACCTTTTAAAAGACTTATCTGCTTTATGCGGGTTTGATCTTTTATACAGGTGAACAATAATCAACGTGATGATAATCGAGATGATCATCCCTATAATCGGAGCCATGAAAATGAACAGGAAAATAGGAATTACCTTATCAAATTTTACAACACTCTGTTGGGTAACCTGGCTTAAAGCTTCTTTTGAAGTTTCCCAGAATCCCAATCCGGGCTGGGCTGCTGCCACATCATGATAATCCATCATGAACGCATGCATTAAAGCCGCTCCTAAAAATCCGCCGATCAGCGTGTGTGACGAAGAGGAAGGAATCCCGAACCACCAGGTTAAAAGGTTCCAGGCAATGGCCGCAACCAATCCTGAAAATATAACTTCAAGGGTAATAAAATTCTCGTTAACGGTTTTGGCAATCGTGTTACCAATTTTAAATTCTCCAATGATGTAGGCCGCAATAAAGAAGGCCGCAAAATTCCAGAGTGCTGCCCAAAGTACAGCCTGGAACGGAGTTAATACTTTTGTAGAAACAATAGTTGCAATTGAATTGGCCGCATCATGGAATCCATTGATGTAATCGAAGATCAAAGCCAGCGCAATAATAACTATCAGTAAAATAGGAAATTCCATTTTTTAATTATAATGATTAATTAAGCGTATTTGATCATGATGTTCTCAATCGTATTGGCCACATCTTCCGCTTTGTCAGTAACTACTTCAAGATAATTAAGTACGGATGAAACTTTGATAATATTGATGGCATCGTTTGTTTCAAACAGTTCCACCATTGAGTTTGAAAGCAGGTCGTCTGCGATATTTTCAATAGAATTCACTTTGATACATGCTTCTTTTACCTGTTCCATGTTTCTGAAGCCTTTCAGGTTCTTCATGGCATTCTGGATTTCAAGGCATGCTTTGTGAATCAGCAGGGAGAAATCTGAATACGCCTTCATTTCAGGCGATTTATACAGGAAAATGTATTTTGTGGAAGCATAGATGTAATCAGCAATATCATCCAGTCCTGTTGCCAGTGTGTGAATATCTTCCCGGTCAAAAGGCGTAATGAAGTTTTTACCAAGCTCTACAAAGATTTCGTGTGTCAGCTCATCATTTTTGTGCTCATAGTCGCTCATTTTCTTCAACATAGAATCATCGTTCAGATCGAAGTCTTTGATTCCGGTGTTAAACTCTTCAGACATTGCAACCAGGTTTTCAGTTACTTTTTCAAAAAGCACAAAGAAGATTTTATCTTTGGGTTGAAAAGCGTGGAAAATATTACCAATTCCCATTTTTAAGTATTTATAATTTTGTGCAAATTTCTTAAAAAAGGACCTTACCGAAAAGCATATAACGTTAAGTTTTGTTAACATTGGGGGTACCACATATTAACAAATAGAAAAACCGGCCCTGGAGCCGGTTTATATTGTTGAAAATGAGTTTAGTTAGCCTCTTCAGCCCTCATGTCTTTTCCTCTGAATTTCATGGAAGAAATGTTGCTTAAAAGATCTCCTTTGAATGATTTTTCAATTTCAAAGAAAGAGAATTTCTCTAAAATTTCAATATCACCGATTTCGGCTCTCTTTTTGCTTTTCCCCGTTGAAGTGGCTTTGTTGATGATATCAAGAACGTCAAGTTTCTTCAGCTGGTCTTTTTTACCCAGGTTAAAGAAGAATCTCACCATGTTCTCATTGCTCTTCTTAGGCTTGCCTCCGCGTTCTCTTCTGTCACCGGTTCTTTCGGTTCTTTCACCTCTGTCACGGTCTCTTCCTCTGCTGTCACGGTCTCTGCGTTCTCCTCTTCCTCCTTCATCCCTGCTGCTCAGCTTCTGTTCAATCACATCATGTCTGTCTTTGTAATACAGGGCAAGATCTTTTAACTGGAACTGCAGAAGCTTGTGGGCAAGTTCTTCTTTGGTAAAGGCTGATAAATCAGGAATTAAAGAATCATCAAACTCAAAGAAATCTTCGTGTATTTCGAAAAGGCTTTCAAAAACACCGCCTACCTGGGCTTTAATAATTTCTTCTCCTGTAGGGATTCTTCCTTCGGCAATTTCAATTTTAGTTACTGCCTTGATCTGCTTCAGCTTTCTGCTTTCCTCCGGCTTAATCAGGGAAATTGAAATACCGTCTTTTCCTGCTCTACCTGTTCTTCCGCTTCTGTGAACGAATACTTCAGGATCATCAGGTAAAGAATAATGCACAACGTGCGTCAATGAATTTACATCCAGTCCTCTCGCTGCAACATCTGTTGCTACCAGGATATCAATATTTTTCAGTCTGAATTTCTTCATTACCGTATCTCTCTGCGCCTGAGAAAGATCACCGTGAAGCGCATCTGCCGCGTAACCGTTCTGCATCAAGAAATCAGCAACTTCCTGAGTTTCCATTCTGGTTCTGCAGAAAATGATTGAATACTGGTTAGGGTTGGCATCAATAAGACGCTTTAATGCTTCTTTTTTCTGACGGTACCCTGCCACATAATATTCATGCTTAATGTTCTTCTTAACTTCGTTAATGGAACCTACAGAAATTTTGTGAGGTTTGGTCAGATAGTTTTTGGTGATTTTTTCCACCTCCTTACTCATCGTAGCAGAGAATAAGAATGTCTGCTTCGTTTCAGGCGTTTCACTTAAAATGGTCTCCAATTCGTCTTTGAACCCCATGGAAAGCATTTCGTCGGCTTCATCCAGAACCAACCAGTGAATTGCGGAAAAATCAAGTGCTTTTCTGTTGATAAGGTCGATTACCCTTCCCGGAGTCCCCACAATAATCTGCGGCTTGTCCTTCAGAGATCTCATCTGGTCCATAATACTGCTTCCACCGTAGACTGCTGTAGTCTTGATGTCTTTCATGTACTTGGAATAGTTTTTAATGTCTTTCGTAATCTGAAGACATAATTCCCGTGTCGGACAAAGCACCAAAAATTGGATTTTGCGACTCGTATCGTCAATCATATCCAAAATCGGAAGCGAAAACGCTGCTGTTTTGCCTGTCCCTGTCTGCGCAAGTGCGATCAAATCGCGAATATCTGAAAGAATGAAAGGGATAGTCTGTTTTTGGATTTCTGTCGGGCTTTCATAACCCAGTTCGCCAACGGCCTTAAGAATGTCAGGACTTAAATTGGACTCCGTAAATAAATTCATTAAATATTTTAAAATTTTTGCAAAGATACAACTAATATTTGAATTATGTTTTAACTTTTATTACATATATAATAATTTAACGTTCAAATACCATTATTCTTTTATAATTTTTGCATTAAAACTCTGTTTTTTTTACTATTTATTTAATTAATATTCTTTTTTAATCTCCATTTACTGACTTAAAAATGCATTTGAATGACTGCCACAGCCGCAATTATCATCCGTTTTAAGTACATTTGAAATAAAAATATTTTATGCCGACTTCAATTTCTCCACATGTTTTTGATTTTCTTGAAAAAATTACAGTCCATAACAACCGCGAATGGTTTACTGAAAACAAGCATCTTTATACGGGAGCCCGGGAAAACACCATTGCATTCCTGGAAGACCTGATTCTTTGCATGTCTGAATTTGATCCGGAGCTGGCAAAAATCGATGCTAAGAAATCGCTGTTCAGGATTTACCGCGATACCCGGTTCTCAAAAGATAAAATCCCGTATAAAACCAATTTCGGAGCTTCTCTTGGAATGGGGAAAGGCAGCCAGAAAGGCGGATATTACCTTCACCTGGAGCCCGGGAAATCGTTTATTGCCGGAGGAATCTACATGCCTGAAGCTGCTGTCTTAAAAACACTGAGAAAGGAAATTTCCCTGTACGGAAAGGAATTCCTAAAAGTTTTAGACCATAAAGATTTTAAAACATATTTCCCGGAACTGGACCAGGACGACAAGCTTAAAAAAATCCCTCAGGGCTTTGAAAAAGAAGACCCGATGGCAGAATACCTGAAGCTGAAAAGCTTTATTGTCGTGCATTACCTGAAGAACGAAGAACTGAAGGATAAAGACGCTGTGAAAAACCTGACGGAAATTTATAAAGTGATGAAACCGCTGAATGATTTCCTGAATGCCCCGCTCATGCTGTAACCGCTTCATATCGGTTATATTTTGTAACCATCTAAATAAAACATAAAATACTGATAATCAAAATTTTAAATCATCAATATTTTAACAGTAATTTAACATTTTTACGTATATTTGCCACCTGTCAAAAGTGTAACAATGTCCCTGTATCAAAGAATTGCCGAAAAACTGCAGTATATCAGTCCGAGTTTTTATAAAAAGAGATTTTTTAAAAGCCTGAATCATCTTAACAAAGAAAATTTTTCTGCAAGAAACGTAGAGCCGGAATTGGTATGGATCAGGGAATTTCTCCCTAAAAATGCCGTAATCCTTGACATTGGCGCCAACGTGGGAACTTTTCTCTATCAGCTGGAAAACAGGCTGGACCATGAGCATATTTATGCTTTTGAGCCGAATAAAAAACTGTACAGACGCCTGAAAAGGCTGTTTCCGACCATGAGGATCCTCCCTCTTGCGCTGTCTGACGAAAATACCACTGCCGAATTTAAAGTTCCTGTGATCAACGGAAAAACAGTTGCTTCCCGAGGAACCCTGAATGTGGACTACCGGGAAAAAGGCGAAGAGAAAAGCTATACTGAAAAAGTAAAAGTGATCAAACTGGACGACTGGGCTGCCATTGAGCATTTCCACCGCCTGGATTTCATCAAAATAGATGTAGAGGGCAATGAAATGAAAACGCTTCTGGGTGCCAAGGAAATCATCCGGCAGTTCTCCCCTACTTTAATGGTGGAAATGGAACAGAGGCATCACGACACGCCGATCTGGAAAGACATTGCCGAAGTTGAATCCTGGGATTACGATGCCCATTACCTGAACCGCCATACTTTTGAACTTGAAAAATTAACGGAAGACGTGCTGCTGAAAAATACCGGCGACGAAAAAAACAAGACAGAATACATCAACAACATCATTTTCATTCCTAAAAGTCAGTAAAAGCATGAGTGTAGTAGCAAGGCAAGGATTCAAATATTCCATCATCGGCTATGTAGGGTTCTTATTGGGTACCGTCTCTGCGATTTTTATTTTCCCCAATGATTTTGAGTTTTACGGAAAACTGCGGTACAGCATGCAGACAGCAGAAATGCTTGTTCCCTTTGTGGTCTTCGGGATCTCTTACGCAAACGTAAAGTTTTTCCACAGCGTACAGAAGGACGGCAAGAACCAGAATATGCTCTCGCTGTCACTGCTTGCCGTTTTCATCAATTTCCTGATTTTCTGCGGTGCTTTTTTTATACTCCCTCATTTTTATCCGAAGTTCCTGCAAACCCAGGCCTGGACGATTAAAGGGATTATCCTGCCCCTGATTCTTGTTTTGTCTTTGTGCGCAGTATTCAACAAATACATTTCCAACTACAAACGCATCGTGGTCTCTAATATCTTCGACAATCTTTTTCCTAAAATTGCCAACCTCGGGGCTTTTTGCCTCTTCTTTTATTTTGCTCTTTCGCAAAACATTGCGCTGGCTTTTTTCTTCGGGATTTTTGCACTGATGCTGGCCGGATACATTTACTATATCAATAAATTAGATAAAGTCAGCCTGGATTTCACTACGAGCTACTTTAAACAGGATCATTTCTGGAAAGAGTTTCTGAACTACAGTTTCTTCGGGTTCCTGGGGACATTCGGGAATTATTTAGCCATCAACAGCTTTATGATCGGCGAGTTTATGGGAATGGAAGAAAACGGAATCTATTCTGTCCTGTACGCCTTGATTTCCCTGATTTCCATTCCGCAGCTGGGACTGTTTAATATTTCAGCTCCGATCATCAGTAAAAACCTGGCCGACGGAGATATGGAAGGCCTGGACCGGTTCCACAAAAAAACGTCTTTAACCCTGTATTTTTTAGGTGCGGTTTTATTCTCATGTATCATGGTCGGATTTCCTTTTCTGACCCAGTTTATGCCCAAGAACGGCGTCTTATTGAGGGAATATGAACCGGTGATCTGGATCTGGGGTTCAGCAGTGCTTGTAGACCTGGCAACCGGGTTCAACGGCAATATCATTTCACTTTCAAAACACTACCGTTTCAATATCCTGGTGATGCTTTTACTGGCCGGATTAAC